>JQIA01000654.1_pt1 | contig 18085 bp, 11 predicted proteins | sample 811431 | NCBI WGS metagenome assembly JQIA01 (sample SAMN02998118, study PRJNA258478) | marine sediment metagenome | biome: marine; feature: seafloor; material: sediment; isolation source: oil-polluted sediment collected from 3 locations (0.5 km, 0.7 km and 0.9 km)... | place: USA: Gulf of Mexico ...
GTTTACCCAAAGTTTCCAGTTACCTGAAATGAAATACTCCGAAATCCAAATGCGATAGCCCTGATGTCGCAGTGGGATACATGAAATGGTTACCAGCTACGCTTGAACGCGTCGGTGTTCTTAAACAGTAGCGGTGACCTCATAAAGGAGGCGATATAGGGTTATAAATAAATTTTTTAATACAAATGGTTTGTTTTTACAGGCTGATACCCCTGCAACAGGGGCCAACGGTTCCACTTACTCAAGGGCGGAACCGTTTAGAACGATATAGATATCGTTTCTTTTATGTGGCCCTAAATTGTGGCTCAGTCTTTATCAAACCATGGCGCCGTTCGTTTACAAAAACCGACCAGCATTAGCATTAACGGTACTTCTATCAAAACTCCGACAACTGTCGCCAGAGCTGCACCGGATGAAAGACCGAAGAGCATTACTGCTGTTGCGATGGCAACCTCAAAATGATTTGAGGCGCCTATCATAGCAACAGGCGCTGCATCTTCATATTTGAGCTTAAGTATTTTAGCAGCAGCATAACCTAAGGCAAATATAAGAATGGTCTGTAGAAAAAGCGGTATTGATATCCACAGAATCGTCAACGGGTTTGCCAGAATAACCTCACCCTTAAAACTGAATAGAAGTATCAGAGTCAGCAACAGGGCTGTTATGGTAACCGGTGTCAGGATTGCCAGGAATCTCTCTTTGAACCATATTTCACCTTTAAGCGTAATAATCCATTTGCGTGAAAAAAATCCGGCAATAAGCGGCAGAGCTACATAAACACCAACAGACAGCAGAAGGGCCTGCCATGGAATCGGAAGACGGCCGACTCCTAAAAGGAATCCACCAAGAACGCCGTACAGGAGAAGCATGGTCAGAGAGTTTAAGGCAACCATTACAAGTGTAAGGCCATCGTTACCTTTAGCGAGGTAGCCCCATACAAGAACCATGGCTGTGCAGGGTGCAATTCCGAGTAAAATACAGCCGGCCAGATAACTCCGCCATAGAGGGATCTGAAGCATTTTTACGCCTTCATGTAAAATAACTGTCCCTGAACCATGGGTTGCCCCCGCAGGCAGGTCTAAGCCAAAGGGCATTTTTATCAGATCAACGGCATCGGCTCCGATAAATCCTTTGAAAAGGACGCCAAGAAACAATACAGAAATCGCATACATCGTAAAGGGCTTTATGCACCAGTTAATAAAAAGGGTCAGGAATACAGGTCGGCCGCTTTTCCCGGCTTTAATAATACTGGAAAAATCGATTTTAACCATGATCGGGTACATCATGAAGAAGAGGCATGTGGCAATCGGTATTGAGACTACCGGCGCACCGTTAACAGTAATGCTCATGGCATCAAGGCTTTTCGCAAGGTCCGGTGCGATTTTACCCAGCAGGATCCCAATGACAATACACAAACCAATCCACACCGTCAGGTATCGTTCAAAAATACTTGTCATTTTTCTATCTGCTGAGTCTGGTTTGTTATTCATTGCAGCCTCCTTCAAGAGATTCCGGTAGCGTTTCCACAAATGCTCTTATCTGATCTCTGACGGATGAATAACACTCTAATTGTTCAGATTCAGAAGCGCCTTTATCAGCGAGCTCTTTTGCCATTTTGGGTGGGTCATCAAATCCCTTGTGGATGACTTTGCATTCAGCAGGAAAGAAAGGGCAGGTCTCATGGGCATGGCCGCAGACCGTGATTACGTAATCTATAGGTGTATCGCTAAATTCATCGATATTTTGTGATGTATGTCCGGAGATATCAACACCGGCATCGGCCATTACTTTTACAGCATTCGGGTTCAGTCCATGGGTTTCGATACCTGCTGAATAAACTGTTATTTTGTCGTTTTTCAAATGTCGGGTCCAGCCCTCGGCGATCTGGCTTCTGCAGGAGTTACCTGTGCAAAGAAAGAGGACAGTAATTTTTTTTTTCATACATTCTCCTGAAATTGATTATATTTTAGCGATACCACTGGTATTACTCTGTTTTTGTTGTGATAATGTTTCATACGGCTATGGTCATTATAACGGGCAGCATGCTTCTCCTCTCTGTTTCCGGCAGAGCTCTTCCCTGTTGCATGTGAGTATTTGTTTCAGTCTGCCCATATCTGTCTTGAAGGTGTCTGATTTTGTAAATTCTGTTTTCATCCAGTCAAGTATGACGTCGGGTGTATTGATATTATCCCTGTCGTTGAAAATTCTGAAAAAAACCCATCGGCCCTCCTTGCGGCTTGTTAATAAGCCTGAGGCAGTCAGAACGGAAAGGTGCCTTGAGGTGGTGGCACCTGTTACTTCTAACAGCTCGGTAATCTGGCATGCGCATAACTCATTGTGAGCAGTGAGCGCAGCCATTACCCTTAACCGGTTTTTATCGGAAAGTGCCTTGAACATTGTGACCATATTATGCATAAAATATCCATTGATTTTATAGTTAGCTAAGTATCTAAATATATATAGGCTGATTTAAAATAAATCAAGTCATAATGGCCGTTAATCATTAAATCGTCCCTATGACAACAAAATAATAAATCGAAACTCTTCTTAGCACCGGAATGGTTTCGGGCCTGATAGAAACTGATTGACACTCACTACGAGGGTATGGGATAATAATTGTGTTATTACAAATCTTTATAAATCTCACAAATTATCTAAATGCGTTTAAGAAAGTTCATTATCTGAATAGTTCTGAAGCTCCATCGCTTCAGCGATTAAGTCAATCGAGGCAGTGAATGTCCAAAAAAATTTCAGGAAGTCTATTTAAACAGTATTGCGAATTGGTTTATAGTGAAACAGGGATTAACCTGAACGAAAGCAAAATGGAACTCCTGAATGCCCGTATTGCCAAAAGGCTTCGTATTCATGAAATTGAACCTAACGTATACCTGAAAAAACTGATGAATGATCCGGTTGAACTAAGGATTTTTCTCGACGTTATTTCAACAAATCACACCTTTTTTTTTAGAGAGTCCAAAACGTTTAAGTACCTTGATACGAGTTGTGAAAAAATATGGTGTGCCGCTTCATCAAGTGGCGAAGAACCCTATTCGCTGGCGATGTATTGTCTTGAAAAAGGATTCAGGCCATCAATTGCAGCAAGCGATATCTCTGATTCGTGTCTTGAAAAAGCAAAAAACGGTATTTACCCAATGAAGAGCATCGATGGTATTCCACGGCATATGCTGAAATCATATTTCAGAAAAGGCAGAGGGCACTGGGATGGATACGTTAAGGTAAAGGATCAGCTCCGGACAATGGTGGATTACCGACGTTTCAATCTTATCAAGGACATGCCTGTTAATCAGACATGGGATATTATTTTTTGCAGGAATGTTATGATCTATTTTGATAATACCGTTAAATCTCAGGTTGTAAATAAACTTGGCCGTGTGCTCAGGAAAAACGGCTATTTTATTATAGGTGGTGCAGAGAGTCTTAACGGTATAAATCATTCACTTACATATATTGAGCCGAGTGTCTATCGAAAGGATTGAATACTCTTCCACTTTTGTTATTAAAAAGTCTCCGGCTTTCGGATGGTGCCTTTGATGAACCAGCCCACAACAGCAAAAATGAAGACTACCAGGATGTTTTACGGTCTCGGACGAATTCTGACCGTCAGCTTACTCCTGTTTGCACTCGTTCCGATGATGCTTGTCAGTATTCTCAGTTATAAAAAATACCATTCAAGCCTTGAACGCGAGATTATAAGAAGTTTAGAAAATGTTTCAAAACTGAAAACGCTTGAAATTAACTCATACTTTAAGGCAATTGTTGATCAGGTTGTTTTTCAGGCCGGAACACTTGAAAATAAAAGGTTTCTTAAACATCTTGACACTGCCTGGCAAAAGTCGGGTAAATCTTTAAAGGAATTTGTCCGGTCATCTGGGTGGTCTAAAATAGCTGAATCATCCGGTTCTGATTTAAAATTATTAAACAAGACATTCAACTTTCATGATATTCTTCTGATAAACAAATCCGGCGATGTATTGTTTTCTGCGATGGGTGAAAACGACCTGGGAACAAATATCTTTACAGGTGAATACCGTTCAACAAAATTTGCCACTGCCTGTAAAAGAAGTGTTGGAATGAAAGTACTCTCTTTTTCCGATTATGAGATGTATAAACCATCAAATAATCAGATTTTTGGGTTTATAACAGCGCCGGTTAAAACGAAAGATGATAATGTTAGCGGTATCATTGGGTTTCAATTCAAAATTGAATCTGTCACCGATATTATGAAAGGCGGCGTCCGGGAAGGCGATACCTTAGAATATTATCTTATCGGGCCGGATAAGACTCTTAGGTCAGAATTCGCAGTTGAAGCGGGGCGCGATTTTATTGAACGGAAAATTTTGACAAAACAGACAGAAGTATTTCTTAACCACATCGCCGGGCATGTTCCTGACGTTGAAAAACGTCATAAAGTGCTGCAGTATGAGGGGCCTCGAGGGGAGATGGTTCTGGGTATTCACGAAGGTATCGGGATTCTGAATACTACCTTTGGCATTATTGCTGAGATTGAAGCGAAAGATGCCTTTGCAGACGTGAGAAAACTGCGCAGATTGATGACTTTTTTTGTCGCACTTACAGGGTTTATGGTCTTTCTCTTTGCAATTATTATTGTCCGGCGGATTGTACAGCCGTTACTTGCATTGACAATTGGCGCAAAGCAGATCGCTGAGGGCGATTTTTCAAACCGGATTAATCTAAACAGCCGAAATGAAATCGGGGATCTGGCTGAGATTTTTAATAATATGACTGTTGCACTTAAGAAAAACAGGGGCCAGAATCAATTGAAGGACTGGTTTCAGGCCGGTCAGATGGAGCTTAATACCGTTATGAACAGCTGTCAGGATATTCCGGAACTCAGCCGGGAGATTACAGCGTTCATTGCGGGATATATCGGTGCGCATATCGGGGCGTTTTATTTGGTGTTAAGTGAGAAAAAAAAGATAAGGCTTTCGGGTAGCTACTCGTTTTCAAGCCGAAAAAACTTTAAAAATGAGTTCTCATTTGGCGAGGGGCTTGTGGGAGAGGCTGCTTTGCTGAAGGAGCGTATGCTGCTGAAGACTGTTCCGGCAGACTATCTCATTGTCAGCTCAGGACTTGGTGAAGCCGTACCGAACAATATCGTTGCTAAGCCATTTACATTAAACAACGAGGTTCTTGGTATTATTGAGTTGGGCACACTTGATGTTTTTGATGAAAAGGGACTCGAATTCCTTGATCAGGTTTCAGAGTCAATTGCGCTGAATATACAGAAAATTAAAGCGCATATAAAAGTGCAGGAGCTCCTAATAAAATCCCAGAACCAGACAGAAGAGCTTGAAGTCAGGCAGAAAGAGCTTCATTTTTCGAATAAAAGGCTTGAAGAGCAGACGACTGCATTGAGGAAGTCGGAGAACAGTCTTAAATCACAACAGGCAGAACTTGGGCAGACAAATATGGCGCTTAGTCATCAGTCTGCTGAGCTTGAGGAGCAGGCGGCTCAACTGGAGACACAAAAACGGGAACTGAATTTGAAAAATGAAGCACTTGAAAAGGCTAAAGCGGATGTAGAAGTAAAAGCGATAGAAGTTTCAGCTGCATCAAAATATAAATCAGAGTTTCTGGCAAATATGAGCCATGAACTTAGAACACCTTTAAACAGTATATTGCTCCTATCTAAACATCTTTCAGAAAACAAGGACGACAATTTATCAGATAAGCAGGTTGAGTGTGCGGCAACAGTACACTCATCAGGAAATGAGTTGTTGTGTCTGATTAATGAGGTTCTGGATCTTGCAAAAATAGAATCAGGACATATGGCGTTTGAATTTGCAGAGATTTCTATTCAGGATGTCACTCATGCCATGGATCGTAATTTCAGGCCGGTTGCGGATGATAAGGGCTTGGACTTTGAGATTAATATTCACAAAGATGTCCCCGAAAAAATTAATACAGATATTCAGCGATTATCACAAATTCTTAAAAATCTTCTCTCCAATGCATTTAAATTTACAGATAAAGGCATGGTGACTCTTGAAATTGCAATTGATACGAAAGAACCGCCTGTAAGATTTATGGTTCGCGATACCGGTTCAGGTATTTCAGAAAGCCATCAGGAAGACGTCTTTCATGCCTTTAAGCAGGCTGATGGCTCCACCAGTAGAAAATATGGCGGTACAGGGCTTGGGCTTTCTATTTCCCGTGAGTTTGCTTTGGCATTGGGCGGATGGCTTGAACTTGAAAGTCGTTTCGGTGAAGGGAGTGTTTTTACCCTTGCGCTTCCATTAAATGGTGAGATGGAATCGGAAATAGACTCTGACGAGATTGAGATTTTGATGGATGAAACCCTTTTTGCTGTCACTGATTCTGGTCTAAAAGAGGAGGTAGACGATGACAAAGAGATTTACCTGTCCGACGACCGAAACAGTATTACTGAAGACTCCCGAACCATTCTGGTTATCGATGATGATAAATCATTTGCAAAGCTTTTGAGAAATACGGCAAGAAAAAAAGGGTTCAAGGCATTAATTGCCGGTAAGGGGGGCGAAGGTCTTTCGCTTACAGAAATCTATAAACCGGATGGCATTATCCTTGATATGGGACTTCCGGATATGGGTGGCAATGACGTGCTTTTCAGGTTGAAAAACAATCTTACAACAAGACATATACCGGTGCATATCATTTCTGGTGCGGAAAAAAGTCATGAAACAATGCGGACAGGTGCTGTCGGTTTCTTAAATAAACCGGTCTCAAAGGTGGAACTGGATAATGCCTTTAAGCGAATTAACAGAATTATTTCTGAAAAAGTGAAAAAAATTCTTGTGGTTGAAGATGATCTCAATACACAGAATATTATTAAAAAGCTGATCGGGGATGATGCGGTTGAAATTGTAACAACCATGTCCGGAATTGAAGCGAAAAAACTTATTGAGGAAGAGGTTTTCAGCTGTATAATTCTCGATCTTGTCCTGCCGGATATGACCGGTGAAGAACTGCTGGGGGAATTAAGGCGAAATAAAGAATTTGATACCCCTGTTATCATACATACAGCAAGAGAACTCTCTGAAAAGGAACTTGCATTACTGGATGGTATTTCAAGCAGTATTATAGCGAAAGATGCCCGCTCTCATGCAAAATTACTTGATGATACCTGCCTGTTTCTGCATAGAGTGGAGACAGACCTTTCTGATAAAAACAAAAAAATAATCAGAAAATATCATGACAGGGAAACGATACTTGAAAATAAAAAAATTCTTATTGTGGATGATGATATGCGCAATGTTTTTTCATTGATCAGCGTTCTTGAGGACAGGGGAATAAACGTAATTGCAGCTAAAAACGGGAAAGAATCGATTGCAATACTTGAAGAGAACCCCGATACAAACCTGATACTTATGGATATAATGATGCCGGTAATGGACGGCTATGATGCCACCAGGGCAATCAGAAAAATGGACACACGAATAAGCCGGATACCAGTGATTGCACTGACAGCCAAAGCAATGAAAGGTGACAGGGCCAAATGCCTGGAGGCGGGTGCAAACGACTATATGAGTAAGCCCGTGGATATTGATAAACTGCTGTCCATGTTAAGGGTTTGGCTGTATCAGAAATAGGTTTTGAAATTTAATAATTCCGGAGGTCGTTTTTTGTGAAAATCCGATACAGAATATTCGGGATCGTCTCTGTATTTATAATTATCATGTCAGGCATATTCATGTCTGTTTATTATAATAATTATAAAAAGATCCTGATGAAAACTGTAGATGAAAAACTTTATATGGCTGCTGTTATTGCACATGCAGGTGTAAATTCGCCGGGTTCTGATCGCCTGGCGGACAAAACCACGGCACTGAAAGAGCGACTTGAAAAAATATCAGATCAATACAGTCATTTCAATAAGGAACTTGGCACGGATCACCTCTGGAGTCTCCTTGAATATGATGGGAAAATATTCTTCTCATCCTCCGGGGAGATTAAGAATCATTCTGAAAAAAAGAGAAACTGTTTTGAACTTTTAACCTATTCAGATGCTTACAAAAACGCATTTTTAACGATGGCGCCTCAGTATCACGATATCATTGACAGTGAGGAACGGTTCAGGAGTATTTATATCCCCTATTCGGGCAGGGCTGGCAAACGTTATATTGTTGGTGCCTGTTTAAAATTGCATGGCTTGGAAAGTCAGCTTTATAAAAAAATGACTGGTTTATTCATTGTCATACCTTTCTTGTTTCTTTTCGGAATACCTGTAACAGCGATTATCTTAAGGCAGTTTGCTAAACCGCTAAGCTCTTTAAATGAGGAACTTGAAAGAATTGCTGTAACGTGTGAGTCTAGTATGGTTGAAACAACAGGTCTTTATGAATATTCTTGTCTCTCCGAAAATGTTAACATAATGATAAATACATGCCATGAGAAAATAAGGTCATTAATTGTAAGCAAGGGGAATCTGGATATTGAAAGGCAACAGCTCTTTTCAATTTTTCAGGGGATTGATGAGGATATCTACATTGTTGATCCGGCAACCCTTAAAATATTATTTATTAACCGACCTATTGGCGCACAATCTCCGGCTTCCCTTGTGGGAAAGACCTGTTACAGGGAAATTTATGGTTTTGACAGTCAATGTGAGTTTTGTACTAATGATATTATACTAAAAAAGAAACCCGATCCTCATCGTTGGGACTATCATGACCCTCATCGGCAAAAATATTTTGCGATGATTGATCGGGCAATCAAGTGGCCTGACGGACGGGATGTGAGCTTTCATTTTGCGATAGATATTACTGAACGCAAACTGTCAGAGGAAAAAATTCAAAATCTGTTGAAACGGTCTCAAAAACAGGCTCAGGAACTTGCCGCAAGGCAGAAGCAGCTCCGTTTGGTGAATGAGGGGCTTGAAATTCAGACTGAAGCGTTGATTCAATCAGAAGAAGATTTGAAGGCCAGACAGGAAGAGCTTGCTCATACCAACAGGGTCCTGAGTGAACAATCCTCGCAGCTGGAAGAGCAGAAACGGCATTTGAACGATAAAAATGTAGCGCTTGAAAAGGCAAAAAAAGAGGTGGAACAAAAAGCAGTAGAACTGGAGAATACTTCCCGGTATAAATCTGACTTTCTTGCCAATATGAGCCATGAACTGAGAACACCGCTGAACAGCATACTCCTCTTATCACGCTATTTGGCAGAAGATTCGAAAGGCTCCCTGTCAAATAAGCAGAAAGAATGTGCTGAAACGGTTTATTCGTCCGGGAATGAACTCCTTTCTTTGATCAACGAGGTGCTGGATCTTGCAAGGGTTGAATCAGGAAATATGATTCTGGAGCTTGTGGAAACAAATATTTGGGAAATTGTTGATGATCTTGAGAAAAAGTTCCGGCCAGTTGCTGAAGATAAAGGGCTGGGGTTTAACCTCCATGTTGATGAGGCGCTTCCGGAATGTATTAACACAGATCCCTTAAGACTGGGGCAGGTTCTAAGAAATCTTTTATCCAATGCCTTTAAATTTACAGAAAAAGGGAGTGTCAGTTTTGACGTCAGTTGCAGGGATTCAGATCTGCCCGTCGTTTTTACTGTGAAAGATACAGGGGAGGGTATTGATAAGGATAAGCAGGATATTGTTTTCCAGGCTTTTAAGCAGGCTGATGGGTCTACGAGTAGAAAATATGGCGGTACCGGACTCGGACTTTCCATTTCCCGCGAATATGCAACTGCTTTGCAGGGAGAGCTGTCTTTACTTAGCACAGTCGGACTTGGCAGTGTTTTCGCCCTTGGGATCCCATACGATATCACTGAAACTGAATCTCAGGAAATTCAACACCTGCAATCAACAGTAAATAAAAATGAGCAGGTTGAAATTATTGAAAAAGAGTCTGATAGAAGTGACGCTTTATCTGATACTTTTCAAATTGTTACTGATGATCGTGACAGTATTTCAACGGATAATGTCTCTATTCTTATTATAGAGACAAACCCGGAATATGCGCGAAAGATCAGAGATATTGTATGGCAGGAAGGTTACTTTGCCCTTGTCGCTGATACCGGGGAAGCAGGGTTGTTTCTAACGGAGGCCTATTCACCTGTCGGCATTATTCTCAATATGAACCTGGCAGTTATGACAGGGAAGACAGTGCTTTTCAGGCTTAAGGACAATCTTGCTACACGGCATATCCCTGTTTGTGCGATACCAGACGAAGGACGGTTGCTGGAGCCTATGAGGATGGGAGCCATGGGTTGTCTCGACCGGAATGCCGATAGTGCCGATATTAAATCTTCAATCAATGCTATTGACAGGGCGCTTTCAACCAACCTGAAAAAGGTTCTTATTATTGAAGATGTACCTCCGTCGCAGCAAATGATTTCGGCGTTGATTAAAACAAAGGCTGTGGAAACAATTATTGCGTCAACAGCTCAGGAGGCCAGGACAAAACTGAATAAAGATGTCTTTGACTGCATTATTCTGGATCTGGGGTTACCGGATGCATCAGGGATAGATTTTCTTGTTGAATTGCGTAAAACATATTCCAATTATTTGCCGGTCATTGTTTTTACTGCTCTGGAATTGAGTCCGGAGCAGCGTTCGGCACTTGATAATTATGCAAACAGTATCGTTATAAAGGGGCAAAAATCAAAGGAAAAACTACTGGATTCTACAGCTATGTGTCTACACCTTCCGATTGACAGTTTGCCCGAAACCCATAAAAAACTGATTACAAAACTGTATGACCGTGAGGCCATTCTTGTTGGTAAGAAGGTTTTGATTGCAGATGATGATATGAGAAACGTGTTTTCACTGATAAGTGTGCTGGAAGATAAGGGGATTGAAATAGTTGTAGCCAAAACAGGGAAAGACGCGTTGACAGAACTGGCTAAGAATCCTGATACAGATATTGTGCTGATGGATATAATGATGCCGGAAATGGATGGCTATGAAGCGATTCAGGCGATTCGGGAAATGGCGGGCGACGCTGGGAAAGTACCGGTTATTGCCCTGACGGCAAGAGCGATGAAAGGGGACAGGGCGAGATGTATCGAGGTCGGTGCCAATGATTATATCAGCAAGCCTGTAGAGGCCGATAAACTGATATCAATGTTAAGAATATGGCTGTATTAGCCGTTGATGCGGGACCGGCAAAATTGAAATATGGATAATTTCTATGGCAGTGAATGAATCGGAAAATGAATCTATTGAAATTGAGTTATTCATTGACGCACTCTTAAGAAAATATAACTATGATTTCAGAGGGTATTCCAGAGACACAATAAAACGAAGGCTGAAACAGAGGCAATCGCTTGGTGGCTTTCCAACTATTTGCGATATGATCTCCCCACTGCTTCACAGCAAAGACTTCTTTTTAACCGTTCTTGATGATTTATCTGTAAATACCACAGAAATGTTCAGGGATCCTGAATGTTATAGAACAGTTAAAAAAAATGTACTGCCCGAATTGGCAAAATGTGATATTATAAAAATCTGGCATGCCGGATGTTCATCGGGCGAAGAAGTTTATTCCATGGCTATCATGCTTATGGAGGCCAGATTGTATGATCAAGCTCTGATATATGCCACAGATTTTAATGCAACGATACTTACCACGGCAAGGGATGGAATTTACCCGGTTGAAAGACTTCAAAGTTATATTCGAAATTATCGAAAAGCAGGTGGGCTTGAATCGTTTACCGATTATTATGCCGCTCGCTATGAATTGGTTCTTATGGAAGCTTTCCTGAGAGAAAAGATCGTTTTTTCTAATCACAACCTTGCGGTTGATGGTGCTTTCAGCGAGGTCGATTTTATCATCTGTAGAAATGTACTGATCTATTTTAACAAAGAGTTGCAGGAACGGGTTTTAGGTATTTTTAGTGACTGTCTGCGGCCGGGAGGATTTCTCTGGCTCGGGGCAAAAGAGAGCCTCACGCTTTCAAAATATTCAGACAGATTTGAAGACGTTTCATGTATGGAACGCATATACAGAAAGAAGTGACTATTAAGGGCAAAACGGACGGAGATCAAAATCAAATAATAGTAAACACTGAGGACGCTGTATGGAAAAAGCTGACAAAGCAAAAATTCTCATTGTGGATGATAAGCAGGAGAATCTCCTGGCGATGGAGCTTCTTTTTGAAGATGAATCCTGCGGTACTCTTACAGCAGCTTCCGGGAATGATGCATTAGGGCTAATGGTGAATAATGATTTTGCCATGGTGCTGATGGATGTCCAGATGCCGGGAATGGATGGGTTTGAAACTGCGGCATTGATGAGGAGTAGCAGTAAAACAGGGCATATACCGATTATTTTTGTTACAGCAATTAATAAAGACAGCAACCATATTTTTAAAGGGTATGAATCGGGAGCGGTGGATTATATTTTTAAACCGGTAGACCCGTTAATTCTAAAGAGTAAAGCCAGAATTTTTCTCAGACTGTATGACCAGCAGCGTAATCTTGAGGAAGCGAATCGCAAAATAATAGAACAGCAGAAATCTGTTTTGGAAGAAGAACGTTTGAAAGTTCTGCTTGAGATGGCAGGAGCTACAGCTCATGAGTTGAACCAGCCACTGATGGCATTGCTTGGTAGCATCGAATTGATAGGTATGTGTAAGGATGAACCGGCGGAAATTTCTAAAAGTCTTACAAGGATCAAGGACTCAGGTAAACGAATTTCAGAAGTGATAAAAAAAATTCAGAATATCAGACATTACGATGTGAAGGCACATGACAGCGAAACACAGGTCATTAATCTTGACCAGGTAACAAATATTCTTCATGTCGAAGAGTCTGATGATGATTTTGATCGAATGAAAGAAATTTTTATCAATGACGGTAATATAAAGTTGTTCAGGGCAAAATCGATCAGTGAGGGGATGCGTCAGATTCATGGCGGTGGAGCTGGCAGATTCCATATGATTTTTCTTGATTTTATGTTGGTGGACGGGACTGGTTTTGACTTTCTCGAACGTCTTGAACAGGGTGAATACGATATACCGGTTATTATGGTTACAGAGCAGAAAGATGAGATCATTGCAGCTCAATTGATCCAGGCTGGTGCCAGTGAATACCTGTCCAAAAACAGATTGACATATGGGGAGCTTTCCATGGTTATACAGAAAGCTCAGACCCGTCAGCGGTTAAAAATGGATTTGAAGCGAATGCAGGAACGGCTTGTCGAGACGTCTGTTAAAGATGAGCTGACCGGGTTGTATAATCGCAGATTTTTTATGGATTCCCTGACTGTAGAATTTCAGAGAGCAACCCGATACAAAAGATCGCTTTCGATGCTTCTTATTGATGTTGACCATTTTAAATCCATTAATGATTCTTTAGGACACCTTGCAGGTGATGAGGTCTTGTCTCAGATCGCAAAATTGCTCGCGTCATGCTTAAGGAGCGGGGATTTGATCGGGCGGTATGGCGGAGAAGAGTTTGCAGTCCTGCTAACGGAAACAGATATGGACGGTGCATTTCAGGTCGGAGAAAAAATGAGGCAGTATGTAATGGATATGACATTTAAAAATATCCGCATTCCGCTTACTGTGACTATCAGTATAGGGGTAACGACAAATCAGTATGAAGAAACAGTACTTGAAATGATTGAAACAGCTGATAAGGCCATGTATCTTGCAAAAGACGGGGGGCGGAACAGAGTCGAAAAGCTGACTCGCGAATGAAATGCATGGCCGGTCGTTTTTAAAAATCCTGCCCAAGTGGTTTTACAAGACTGGAAGCATGAACAATTTTAACTCTGCTTTTTAAATTCTCCAGAGATTCCTTTAGTACATTATACGTAACTTCATGAGGATGGCCTATACCAATTGCACTGCCGTATTTCTCAGCATGGGTGATCAGCAGGTTGATTTGCCTCTTAACCGCTTTTGGTGTCTGAAGGTGATCAAGAAATACATCTCTTTGTGCAAAGGGTATCTGCAGGAGTCGTGCTGACGGTTTGCAAAGAGACTGTGCTGAGGTTCTACTGTCTATAAAGAACAGGTCCTCTTTTTTTAAAACCACAAAGATTTGATACATTTTCGAAGAAAGGGCTGTCATCCTGGAACCCATGTGGTTATTAACCCCTTTTATATAGGGGATTGATGCAATGTGGTTTTTCAGGTTGTCTGTCAGCTCATCAGGTGACATTGAGACAAGCAGTGCATTCGGCCCCGGATTGATTTTTGGATATTCAATAGGCTCCATAGGGAGATGAAGCATAATCTCCAGTCCTTTTTTATGGGCATTTTTTGCAATTATTCGTCTGTGCGGGCTGTTTGGCAGCACTGAAAAGGTAAGATTGCTGTCAAGATCGGCAAATTGGTTTGCGATACGCTTATTGTAGCCCACATCATCTATTATCAATGCTACCTGAGGTAGCTTCCTGCTCTCTCCGGGGGGCTTTTGATAATCGTGTGCCGGGTAGTCATATTTCTCTTCCGGAAAAACTTCATATCGGGTTGCGCTGCTCGAAGGTGGGGTTAATTCAGGTGGAAACAGGTAATGTACAGTTACAAAGGTTGATACTACAATTGTAATGAGTATTGTCAGTCCCAGAAGACTTCTCAATAAAGGTGAACCGTTCTGAGTCTTGTTAATTTTACTCGTTTTTATATTTGTCGTTTTTCCGGGTTTTTTTTTGGTGACCGGCGTTTTTTTACTCGATTTTTTAGTGGTCATATTAAGTCTTTTTGCCTTACATCAAAGAAGTATCAATAGTTTGCACTGTTATGCAGCGTACTTTTAACCGCTGCCTTAAGGGCTGTTTTATGAGCCTGTTTACAGCAGCGATTTTATAAATTCAAGGTAAATCGGTAAACTTCTTTTTTATTTAATCCAGATGCATTCGTAAAAAGTATTAAAGATGGCTAAGGAAAAGGGCCCATATACGCTGCGAAGCAAGTGCCCTTGGGGTACAAGATTTATTGTCTGGTCAGGCTTGAAGTAGTACATATGGTAAGTCAAAAGTCTGGTCAGGCACTAAAGCTCAGTAGATGGGACTTTTTACGACGCCATCAATCCATTCTTTCAGCAAAAATATTATGACTGATAAGGAGCTCAAGTGCTCTTTTAACCTGATTGTCACGGAGCAGATTTTCAACAGAGATCTTTCCGTATTTGTGCTTACTGGCCTGCTCTTTTTTAAGAATAAACTTTTTTTTGTCTTTTATATAACCAATCTGCTCTTTGTGCATTATTTTAAGCCATTTATTCTCTTTTTGTTCAATAATTTTAACGGCATTACCTTTGGAGAGAACCATCATTACATTGCCGTCACTCTCAGGTGTTTTGCGCATATTCAACTCGGTTTTAATCTGTCCATCCTGATAATCGTCAATGTTTTTTAAAATGTGTGATATCTGGCTGTCCGGGGTAAAATTTTTATTCAGATGATTTTTAAGGTCACTCTCTTTTAATAACTTCTTTTTATCCTTTTTTTTCTCCGAGTAGTTGTATTCCAGCTCAATATCCGGCGTTATTCCTTCCGCCTGAATTGATCTGCCACTTGGTGTGTAGTATCTGGCTACTGTTAGTTTTAACGCAGAGCCGTCTGCAAATCGTCGCAGGTTTTGAACGGTCCCCTTTCCAAAGGATGTGGTCCCTAAAATAAGAGCTCTTTTATGGTCCTGAAGTGCGCCGGCTACAATTTCAGAAGCGCTGGCACTGCCACCGTTAATAAGGATAACGACCGGGTAATTTCGGTGTTTGTTGTTTTCATGTGCTTTCCAGATCTGGGTTTCACTCTCCTGTCGCCCTTTGATTGATACAATAACCCCTTCATTGATAAACATATCTGTAATTTCAACGGCCTGATTCAGAAGGCCTCCCGGATTGCTTCTCAGATCCATAACAAGCCCTGTCAAAGAGGCAGGGGCAGATTCAAACTCATCAAGAACCTTTTTCAGGTCATCACTGGTTTTGTCATTGAAGTTTGATATCGAAACGTACCCGTAACCGGATTGAAGCCTTGCTGATTTAACAGATTTAATAGGAATATCATCGCGTACGAGATCGAACTGGATATAGTTTTCATTGTCTCTTAATATTGTAATCGTTAATGAGGTTCCCTTTTTCCCTTTAATCCGGTTAACAGCCTCACTGATAGACATTTCGTGTGTTGATTCACCATTAACTTTGACAATGACATCGCCGGCTTTAAGGCCTGCTTTATATGCAGGTGAGCCTTCAATGGGAGAGATGATTGTTAGTATATCATTCTTAATAATCATCACAACGCCAATACCGGAAAATTCTCCCCGTGTATCATCTTCCAGAGCGGAGTATTCCTCAGGGTCAAGGTAGGCAGAATGAGGGTCAAGGCTGCGTACCATTCCCTGAACAGCGTCAAGAATCATTTTTTCCGGCATCACCGGGTCGACATAGTTTTTTTCAATTTCATTTATGACATTGGAAAATATAATCAGATTGCGGTACACTTCCTCTGACTCAGCGAAGGCAGAATAAGGCACGAAGGAAAAAATGCTGAAAATGAAAACTATAAGAGAAATAGACTGCTTGCCGGTCGTTTGCTGCTTTTGTTTTTTCATTAGAATTTATCCTTTTTTAGCCATTTCAATGGCGCGACAGGCTCTCCTTTATGGCGGATTTCAAAATGAAGTCCCGCACCGCCAAGGGAACCGGTGTCACCTACTGTTGCAATAACTTCCCGATCCTGAACAATGTCACCTTTCGCCTTAAACAGTTCTTCGGTGTGGCCGTACAGCGAGTAATAATGCTCGCCATGATCGATAATGATAAGGTTTCCATAGCCTTTCAGCCAGTCTGCGAAAATAACTTTTCCCCTGCTTACAGCCTGTACCGGTTCACCACGGTCCGTTTTTATTTTGATTCCGCTGTGAAACGTTTCAATAAGAAATTTTTCATCTTTTGCTTTTCCGAAATGATTTATTAACCGCCCTCTTACCGGTGTCCGCATCATTCCTTTTTTTGCAATGAAAGTGTTCATGCCGGATTCTGTGACAGAAAAGCTACCAAACCCCTGATCAAGCGCATTGACTGTCTGGGTCAACTCTCTTGCTGCTTCTTTAAGAGACTCAATGGCAGCGAGTTTCAGAGACTTTTTGCTCCTTATTTCTGATAACAAAGACCGTTTTTTTGCTTTACTCTGTTCGATAACGGTTATCTGATTTTTATAGTCAGTTTTAAGGGCTATCTTTGAGCCTTTCTGTTCAGAAAGTCTGTTCAGAAGATCTGACAGGCGCTCCAGGTTATTGAGGTGGTTTGACAATATTTTTTCATCGGCCTCAAGGATTTTTTCCATGCCGTTTTTTCTACTTAAAAAATCATAAATTGAATCGGACGATGCAAGCACATTCATATGCCCGAGCTGGTTGAGCCGATACAGGGCTATAAGTCTCTTTTCTATATAGATTCCGTTTCGTTTGATCACAAGTTTTAAATCTTTTAAGGCATTGTTGTTGATTCTTATTTCAGCATCGAGAAGGTCTATGTCTTTTTTGATTGAAGAGAGTTTTTGCCTTGATTTGTTAAGTGAAAGATCTATTTCGTTTAAGCCGTTCAGGATAACTGTTTCTTTTTTTGAAAACCGATAAACTTCTGATTTGGTGCTTTTAATTTCATTATCGATCTGTTTGATTTCTTCAGTGTGGACGTCAATCTTTTTTTCGATATCTGTTTTGGCGTTAAACGTTTCACCGGTCAGGGTTCGTTTTATTTTCTGTTTATTTTTTTGTTTATATAAGTTTACATATTTTTTTCGATTTCGGATAAATCCTTCAAGGCCATTATATTCAATTTTAAGCCAGCCATTATTGGTGTGTTTAATAATTTTGACAATGTCGTTTTTTTTTAAAGTAGCAATACTCTTGCTGGTCTTATCAGGCTGCGACCGAATATTAAGGAGAGCAGCCGTAACAATTCCCTTATCGGCTGTTCCGTTTTCAGCATATGCCGCCTGAAAGGGAACAGATAACCCAATAGTGATAATAAGGACTATTAATAACTTTTTAAAAATTGTTTCAGCGATAAAAAACATCCCAGCCATCCGACAAAAATACTGTAGATTATTATTTGTAACACAGCACCAGGTGAAAGAAATTTAATATTAACCACATATGATGC
>JQIA01000655.1_pt1 | contig 18014 bp, 9 predicted proteins | sample 811431 | NCBI WGS metagenome assembly JQIA01 (sample SAMN02998118, study PRJNA258478) | marine sediment metagenome | biome: marine; feature: seafloor; material: sediment; isolation source: oil-polluted sediment collected from 3 locations (0.5 km, 0.7 km and 0.9 km)... | place: USA: Gulf of Mexico ...
GGGCACACGCCACATTGTAATGAAAAAACGCGGGTAGGGGCACGATGCCTCGTGCCCGCGCTGGTAATAAAACCAAACCGGTAGATCAATTCATAAAACCTGATAATGAAATACCCGATCCTATAAAATGTACCAGTAAGGATTTTAAAAAAGGATATAATGCTGTTAAATCACTAATCAAGATGTGACCCCAATGTTTTTTATGCTGTTAAATCACTAATCAAGATGTGACCCCGCTGCCTAGATCAAAGAATTCTTGAAAAGGAGCGGGCTAAAAATTATGAAATTTCAACGACCCACAGGTTCATAAATAAATCACGATATTTTACAGACTCAGGCATTATCGGCAGCAAGGAATTTGTATCTGAAAACTTTCAACGGTTTAAGCATATATTCAACTCAAAACATGATAAAAAACCAAAACCTGTAAAAGGGATCAATGGATTGTATTCATTGAAGAGGCTTTCGGTTTAATTTTAGTTAAAGCTTTCCAATTTTGAAAAATGCCATGTCTTAGGAATATGGATGTATGGACAGGTGTTTTCAATCCTTAATATTTCCTCAGAATTTTGTTAAAAACTATCATAAATAAAAATCAAATTTAAATTCATAATCATTTTCTTGATTTTTGATTGAATATTATTCTGTTTTATTTGTTCATCAGGGGAGTGAAATTATGAATTAGTATTATGTGCCTGTCCCGTTTTTTGTCGTACCGCTTTATGATGATGATTGCTCATGTGCAAAATTAAACTTGAGATATGAATTTTGAAAGAGTTTCTGTTGGGTGAGTGTGGTTTGAGAGTTGATGTCTAAAGGGTTGTAGCTGAGATAAAAGTCAAATGGAGACTTGTCTTCTCGCTTTCGGATACGCCGCAACGATGACGGCCGTGCAACGCAGGTATTGTGTTTTCTCGACGCCATCTTCTCTCTTGACACCCGGTCAAATTAGTTATACCCATGAGTTCAATATGTAGAGCTGAAGGGACTCTACGTTACCTCTTTTGTTTCTCCCATTAGAACATTGAAGGGCGTTTTATTATGAAAGTAATTTATAAGAAACATTACTGCCATAGCTTTGGACAGGGGATATGGCAATGAAAGATGATGTACGGAACAAGGTAGAAGAAGCTTTGCCGGTCATTTTGTCCTCATACTGTCCGCAATCCTATTATGCTTTGACCCGACAAAAAAACAGACTCATATTTGTTTTTGATAAATACATTGAGGGTTAAAAAAATGAATGATGAAAAAATTGCAGACCTTAAGGCAAAAATAAAATTTACACATGACTACTTTAACCAAAATACAAAAATAATAATATTCTCTGTATTACTTTTGGGCTTTTTTAATGTTTGTTTATATACTGTTAAAAACCAGATTCCATTCCCAATAGAACTATCAACGCTGACATCTTTACTGATGGTGATAGCTGCAATGGTTATCATTTTAAATGTCCTGTTCTCAATAATAATTATGTCTCCGTTACTATACCATGGAAATATTTTTATTGATGTTTATCCTGAGAAAAGTATTCTTTCTTTAGCGAATATTAAAACATTCCTGTCACATTCAGGCATTTTTCTATTAATTGTAATAATTTTACCTTTTATTGATTTTATCTCCCCTTTTAAAAATTTTGAATGGATTTGGCTTATAACCAGTATATTAGGTTTAATTATTACAAATTGTTTAGTTTTTAAAAATATAAACGGAAAATTGGAAAAAGGAAAAAAGTGTTTTTTATTCTTGCTATCTGCATTGAATATTTATTCAGCAATATGGATATTTCTTGTTATAATATTTTTTCCAAAAATAATCCCATTTACAGTATCTCATTATAATTATTTACCTTTTGGACTTATGATCATAGTTGCCAACTACCTGTTCATGTTTCCCTTAAAAGAAAAGATAGCTTATTTTCTGATAGCAGGTTGCTTTATCATGCTTGTATTCGGCGGGAGTTTTTTCACTAAACGAGCATTGTTTTTACTCAAATTAGGTGGTGAATATAAAGCTGTATATAATATCGATCAGAGCAAAGAGAATGAATTCCCAAAAGCACTGCTCGATAATAGTAAAAAAGGGAAAACTAAAGAATTACTTATTTTATCAAATATTGGGAATACAAAATATGTAAAACTGAGTGAAGATGAGAATAATACTGTCTATGGTTTAAAAAATAGTCTGATATCATCAGAGGAAATCCTTAAATAAGATATTTGTCTGTCATGATGAGTAGCCGGTATTCCTTTGACATCACAATGATAGTGGGGTAGTGGAAATAAGTAAATCTGATTATGGAATGATTAAAAAAGTAATACTTATTATATGAAATAAAGAAGTGAAATGAATAAAAATAAAATTACAATATCTCAGCTTGAGCAATACCTCTCGAAAGCTGCATGGATCTTAAAGGGCCCGGTTGATGCATCGGATTTTAAGGTCTATATTTTTCCCCTCCTGTTTTTTAAACGAATCTCAGACGTATATGATGAAGAATTCAGACAAGCCTTAGAAGAGTCTGATGGTGATAAAGAATACGCATCGTTGCCTGAGTTCCACCGGTTTGAAATCCCGGAAGGGTGTCACTGGGAAGATGTAAGAGAAACAACCACCAATGTCGGTTTGGCTATTGAAAAGTCCCTGCGGTGTATTGAACAGGCAAATCAGGAATATCTATATGGTATTTTCGGGGACGCCCAGTGGAGCAACAAGAACAAGCTTTCAGATAAGCTCCTGATCGATCTGGTCGAACACTTTTCTCAATACGACCTCAGTAATCAGAATGTAAATCCTGATATTCTTGGTGAAGCCTATGAATATCTGATTAAGCACTTTGCCGATCTGACAAACAAGAAAGCCGGAGAATTTTACACGCCCCGGTCTGTGGTCCACCTGCTTGGCCTTATCCTTGACACAAAAGAAGGTGAAAGCGTCTATGACCCTGCCTGCGGAACAGGCGGTATGCTTCTTGAGTGTATCGATCATCTGAAGAACAAAAATCAGGACTATCGTACACTGAAGCTTTATGGACAGGAGAAAAACCTGACCTCCAGTTCTATTGCACGAATGAATATGTTTTTGCATGGCATTGAAGATTTTGAAATCTGTCGTGATGATACGTTGAGAAATCCAGCCTTTTTTGAGGCTGATGGATTAAAGACCTTTGATTGCGTTATTGCCAATCCTCCTTTTTCACTCAAAGAGTGGGGCGCAGAGACCTGGGCTAATGATCCTTATGGCCGAAACATTGCTGGAGTTCCGCCAAAAGGCAATGGTGACATGGCCTGGGTGCAGCATATGGTGAAATCTATGAACAGCACAGGTCGAATGACGGTTGTTCTTCCTCATGGTGCCTTATTCAGAAAAGGCGCAGAAGGTAAAATCAGAAAAGCACTCTTAGAATTCGACCTTTTACAGGCTGTTATAGGTCTCGGTCCTAACATCTTCTATGGAACTCAGCTTGCCGCCTGCGTCATGGTATTCAAGCAGGAAAAAGTACCAAAAAACAAAGAAAGAGTTCTTTTTATTGATGCCTCAGACCAGATAAGAGTCGGACGTGCCCAAAACTTTCTGGAACCGGAACACGTGAACCGGATTTTTGATTGGTATACAGCAAATGAGGATGTAGAGAACTATGTAAAATCAGCTTCCATTGATGAGATTAAAGAGAACGATTACAACCTGAATATTCCGCTCTATGTTGAAAAGATTATAGAAGACAATTTGCCTTCAGTTGAAGAAGCCATGAAAGATTTGAAAACAGCATGGGACGAGAGTTTAAAAGCGGAAGAAAAATTTAAAACTATTTTGAAAGGGTTTATATAATGAAAATGCCTTCAAGCTCAGCACAGGATAGACAGGTGTCGGTCTGGTTCCAAAAGATTGAAAACGGTGACATCAAGTTACCCCGTTTTCAAAGACCACAATCATGGGATAAAAACAGAATTTGCAGTTTATTAGATACTGTAACGCAAAATTTACCATTGGGTGTAACCCTCTTATTAGATGTTGATAAAGAACAATTTGTATCGCGTTATTTAGCAACTGCGCCTGAAACAAACGTACGGGTAACAGAGCATTTGCTTGACGGGCAGCAGAGATTAACAGCACTGTGGAGAACCTTACATAACAATTACGAAGGTGTTAAGTATTTTATCTACTTTAGTAAATATGATCGATACAATAATAACACCTCAAAAGAAGAAGAAACCTATGTTTTTTGCAGAGCCCGCTGGGAAAACAAAAAGGGCAACAAAATGCCGCTTTGGGCCGACCTTCCAAAGGAGAGTTTTAACAGAGGCTTAATTCCCATGGAATTGTTCAGACCCGGAGATGTTTCATCTGAATATGAAGAATGGGTTCAAGAAGCAACTTCTTCATTAGAACCATCAAGTGACTCAGAGAATTATAAATTAGAACTTAAAGAGTGGATGGAATCTAACAATGAAGTTACGAAAACAATTCGTGATTATCGGGAAACCATAACACATTTTAATCTGCCCTATCTGGCTTTACCATCCCAAACAACGAAAGAAACAGCGCTAAAAGTTTTTATCAATATGAATACAAACAGCAAGCCGCTTTCACAATATGATATCATCCGGGCAGAAATTGAAGGCGTTAAAGGCGTATCTCTTGACGATTATCAGGGAAAACTCAACGCCGAAAATCCGAATATTCAATACTATTTTGAACTGCCGTTTTTGATACTCGCCACATCCGCTCTTATGCAGGATAAACTCCCAAACCAGCGTGGCATGTGGGATATGCAGAAAGATACCATGATAGAAAACTGGGAAACAATGACAGACGGCCTGAATAAAATGGCTGTGTTTATGGAAACCCAGGGGATTTACGATAAAGGGCGGCTACCAACCAATGCAGTTTTAGCCGTAATAGCAGCGTTATATACACATATCCCTGAAAATCTTGATGCCCGTGGTAAATTTGAAATTCTTTTAAAAAAGTATCTCTGGTCAAGTTTCTTCACAGACAGGTACGAAAATTCCGCTGCTACCTATGCGTATAATGATTTTACAGCACTAAAAAATATTATTACCGGTAGAAAAAAAGACAATGATGCGTTTTGGCAGGAGTCTGATGTAGCGGTATTAAACAGAGTACAATATCCACTATCAACAGAAGATGAACTGATTCGTGTCGGCTGGCCCAAGCGTGAAAATATCAGGGCGCGTGCCATCATGGCAGTCTTTAGTAAATTAGGGGCAAAAGACTTTGCAGACGGATCTCAATTATCACGGCAACAGCTCATTGATGGAAGACGTCAATATCATCATGTTTTTCCGGATGCCTTATTAAAAGAAGCTGAGGTGGAAAGCAGTTTAGCCCTCAATTGTTCGTTAATCACCGATAAAACAAATCTGAATATCAGTAACAAAGAACCCCTGCAATATTTAAAAGAACGGTATAACTGGACCAGTGAAGATATTGTCAATGAACGATTGCAGTCACATCTTATTCCAGTAGCTGAGTTGAAACGAGGCGGCTACAAAGACATGACTGATGATGAACGAACAGCAAAAATCACATCAGATTTTGAAGAGTTTATCATTAAAAGAGCATCCTATGTTGTTAAAGCCATTGAAAGTCTTACTGATGGCAGAGATATCGTCGCAAGTGAGATTATCAATCAGGTAGAAGCCGTTCAGGAAATTGAAGAAACAGAAGAGGTTGAAGCGTGACCCAACAGGAACTTGAAAAATATCTCTGGGGAGCCGCAACAGCTCTAAGAGGAACAATAGACGCCGGAGATTATAAACAATATATCTTTCCCTTGCTCTTTTTTAAACGCATCTGTGATGTGTACGAAGAGGAGTATGAAAATGCACTTCTTGAGAGTGCCGGGGATCTTGAATACGCAGCCTTTGCAGAGAATCACCATTTTCAGGTGCCGGAAGGGGCTCACTGGAAAGATGTCCGGGAAACCACCGTTAATGTTGGTCTGGCCATTCAGGAATCGATGCGGGCTATTGAAAAGGCAAACCCTGAAACCCTCTTCGGGATTTTTGGTGATGCGAGTTGGACAAATAAGGATCGCCTTTCAGATGAGATCTTAACCAATCTGATTGAACACTACTCACAGCATAAACTCAATCTTAAAACCGTTCCTGATGACCAGCTTGGAAATGCCTACGAGTACCTGATTAAAGAGTTTGCCGATGACAGCGGCCACACTGCAGCCGAGTTCTATACAAACCGAACCGTGGTAAAACTGATGACCCAGATCATGGACCCGCAACCCGGGGAATCTGTTTACGATCCCACCTGCGGTTCCGGTGGTCTCTTGCTTAATTGTGCCCTCCATTTAAAAGAAGAGGGCAAGGAGTATAGAACCCTGAAACTCTATGGTCAGGAGATTAACCTGATCACCTCTGCCATTGCCCGGATGAACATGTTTATGCATGGGATTGAGGAGTTTGATATTATTCGGGGGGATACGCTTTCAAGTCCGGCTTTGCTGGAAAATGATGAGTTGAAGAAGTTTAATGTGATTCTTGCCAATCCGCCGTATTCGATTAAAGCATGGGACCAAAAGAGTTTTGAAAGTGATCCGTATGGACGGAATCTGTGGGGAACGCCGCCAAAAGGGTGTGCGGATTATGCGTTTCAGCAGCATATTCAAAAGAGTTTGGATGATGGCAATGGACGTTCTGTAACGCTTTGGCCACATGGCGTGCTGTTTCGTGATAAAGAAGCAGACATTCGTAGCAAGATGATCAAAGAAGATTTGGTTGAGTGTGTTATCGGGCTGGGGCCGAACCTCTTTTATAACTCACCCATGGAAGCCTGCTTGCTGATTACGAAAACAAATAAAGAAGCTCATAAAAAAGGGAAAATTCTATTCATTAATGCGGTAAGTGAAGTTAAGCAGGAAAAGAATATGGGGTTTTTAGAAGAGTTCCATATTAAAAAAATTTTCACAGCATATAAAGATTTTACGGATAAAGATAATTTTGCCGCACTGGTCACCATAGATGATGTCTTACAGGAGAACGGGAATATGGCAATAAATCTTTATATTCGTTCTGAAAAGTTAAGAACAGATGATTTAACCTCTTTTGCAGACGCATATACCGAATGGGTTGCATCTTCAGAAACATTAAAATCGTCAATGAAAGATCTGTTTGAGGTGTTAGAAAAATAATGGAAGATATATTAAAAGATTTATCAATCGATAGAAGCACCTGGAAACAGATACGATTTGGCGATATTGTTGCAGAACCAAAAGAATCTGTAAAAGACCCTGTTGGGGCAGGTATTGAGCACATTGTTGGTTTAGAGCATATAGAGTCTGAGAATATACACCTACGGCGATCTGCTGGTATCGATGAAAGTACGACCTTTACAAAAAAGTTTTCAAAGGGGGATGTACTATTTGGCAGAAGACGGGCTTATCTGAAAAAAGCAGCTCAAGCTTCCTTTGGCGGTATCTGTTCGGGTGATATTACTGTCATGCGGGTAAAAAAGGGTTTGTTACCGGAACTGCTCCCGTTTGTTGTTCAAAATGAAAAATTCTTCGATTTTGCCGTCAAACATTCAGCGGGTGGATTATCGCCGAGAGTTAAATTTAAAGACCTTGCCAACTACGAGTTCCTCCTCCCCCCGAAAGAGCAACAAGCACAGCTTGCAGAACTTCTCTGGTCTATGGATGAAATTATTGAATGTAGCTACAAAAATCATGCTACAACAATATTAACTCAGAAAACTCTATGGTTAAGTGTTAAAGATAGTAACTGTACAAAAAAAATAAAAGATGTAGCACGAGTAACTAGTGGGACTACACCCAGCACAAAAGTATTGGAATATTGGCAAGATGGTAATATCCCTTGGCTATCAACAGGGAAAGTTCATGACAAGTTTATATCCAATTCTGATACTTTTGTGACACAAGCGGCAGTAGATCAAGGCAAATCAAAAATATTTCCAAAGAACTCTACTCTTGTTGCGATGATTGGTCAGGGAAAAACAAGAGGAAATGCAGCAAAATTGATGATTGATTCTGCAATCAACCAAAATTTTGCATGCATAGAACCCAAACAGATTAATCATTCCTTTCTTTTTTACTGCTTATTTTTTAGTTATCAACGCTTAAGGTCTATTAGTCAAGGTACAAATCAGTTGGCACTGAACTGTGCTTTAATAAAAAACTTTAAGATTCCATATCCCACAGATGAAGAACAGCATAGTATTTCAGAGTCATTAAAAGCATGTGATCAAGTTATTAATAAATTGGAATCACAGATAAAAAGTTCCAAATCTCTCCAAAAATCCCTAATCAACCAGGTATTCTAACTATGACATTTACCGAACTCAACAGCGTAGAACATTACATCATCCACCAACTGACCGGCGTAAACCTCAACAGCAGTGAAACTGTTTCCGAAACCCAGAAACCCTACGGCGTCCAATGGGAATACAAATCAGCCGAAACATTAAACCGGGGTGTGAATGAGGTTCTGGTGGAATCGGAACTGAAAGAGGCACTTGTCCGGTTAAACCCCGAGATTACAACGAGACCGGAACTGGCTGATGAGGTGATTTATAAACTACGGGCAATTTTGATTTCGGTAAATCAGGTGGGGCTGGTAAAAGCCAATGAAGAGTTTTTTAAATGGCTCACCGGCGAAAAGACAATGCCTTTTGGGGAGAATAACCGTCATGTGTCGGTGCGGCTGATAGATTTTCAATCGCTAACAAACAACAGCTATGTGGTCACGAATCAGTATCGTGTTCATCATAGAGAGACAAAAATCCCCGATGTGGTCCTGCTGATTAACGGGATTCCCGTTGTGGTGGGGGAGGCAAAAACACCGATCCGGCCCTCAGTCAGCTGGCTCGATGGTGCCCATGAAATTCATTCAATTTATGAAAATGCTGTGCCACAACTTTTTGTGCCTAATATCCTCTCTTTTGCCACCGAGGGAAAAGAGCTTTATTATGGGGCGATTCGCTGTCCTCTGGAATTCTGGTCTCCCTGGCGGATTGAAGATGAAACACAGGCTATTTCCAAAACACTGGGACTTTCGGAAATTGGTAAAGAACTCTCTGATCTATTAACGCCTGCCCGACTGCTCGATATCCTTCAACACTTTTCACTCTTTCCCACCAATAAAAAGAAACAGCGGATTAAAGTCATCTGCCGGTTTCAACAATATGAAGGTGCCAATAAAATTGTTGAGCGTGTTAAAGAGGGGCGCCTCAGAAAAGGGCTGATCTGGCATTTTCAGGGTTCAGGAAAATCGCTGTTAATGGTCTTTGCTGCTCAAAAACTCCGCAAATCACCGGAGCTTAAAAGCCCAACCGTGATTGTCCTTGTAGACCGGACCGATCTCGATACACAGATCAGCGGAACCTTTAATGCTGCCGATGTTCCGAATGTGGAAACCACCGATAATATAAATGAGCTTCAAAAATTATTAGAAAACGGAACCCGGAAAATTATTATTTCCATGATCCATAAATTCCGTGATGCCAAACCGAATATGAACACCCGGGATAATGTGATTGTTCTTGTTGATGAAGCCCACCGGACACAGGAAGGGGATCTGGGCCGTCAGATGCGGGCGTCGCTTCCCAATGCATTTCTCTTTGGCCTTACCGGAACCCCGGTAAATAAAGCCGATAAAAACACCTTCTGGGCCTTTGGAGCAGAAGAAGATCAGGGCGGTTATATGTCCCGCTATACCTTTCACGAATCGATCCGGGATGATGCAACCCTGCCGCTTCACTTTGAACCCCGTCTGGTCGATGTTCATGTCGATACAGAGACCATTGATAAAGCCTTTGAAACATTCAAAGAATCGGCTGCACTCTCTGATGAAGAAGCAGATGAACTCAACAAAAAATCTGCTAAAATGGCAGCCTTTTTAAAATCTCCCGAACGGGTTGAAAAAATCGTCGACGATATTGCAACCCACTTTAAAGAGAAAGTAGCACCGCAAGGCTTTAAAGCGATGATCGTTACACCGGATCGGTATGCCTGCGTTCAGTACAAAGAAGAACTGGATAATCATTTCCCTGTCGAAGCAAGTACCGTTGTTATCTCGACCTCTGCAAATGATGAGCTTGAGTTCAAACAAAAATGGGGCATCGACAAAAGCCAGCAGGAAAAGATTGTCGATTCATTTAATGATGCCCAATCCCCCTTGCAGTTTATTATCGTCACAGCAAAACTCCTCACCGGCTTTGATGCACCGATTCTCCAAACCATGTATCTTGATAAATCCCTGAAAGACCATACACTCCTTCAGGCAATCTGCAGGACAAACCGGCTTTATCCTCAGAAAACATTTGGCTGTATTGTCGATTATTTCGGCGTATTTGATGATGCCGCAAAAGCATTACAGTTTGACGAAGAGAGCGTTAAAAAAGTAATCACAAACCTTTCCGCTCTATCTGCCAAACTGCCGCAGGCCATGAACGATGCCCTGTCCCATTTTGAAGGCGTTGACAGAACCCTTGACGGTTTTGAAGGCCTCGAAGCCGCACAAAACGCCATCAATGATAATAAAAAACGGGATGCCTTTGCCAGAGATTACAAATACCTCTCAAAACTCTGGGAATCCCTATCCCCGGATAATGTTTTAGATCCTTATACAACTGACTACCGCTGGCTCTCACAGGTCTATGAATCCGTGAAACCCGCTTCCGACAACATCGGAAAACTCCTCTGGTTCTGTTTAGGTGCCCAGACAACCCAGCTGATCCACGAAAACGTCCACGTCGGCGAAGTCCACCAACTCGAAGAATTCGTCCTGGACGCAGACGTAGTCGAAGAGATCTTTAATAATCCGGACCCCAAAAAAGTAAAAGAGATCGAAAAGATTCTCATAAAACGTTTCAAAAAACACGCCGGAGACCCAAAATTCAAAAAACTCTCTGAGCGCCTTGAAGAACTCCGGGACAAAGCCGAAAAAGGCCTCATCACCTCAATCGAATTTGTAAAAGAACTCTGCAAAATTGCCCGAGAAACCGTTCAGGCAGAAAAAGAGATGGAAGATGTTGTCGAAGAAAAAACCCCGCAGGCAGCGCTTACAGAATTGTTTTTAGAACTAAAAACCGAAGAAACCCCGGCAGTGGTTGAAAGAATTGTAACCGACATCGATGCCATAGTAAGAGTCGTCCGCTTCCCCGGCTGGCAAAACACAACCTCCGGCGAACGGGAAGTGCAGAAGTCATTACGTAAAGCGTTGCTGAAATACAAGCTGCACAAAGATCAGATCCTTTTTGACCGTGCTTATGCGTATATTAAGGTTTATTATTAAATTTAAGGTGAATTTAACATGAGAAACGAAGTTAAAATTGAAATGTTAGAAGCCGGGAACGGGGATTGTTTCTTTGTTTCATGGGAAGATAGTACCGGTTTTCATAAAATACTAATAGATACAGGGATAAAAAAAACAGCAAAGCATATTAAGACTATACTCGAGAGTGAAAGTCAGCCTATCAATGCTTTATTTATTACCCACGTTTGCGATGATCATGTTGGCGGTGCCATTAAGCTTGTTCGTGATCACACTGATATTGTTAAAGAAAAAATATCTAAAATTTATATTAATAGTCCTGAAACAATCAATGTAAATAAAAATGGAAATGCAGGTGTTTCTCATGGCTATACTTTTCAAAAGTTAATAACCGATAACGAAATGGATTGTAAATTAGAATCATGTACTATTGAGGATGGTGTGGTAACTATTGGAGATGCGAAATTAAATATATTATCTCCATCCAGTGCCTCACTCGCAACGATAGAATTAATAAAACAATGGAAAAAAGAAAAAGATAAAGCTATTGCTAATGCCAGTGCTGCTAAACATGTTGCTGAGCATGAAATGTCAATTTGTGAATTGAACGAATTGTCATATAAAAATGCGAAGAAGTATTCACAAGATTATGTAAATGCTTCTTCTATAGCATTTACATTAGAAGTGAATGACAAAAAAATATTGTTTTTAGGTGACTCGCACCCAGATGATGTCGTAGACAGTTTGGTGTTACTGGCTGATAATTGTAAATTTGATGCTGTTAAAGTATCACATCATGGTAGTAAATTTAATCTTTCAAAAGATTTTATAGAAAAAGTAACTTCAAGGAAGTTTATCATTAGTACTGATGGCGGGAGGGGACGTTCAAACCACCCAGACCCTGAGGTTATAGCTAAACTCTATATGGGAAGTTCTCACGAAGAATCTGTTCAATTTATATTTAATTATCAAGAGAAAAAGTATTCAAATCATTTAAAAGGGTTGATAAATGATAAAAAAAATTATCCAAAATTTGAATTAATGTTTAATCAAAAAGAGATACTTGTATGATCGGAACATCTGAATTTTTAAAGGCTGTAACAGTAAAAATATTTGTGAAGGGCGATACAAATCATTTAGGAACAGGATTTTTATATAAACATAACTCAAAGTGTTATGTTATTACTTGTGCTCATGTGTTGTACACCGAAAATGAAAAAATTATTGCCATAGAAACTGGGTTGTTAGCAATTGAGAACATAGAAATAGAAACAGAGTATTTTAGCAAAAAATATACAATAAAGTCTGGAAAATTATATACACCATTTACAAGGTATACTGAGCATGACGATAAAATTGGTGATTTGTATGATATTGTGGCATTTGAGGCTTTTCAGAATGAGATTGTTGATATCCCAGATTATAAATTATGGAATGAAGAATGTTTAATACAAACTAATTTAATATTTAGAGGTTACCCCAATGGTAGTGTGAAAATATTTTCTAAGGATGTATTATTTGAAGAAATTTCGCCTCAATCAAAATCATTTAATATTGAGCTACACGAATACATAACTAATGAAACAGGAGAAGCAATTGAGGATATAAAAGGTGCATCAGGTAGTGGTATCTTTCATGAAGGGAAAGATTATTACACTTGTTTAGGAGTATTTAAAGGTTTAGATGACCCAGAGGGGAAATTAGGAAAGGCAAAGGGTGTTTCAATAAAAGCCCTTGATAAAAATATAAATGATTTAAAATTTTCTGAGCTTTCATACAATTCTGTATTTACGCCTGATAACGACTGGGCGCAAAAACACGTTGAAAAAACGTTGGAAGGGATAGGCCGACGTTATATTACCTATGCTGAAGAAGAGTATAAAGATCTGAATATCCATACTCCAACCAGAGAAATTTTCAATTATATTACTGATACTTCGGCGTTTAACTTGGAAAGTTGGGTAAAAGAATTAACGTTAAAAATTAAAGATTCAATTAAGAGTTTGGAGCCAGGTTTAGAAAAATTTGAAACATTGATTAGCGTACCGCAAATTGAGGCTGGCAATATTAATTATAACAAGTTTTTGCCATATATTGACTGCTTAAAGGAACTAATTCAGCACTTAGAGAATTTACCAAGTACAAAGGGAGAGATATTCCAAAATCAGGAATTCAAAGATATAATAAACCAAATTAGTGATATTCAAAATGCAGCCCAAAAAATTATTGACCAGTATGAGGGTCGTAAAATAACTGATGAGTTATTATTTTTTAAAAGTATTGGTAAAAACTTTCCAAATAATTCATATGCTCAATCTTTAATACAGTTTTTTATTGAAGGAAAATTTGACACCAGTAAAGCCCCAATAAATATTAATGTCAATAATCAGCTAACAACAGCTATTTTCAAACATTCTTTAGTTACAGGTCAAGGTTTATCAGGAAAAACACATATTCTTTGTGACATTGCTTATTGTAACATTAAGGACAATAAACCAACTATTCTGATATTTGGTCACACGTTTGATGATAAAGGAAACCCCATAACTCAAATAAAGAATGAACTTGGAGAGGAAAAGTTATCAGAAGATGAGTTTCTACAAGGTATAAATCAATGGGGTGAAAGAAAAAATCAATTAGTAACATTAATTATTGATGCCATAAATGAAACGCAAAATTCAGATATATGGTTAGATAGCTATGTTGAATTTGTGCAGAAGATTAAAGTGTATAAATATATATCATTAATAATAAGTGTTCGGGGACTTGAAAGGGAAAAAGTATTTAATTCAGAAACCGAGGCATATATTACTGAAGAGATTACAGAAATAAATCATCAAGGATTTAAGGGGCAGCTTGACTCAGTTCTACCAACATTCTGTGAGCATTTTAAAATAGACATTCCGAAGAGAAACCTCAATGATGAAATTTCTTCACTTTTAGAGTTACCTGGAATACTATTTCTTTATTTTGAAACATTAAAAGCAAAAAATATTCGAAATGTTGATAAGACTAAACTTCAAATTGATTATATTTTCAATGAATTTTTAAATGATAAGAATGTAAGGTTTAAAAAAAGCTGTAAACCTAAAATAACTAATAAGGCTCATTATGTGAACCTAACATCAAACATTGCGTGTGAAGAAATGGTAATTAATCATTTTAAAGAGACGTTTAAATACGATAATATTTTTTTAAAGGTAAAATCTTTGCATGAAGATGTGCTTGAATTTTTAATTTCTGATGAATTGTTTCTTTATGATGATAAAAATTCAGATAAAGGTGAATTTTTTTTAAAATTTATATTTCAAAGAGTCAGTAATTATTATTTGTCTAAATTATTGATTGAGAAACTTGAAAAGGAGAATTATGATTTCTCAAAGGCGGTATCAGAAAGTCCCGAAATAAACTTTTTATTGTCAAATTATTCAAAACACAAAGCATTACTTGAATCACTAATAATTATTCTCGATGAAAAAAAGGACATTGATCTTATTTCTTTATTTCCGGATCATAAGAACTATAAAGGCTTGATAAGTCTACAGAATAATGCATTATTGCAAGCCGTGTCACTGCCTAAAGCATTTGAAAAAAAACTACTTGAATTAAATAGTGCCGGTTTAATTGAACAACTTGAATTATTTAATATTCTTTCAAAAAGCTTACTTAACAATAACCACACAATGAGAATGAGCAACTCACTACATATAAAATTAATAGATGAGACTATGAGTGTAAGAGATACATGGTGGCCTCAGCTTATTAATACAATCTATTCTGGTTATAGCTCTTTTTCGTATCAAAAAAATTATATTCGTTCTATCCACGATGGGATATTTAATGAAACTCCAATTAATGATGAGGATCTTATTGAGTATGGGTTGACTCTGAGCTGGTTTTTATGCTCAACAAATAGAGAATTAAGGGACAAGACAACTAAAGTATTAATTGTTCTATATTTAGAGAAAACAGAGGCCTTTATTCAAGTTTTACAAGCATTTAAAAATGTAGATGATCTATATGTTTTAGAAAGATTGATGGCAGTAGGGTATGGCGTTGTATTAAGAAGCAAGAATAAAAAAGGTTTAAAAGAATTATGTTTGTTTGTATATGAAAATATTTTTAATAAAACTAAAATAATTTCACATATATTGTTGAGGGATTATGCCCGAAATATTATTGAATATGGTTTATTTACATTGTCCGATTTGAATATTGATTTTGCAAAAATACGCCCTACATATAAAAGCGATATGCCTTCAGTTCCATCTGACAACGAAATTGAAACGTTAATAGAAAAAGCACCTAATCAATGCTCCTTTATTTATTCAATGCAGGTCGAAAAAAAGAGAGATGGGAGTACAAATATGTATGGTGACTTTGGTCGATATATATTTCAAAATAATTTAGCACATTTTAAAGATGTAAACATTAATGATATGATGAATATCGCAATTAATAAAGTCATTGATTTAGGATACGATACTGATATACATGGATTGCTTGATAGAACCTATGTTAACCATGACAGAAGTGCAAGTAAAAATGAACGAATTGGTAAAAAATACCAATGGATAGCAATGCATGAATTACTTGGTTCTGTTTCTGATAATTATCAAATGCGTGATAGATGGAATCAAGACGTTGATTTGGAATATACCGGTCCTTGGCAGGTGGACGTACGTGATATTGATCCAACAATTTTGATACCTGAAATAAAGAGTGATGATGTAAATAACAAAAATATTATGACATGGTGGCAACCTCATAATATTAATTTCCCAGAAATGGAGAAGGAACAATTAAAAGAATGGCTTTGGAGTGGCAAAGATATTCCTGACTATAAGGATCTACTCGTAGTTAATAAGCCAGGTTCAGATGAAGAGTGGTTTGTCTTATCCAATTTTTCCATGTGGAATGATAAAAATGCTCAATCATTTAGAAGAGAATTTTGGTATAGGGTTCAAACATGTATCGTTCCATTAAATGATATTGAAAAATTGAAGAGAAATATACATAAGACTGATAGGCGAGATTATCACGATTTGCAGCGGAACCCTGAATACCAATTTTTTCTTGCAGAATACCCTTGGCACCCCAATTGTGGGAATACTTCCATTATTGACCATATACCGTTTTTCGATTGTGAAGTTATTCTACCTTTTTTTGAATACAATTATGAAGCTGAATTTGACTTTTCAATGGATAGTTCTTTTAGAGTTAATTTACCCACACCATGGGTAATAGAGAAAATGAAACTAAATTTAATAGGCGGTAAGAAGATAGAATTTTTAAACTCAAAGAATAAATGTGCTTTCTTTGATCCTCATATCATAGAAAAAGGTCCATCATCAGCACTGGTTGAAAAAGTTGCGTTTTTAGAGATGTTAAAACAAGAAAACAAGACTATTGCATGGGTGATTGGTGGTGAAAAGAATGCATACAACAATAATACTGATGAGTGGTGGGGGCGGCAAAATCTATCTGGCTTCTATTATTGGGATGGTGAGAAAATTGAAGGCGATTATTGGAGTTTTGAAGAAAAATAATTTTTTTATAAAAAATCACAAATTCTTCTTAAAAACAAACTTTCTTTCCAAAAAAAATCTTTAAGGGAATAGAAAATTAAATTGAATCAATTACATACTCTATAATCGGGTCTTGTGACGTCACGGTATGCATAAGGGCCAGTGGCCTTGATTCTTAAACGCCTCAAAAAGTACCTTTAAGAAAAGTCAATTTTTATGGATACTCAAACCCAAAAATTCTATTCAAACAACCATAAGTCGATTCTGTCAAAATACAGAACTGCCGGGACAGGCATTGCAAAATATTTTGATCTGGCTTTTCTATCCGGGTCTTCTGTTCTTGATATCGGATTTGGCTCGGGGCGTGATCTTAAAGATTTGATTGCCGGAGGTTTTAAGGCTGAAGGTGTCGATTCCTGTTCTGAGTTTATTGACTCTGCTGTTGATTATTATCCAGCTCTTAAGGGACTTGTTTCAAAAGAGTCTTTACCTGGTTTGAAAACAATAGATGATGATTCATTTGATGGAATTCTCTGTTCTGCTGTCCTTATGCATCTGCCTGAAGAGAATTTAGGGTCGGACCGAACCAACATACTGATATAAAGATAAATAATGCTTAAAAACGCCCTTATATCCGTCTTAGGTTGATGTTTTTGCTACAAAAAAGGTTTGTTTAAGAATGTGTAATGATGAAACGTTAGTAAAACCGAAATTAAAATGGTTTTTGATTCTCAGCCTGAGTTTTCTGATATTTTTACTCACCTGGTTACTGAGTCTGGGTTGGATTCAAAAAAATGTAACTGATAACATTCCGGCAATGTTAATTTTATCATTTGTAATTGGAAGTAGTTTATCGCTGATATACTTTATCCTTGCAATAAAATTTCCGGAAAAACTATGGACTATAAAATATCCTGATCCGGTTGACCCGGAAACCGGGCAGTACAAATGCTATAAATGTGGCAATGAAACAACAATGGAGAACCTTTTTAAAAAGGTTAAAAAAGGTTCATTTGTCATAAAATATCATTATTATTGCCCGCTATGTTATGAAGGTTATCGTAAATATTCATTTTTCAAATCTGTTCTGATGATTGCTTTTTGGGGCGCTATTATCCTGTTGATAAGTGATAATTTTTTCCTGGGATGGATTTTTCTTAATCTGGCTATAGCCATTTTATTATCACATTTATCAATCATTCCTCACGAACTTGGG
>JQIA01000656.1_pt1 | contig 17998 bp, 12 predicted proteins | sample 811431 | NCBI WGS metagenome assembly JQIA01 (sample SAMN02998118, study PRJNA258478) | marine sediment metagenome | biome: marine; feature: seafloor; material: sediment; isolation source: oil-polluted sediment collected from 3 locations (0.5 km, 0.7 km and 0.9 km)... | place: USA: Gulf of Mexico ...
GATAATGCGACAGAAGTAGCAACTACAAGTAATATTATATTAGATTTTGATGAAAATATTACTGCTGGTGCTGGAAATATTACCCTTAGAGATGTTACAGGTTCTACCGATTTTGAAGTATTTGATGTCGCTATGGCTACAGCAACAAGTTCACCAATTGCAGGAGCTCTTGGTATATTGAACGATAAACTTTATATCAATCCAACAAATATATTGCTATCAGGTGGTAATTTTTATGCGATACAAATTGCAGCTACAGCATTAGAGGATATTTCAAATAACAATTTTATTGGAATAGATGATGAAACAACGTTCAATTTTAGAACGGTAGATGAGGTAGCTCCAACATTTAATAATGTAGGATCTACGCCAATAGATAATGCCAATGCAGTAGCAACTTCTGATATTATTGTTATAGATTTTAATGAGGATATTGCTGCAGGAACGGGGAGTATTACCTTTAGAGATGTTACTGGCGATGCAAACTTTGAAGTATTTGATATAACAACAGCTACCACAACAAGTTCACCCATTGCAGGGGCTTTAGGTATTTTAAATGATAAGTTATATATCAACCCAACAAATGCATTGACAGAAACTAATGTTTATGCGATTCAAATAGCTTCAACTGCTATTGATGATGTCATAGGAAATAGTTTCGCAGGGATTACCGGTGATACAACGTTCAATTTTACAACGGCAGATGAGACAAATCCAACATTTAATAGTGCGGGATCTACTCCAATAGATAATTCGATAGAAGTAGCAACTTCTGCAACTATTGTTATAGTCTTTAGTGAAAATATTGTTGCAGGAACTGGAAATGTTATCGTTAGAGATGTAACAGGTTCAGTAAATTTTCAAGTGTTTGATGTAACTAATGCTACTACAACAAATTCACCAGATTTAGGTGCTCTAGGTATTTTGGATGATAAATTATACATCAATCCAACTTTCTCTTTGGCAAGCGATAATGCATATGCAATTCAAATTGCATCCACCGCGATTGATGATGTGTCTGGAAATAGTTTTGAAGGAATTATTGATGACACAACGTTCAATTTCAGCACGGCAGATGAGGTAGCTCCAATATTTAATAGTGCAGCGTCCATTCCAACTGATAATGGAACAGGAGTAGAAACTACTAGTAATATAATTGTAGACTTTGATGAGGATATTGCAAAAGGAACAGGTACTATTACTATTAGAGATGTTACTGGCGATGCAAATTTTGAAGTATTTGACATAACAACAGCTACAGCAACAAGTTCACCCATTTCAGGAGCTTTAGGTATTTTAAATGATAAACTATATATCAACCCCACAAATGCATTGACAGAAACTAATGTATATGCGGTTCAAATTGCTTCAACTGCTATTGATGATACAATTGGAAACAGTTTTGAAGGGATCATCGATGAAACAACGTTTAATTTTACAACGGCAGATGAGACAAATCCGATATTTAATAGTGCCGAATCTCTGCCAACAGATAATGCAACAGAAGTAGTAACTACAAGTAATATTATTGTAGACTTTGATGAAAATATTGCTGCAGGAACAGGTACTGTTACTCTTAGAGATGTTACAGGTGCTACAAATTTTGAAGTATTTGATGTAACTACAGCTACCGCAACAAGTTCACCAGTTTCGGGATCTCTAGGTATTTTGGATGATAAACTATACATCAATCCAACCTCTTCTTTGTCAATCATTAATGACTATGCAATTCAAATTGCTTCAACTGCGATTGACGATACTGCTGGAAATAGTTTTATTGGAATCATTGATGAAACAACTTTGAATTTTACAACAGTTAATCTATATCCTAATGTCACAATTCCTTCTGCAGGAGGTAATAGCAGTGTTACACCAGATTCAGTACCTTCAGGAGTTACAAGTATTAGTGCTTATACCAATACCAATTTTAAGGGTGAGTTTTCTGTGAATCAAATTACGGGCGTGGTTTATATTACCAACGCTCATCCAGCAGGTACATATTCAGTAACTGTAGGTGCACAAACTCCGTTTATTTTAACTGTTGGGAATACCAATTGTAGTCAAGGCGGTTTTATAGTAGATGCAACTGCTGGTTTATCAGTAGGAGGTGATCCAAGTGTTGGCGATTTTAATAATGATGGATTTCAAGATATCGTCAGCGGTTCGATAACAAATCAGTTCTCCGTAATTTTAGGTAATGGAGTTGGTGGTTTTGGTACAGCTATCAACACAACAACAACAAGATCAAGTATTTCTGATCTTGCTATAGGAGATTTTAATGGAGATGGCAATCAAGACATTGCAACAACACATTACATTACAGGTAAAGCTGCAGTTTTTTTAGGAATTGGAGATGGAACTTTTACCAATGGACAACAAAGTCTTAATGTTGGTAATGGTCCACAATCTATTTCTATAGGAGATTTTAATGAAGATGGTACCCAAGATATTGCCATAGCAAATCAGAATTATGGTAATGGAGGTTCTGTTTCTATACTCATAGGCGATGGTTTAGGAGCTTTTACGGTTAGTACACCCGTAATTGTTGGGTTAAATAGTAAAGACGTAGTTATTGGTGATTTTAATGGTGATGATCATCAAGATCTTGCAACAACAAATCCTAATGATAATACCGTTTCTATTAATTTAGGTGTTGGAGATGGAACGTTTGGAATAAAAACAGATATAGCAGTAGGCACAACAGCTACAGGCATTGCTATTGGCGATTTTAATAATGACAATATACAAGACTTTGCAACCTCAAATTATACTGACAATACCGTTTCTATTGTTTTGGGACAAGGAAATGGAACTTTTACAACTGCTACATCAGTAACTGTAGGGACAGGTCCTTGGGATGTAACTATAGGCGATTTTAATGGAGATGGAAATCAAGACATTACATCTGCAAATAGAATTACAAATAACGTTTCCGTACGTTTAGGTGACGGACTAGGTGGCTTTTCAGGAACTACAGAGTTAGCAGTAGATAACGATCCACAAACTATAGGTATAGGCGATTTTAATCAAGATGGCTTGCAAGATATTGTAGCACCTAGTTTCATTCATTTTGGGGTTAGTGCAGATATTAACCTGCAAGGTAACTCATCAAATATAACTGCAGGTTCTAATACATCAAGTGTAACAAACGATACCGATTTTGGTGATGTAACTATTAATACACCAACCATTAAGACGTATACCATTCAAAATTCTGGTACTATACCACTTACTGTAAGCAGTGTTGCTAGTAGTGGTACTAATGCTACAGATTTTGTTGTAGGCGATATCACACTCCCAACAACCATAGCAGCTGGAGCAAGCAATACTTTTACGGTTACATTTACATCAGTTTTATCAGGAGAAAAAACAGCCACGTTAACTGTTAATAATGATGATTGTGATGAAGGAACCTATACTTTTGCTGTTAAAGGGGTAATTAGAAATACTGTTACATGGACAGGTACAGTAAGTTCAGTTTGGAATGTGCCTGGGAATTGGGTAGGTAACGTTATTCCAACAGAGACTAATGATGTTACGATACCTAATGTAGCAACAACTCCAGATGTTACTTTAGCCGTTCAAATTAATAATTTAACAATAGAAACTTCATCCTCTTTTAATATTTCGCCAAGTGGTTCTATTAAAGTTGATGGAGATTTAAATACGAATGAAACTATAACTATGGAATCTGATGATACTAACAGCAGTGTTCTATTTGTAAATGGAACTTCAAACGGGCAAATAAGGTACGAAAGAACAGGTTTACTTGCTAATAAATGGAGTATGGTAAGTGCACCAGTTTCTGGACAACCAATACTTTCTTTTGCACAAAATGCTGCCAATGATATACGAACCAATGAAACGGTTTCTCCAATACGTTATGCTATTGGAACTTATGATGATTTACAACCTACAGATAGTAAATGGCAATATTATACAGCTAGTACACCTGCAGCAGATGAATTTATAAAAGGTTCAAGTTATACAATGTCTAGAAAAACAGATGGAGCGGTTTCATTTACAGGAACATTAAATGTAGATAATATTCCTAAAACAGTATCCTTGGATAAATGGTCTGCAATTGGGAATCCTTACACAACTTATTTGGCTGCAAATAAAAACACGAATTCAAGTTTTTTAAATGACAATTTTGCTTCTTTAAATGATCTTTTCAAGGCTATTTATATTTGGGATATAGCACAAGGAAAATACATTGCAGTAACTCAAGTAGATGCTGATAGTAGATCTTTAACACCTGGGCAAGGATTTTTTGTACGAATGAAAGAAGGAGAAACCAATATTACTTTTAACAAAGATAAAAGACAAGTAAAACCAGATACAGGAATAACCGTTTTTAATAAAAGTGCAAATACAGCTCCAGAAATAGTAGTTAACGTATCTAATAATACTACTACAGTAAAAACAAACATCAAATATTTTGAGTCTGCTACTAAAGGTTTAGATCCTGGGTATGATATTGGTAACTTTAATGGTACATCTTTAGATGTTTTTACACACTTGTTAGATAATGGAAATAATGTCAATTATACAATACAATCTTTACCAACAAAAGAGTACGAAGAGATGATTGTTCCGTTAGGAATTAAAGCAAGTACAGGACAAGAAATTACATTTACAGTAACATCTATTGATTTACCAAATGGTTTAAACGTGTTTATTGAAGACAGAGAATTAAATATATTTAAAGAACTAAATGAATCTTTGAGTTATATAATAACCACGAATAGTGCTGTTAATGGGGTTGGTAGGTTCTACATACATACTACATCAAAGGTGTTAAGTGTTGACAATAACGCAGTCTTAAATTCTATTAATATATATGTAAAAGAAAGAGCTCTTGTCAGAATTTTAGGGTTACAAGTAGGAAGTACAAAAGTAAAATTATATTCACTTTTAGGAAAACAATTGTTTAGTACAAAGTTTGAAGCATTAGGAGGTGTGAAAGATATTTCTTTACCACTTTTAGCAAGGGGAGTTTACCTAATTGAATTGCAAACAAGATATGGGAAGGTCATTAAGAAAATTATTTTAGAGTAATAAGAAATGTTTAAAGAGAAGTTATTATAAAATATTTGATAAAACCGATTCAGAATTGAATCGGTTTTTTTATTTCTGAAAAACATGTAATTTTACATTATTAATATATTGCAATGAATTGGGTTTTCGATCTTCTTGTTTTTACGAGTATTGTTTGTGTTTTTTGTTTTGTTCTATACTTTTTTCAAGAGAAATTTATTTTTATCAATTGGAAAAAATTAAATAGAAATTATCAATATAGTTTTCCAAATAATTTTAATGAAATCTTTATAAAAACGGATGGTGAAAACGAAATTAATGCACTTCATTTTCAATTACCAAATCCAAAAGGAATTATTTTATTTTGCCATGGCAATAAAGGAAATTTAACAAGATGGGGGGACAGAGTTTCTTATCTTTTAGAATATAATTACGAAGTCTTAGTTTTTGATTATAGAAATTATGGAAAAAGTACGGGGGAGTTCAATGAAAAAGATATGTATAATGATGGATTATCGGTCTACAATCACCTAAAACTGGGTTTTAAGGAAGAGCATATTATTGTGTTTGGATTTTCATTAGGATGCACTTTTGCTACAAGAATAGCCTCTAAAAATAATCCTAAAGAACTAATTCTAGAAGCACCTTTTTATAATTTTAAGAAAGCAGCTCAATACAAGTCAAAATTCACTCCAACTTTCTTATTAAAGTATCAATTTAGAACAGATAAAGATATTGTGAATGTAAATGCACCAATTACTGTTTTTCATGGTAATGAAGATAAAACTACTTTTTTTAAAGATTCTAAGAAGTTATTAGCCTTTAATCCATCAATAAAAAATCTATTTGTAGAAATAGATGGTGGAACACATCATAATATTAAGGAATTTACTATTTATAGAGAAAAGCTAAAAGAAATTTTAGAACGATAGTATTTTCTGAATTTTATAATTTGTATTTTTGATTTTCAGAAAGAATAACTGCATGAAGCGTTTAGAAAAAATCTTAAAAAAGAAGAAGTATATAAAAATAAAATTGAAAAAAATTGCCACGAATCATTTAGAATTAAAAGGGAAGATTAATGGCATAAAAGGACGATTTATTTTGGATACAGGAGCTTCAAATTCTTGTGTTGGGTTAGATATGATTGAATATTTTAATCTAGATGCTCAAGAAAGCGAAACCAAAGCTGCTGGAGCAGGAGCTACAGATATGGAAACGCAGCAATCTGATAATAATTTACTTAAAATTGGTGACTGGAGAACCCGTAAATGTCATTTAGTTTTGTTTAATTTGTCACATGTAAATACGGCTTTAACACAACATAATGCTGATGAAGTTCATGGTATTATTGGAGCTGATGTTTTACGAAAAGGAAAAGCAATTATAGATTATTCTAACAATATTCTATATTTAAAAAAGCTTAAAAATAAAAAGAAATAGTATATTATAATAAACATAAAATAAAAAAAAATGAGTTTGCAAAAAGAAGTAATGGACAAGATGAAAGAAGCAATGAAAGCGAAAGATAAAGTTGCTTTACAGGCTTTAAGAGCTGTTAAATCTGCATTTTTATTAGCAAAAACAGAGACTGGAGTTCAAGAAGAATTAACAGAAGAGCAAGAAACAAAAATTATTCAGAAGCAAGTTAAACAAAGAAGAGATAGTGCTGCTATTTTTATCAAACAGAATAGACAAGATTTAGCAGATCCAGAATTAGCGGAATTGGCAGTCTTAGAACAATTTTTACCAGAAGCCTTATCTGATGAAAAAATCGAAGAAGTTGTGATTGCAACAATTAGTAAAATAGGAGCATCAGGAATGAAAGATATGGGTAAGGTAATGGGAATTGTATCTAAAGAATTAGCCGGTAGTGCAGATGGGAAAACCATTTCTACTTTGGTGAAGAAAAATTTAGCATAAACATAAAGGCTGCGTAGTTCAACTGGATAGAATATCAGATTTCGGCTCTGAGGGTTGGGGGTTCGAATCCCTTCGCGGTCACTACTTTATAACATAAAAAAACAGAAGTTTGGCTTCTGTTTTTTTATGTTATAAAACTTGGAATAATTTATACAATAAGTAATTAATTATGATTACTTAATTTAGAAACTGACTATATTATATATAATATTCTGTAGTTGAGAATATTTCTTTTAAAACAAAAGAACTTTCCAGAACACCAATGTTTTCAATTTTGGATAGTTTTATCCGAACAAATTCATGATAAGACTCCAAACTTTGAAGGTTTATTTTTAATACAAAATCTACTTTTCCTGCCATATGATAACATTCTTGAACTTCGCTTATGGCTCTAATTTGCTGCTCAAATTTATCTATAAATCCTTCATTATGGTATCTTAAAGAAACCATACAGATAGCAGTAACGGGTCTGTTTATGAGTTTTTTATCAATTAGTGCTACATACTTTTTTATATATTTTTTATTTTCTAATTTTTTAATTCTTTCATAAACAGGAGATGCTGTCAGATTAAGCATCTCTGCAACTTCTTTAGTTGTCTTATTAGAGTTTTTTTGAAGGATTCTTAGAATTTTAAGGTCGATTTCATCTAGTTTTTCAATCATAAGGCAGTTAAAATTTCTTTTTTAGAACATATTATAATATCCAGAAAGATATATTTATTGTAAAATAGTTTTTTTTTAGATAAAAATACTTATTTTTTTTAGTATTAAAGTTGTTTTGATTGATTTATCTGTGAATTCTTTAATTTTGCAGTATCAAATCGTGTAAAATGGAAGTAAAACAGAAAATACTAATTACTGGTGCAAGCGGTCAGATTGGATCAGTTTTAACTTTAGAATTGCAAAAGAAATGGGGAATGCAAAATGTTATTGCTTCAGACTTGCATTCGAATACTAATTTTTCAGGAAATTATGTATCATTAGATGTTACTAATTTTAATGACTTAGAAAAAATAGTAACAGAATATAGTATTACCCAAATTTATCATTTAGCAGCTATTTTATCCGCTAAAGGCGAGAAAGCTCCGCTAAAAACTTGGGATATTAATATGGAAGCTTTGTTTAATGTTTTAGAAGTTTCTAGACTTCAAAATATAGAAAAAGTTTTCTTTCCTAGTTCTATTGGCGTTTTTGGACCTAATATAGAAAAAGAGAATACTCCTCAATTTGCGAACTTAACACCAACAACTGTTTATGGAATAAGTAAAGCTGCTGGAGAAAATTGGGCTAATTATTATCATGAAAAATATGGATTAGATATTCGTTCTATACGATTTCCAGGTGTTATTGGTTATCAATCTTTACCAGGCGGCGGAACTACAGATTATGCTGTCGATATTTATCATAAGGCGGTTAAAGAAGAATCTTTTGAATGCTTTTTAAGTAAAGCTACAAAACTACCAATGATTTTTATAGATGATGTTATTAGAGCAACCTTAGAATTAATGGATGCTCCTATTAAAAATATTAGTGTAAGAACTTCTTATAATTTACAAGGGATGAGTTTTACTCCGGAAGAAGTATTCCATTCAATAGAAAAAAAATATCCAAGTTTTAACATAAAATATAGTCCAGATTTTCGACAAGATATTGCCGATTCTTGGCCTAGAAGTATTGATGATTCGATGGCTAGAAAAGATTGGGGATGGAAACCTATATTTGACCTTGATAAAATGACTCAAGTTATGCTTCAAAAATTAAAAGAACAGTATTATTCAGTAACTATATAATAAATTATGTACAGTAAAATTCAAGAAAATTTACAGAAAGAAATACAATCTTTAAAAGATAACGGATTATATAAAGAAGAACGTATTATAGTAAGTGCACAAGATGTAGAAATTAAAATTTCTACGGGTGAAGAAGTCATTAACTTTTGTGCTAATAATTATTTAGGATTGTCTAATCATCCAGATGTAATTCAGGCTGCAAAAGACACGATGGATACACATGGATTTGGAATGTCTTCAGTTCGTTTTATTTGTGGAACTCAAGATATTCACAAACAATTAGAGAAAAAGATTGCAGATTTTTATACAACAGAAGATACCATATTATACGCTGCAGCTTTTGATGCAAATGGAGGTGTTTTTGAACCACTTTTATCTAAAGAGGATGCAATTATTTCTGATAGCTTAAATCATGCTTCTATTATTGATGGAGTTCGTTTATGTAAATCAGCTCGATATAGATACAATAATAACGACATGGCTTCTTTAGAAGAACAATTAATTGAAGCGAATAAACAAAACCACCGATTTAAAATTATTGTAACTGATGGTGTTTTTTCTATGGATGGTATTGTTGCTAAGCTTGATGAAATTTGTGATTTAGCAGATAAATATGATGCTTTGGTGATGGTTGATGAATGCCATGCTACAGGTTTTATAGGTAAAACCGGTAGAGGTACCGTTGAGTTAAAGAATGTGATGGATAGAGTAGATATTGTAACCGGAACTTTAGGGAAAGCTTTGGGCGGTGCTATGGGAGGTTACACTACAGGTAAAAAAGAAATTATAGATATTTTACGTCAACGTTCTAGGCCTTATTTATTTTCGAATTCTTTGGCTCCTGCGATCGTAGGTGCATCCTTAAAAGTGTTCGATTTAATTTCTGATGATACTTCTTTAAGGGATAAATTAGAATGGAATACCAACTATTTTAGAAAAGAAATGGAAAAAGCTGGTTTTGATTTAGTAGGTGCAGATGCAGCAATCGTTCCTGTAATGTTGTATGATGCAAAACTTTCGCAAACGATGGCAACAGAATTATTAAAAGAAGATATTTATGTTATTGGGTTTTATTACCCAGTGGTTCCAAAAGATAAAGCAAGAATAAGAGTGCAATTATCGGCTGCACATTCTAAAGAGCATTTAGATAAAGCGATAAAAGCATTTATAAAAGTCGGTAAAAAATTGAATGTCTTAAATTAATTAGGACTTTAAAATGTAATAGTTTTTTTTGAGATATTTAATAAGCGAATTTTAAAATAGATAAAATTTCAGGTGTTGATTCTTAGGTTTGACTATTTTAATTCTTAAGAAATCACTTATTCAAAAAGGGTTTAAAAGACTACTTTAATTAGAATAGTCTTTAAACCCTTTTTTCTTCACTAATTAAATATTGTGTTGCGCTACCTTATAAATAAAATTGAGTTCTTTTAAAACAGTCTTTTTAAGAACAATTGTAAAATTATAATTATAAGATTTTGCTATACTTTCAATTATTGCTAACTGGCAATCTTGAGAAAGAATCATGTAAATTGTTTCTTTATATTCTCTTTTTGATAGTTGAGAAAACAACTCTTTGAAATACTCAAAATCACTACCACAAAACCAAGCTTGTTCTTTTTGGTTCTTCGGGTTTTTAGGATAATAAGGAGGATTTATAATTATAAAATCGAACTGTTGATCATCCAGTTTAGAAAACAAATTTGAATGTAGAACAGTGATGGGGATTTTATTTTTTTTGGATGCTTTTTTTAAGTATTCTAAAGCCTTTTTATTAATATCGATTGCAGTAACTTCGGCTCCTTTAGAAGCAGTATACAATGAAATGATGCCTGAACCACAACCTAATTCTAAAAGTGATTTTTTATTAATATCTAAGCCATCGACAAAATCAAGTAAAATTTTTGTGCTAATGGTATAATGCGGAGGAAAAACTTTTGGATGTACAACGACATTAATTCCTTTATAAGAATATTTCCGAGGTTTATAAAACCAAATTTTTGTGGCAACTCTTAAAAAAGGATGCGTTATTTTTTTGATAAAATTCCGCATATTTCTATTCTGAATAAAATCCTTCTATTTCTGGTTGACGATATTTCCAAATTTTATGCAATACCTTTATTTCATAAGGGTATTTGTAAAAACCTGTTTTGTAACGCCAATTAGAAACCAAACCTAATACTTTTTTCTTGAATCCATGAATTCTGAAATCTGACACTGTTGGATATTTTCCATTCAATACCGTTTCAAAATTTTTAATAGTGTCAATCATATAAGGTTCTAGCCAAGGTGTTAATGGGTTTTTACGTAAATCAAAATTTTCCCAACTTGGTAAAATCCATTCCTCTAAAGTCTCAGGGAAAGAAAACCCTGCATCTAAAATTTGTTGATATAATTTTGATCCTTTTGTAGGAGTTGGACTGTATAAATAAATAATAATTTCTGTATCCGGATTAATTTCTTTGATTTCTTTGATGAAATTTATATCCCAAAGAATTTGTTTATATACTTGTTCTTCTGTATCAGCTGGCATTCCTAAAACAAAAGACATTTCAGCAATAATCCCTGCTTTTCCCATACGTGCAGCGAAGTCTTTGATCATTTTTCCAGATTGTGTGCCTCCTTTGTTCATTTGCTTTAACACTTCATCATTTCCGGTTTCTGCACCTAGAAAAATCATTTCGCAACCTGCGCGTTTCATTAAGCTTAATTCTTCATCAGAATACTTATTTAAGGTATCAATTCTTCCTTCTCCCCAGTATTTAATATTGTCATTCAAAATTAAGTTCGAAAACGCTAAAACTCTTTTTTTTGAAGTAAAGAAATTATTGTCATGAAATTCGATGGCATCAATATTGTATTTTTCTTTAAAGTGTTTTACATCTTCATACATTCCTTCTGCTGATTTCCCTTTCCATCTACCGTTAAAAATAGGAACAATTCCACAGAATGAACATGTAAACGGGCACCCCATACTAGAATGATAAGACAAGGTAGTCTTACCCATAAAGGTTTTTGCTAAATAATTTTTAAGCGGATAAAAAGTATCTAAATAGGTATACGGTAAATTTGGCAACGCATCTTGATCTAACAAGAGTTCCTTTTTAGTCTTAACGATGTTTCCTTCAGTATCTCTAAAAACTAAATTTTCAATCTCGCTCAACTTTTTATCAAAGTCTATTTTATTTAATTTTTCGCCTTCTAATACGTCTAGTAAAGAAGGAAAAGTAAGGTCACCAGGGCCATTTACAATATAGTCTACCAAATTAGAATTCATACAAACCCCGTATTGATTAGATGCAAAATAACCGCCCCAAATTATGGTAATATTAGAAAATTTTTCTTTTGCTTTTTTTGCAAAAGGAATTGCTTGTGTAAGCTGTGGACCTGGCATAACCGTTGAACAAAAATATTTATATTCGCCTGTTTCTAGGTACTCAGAAATCTTTTGAAAGGGATCTTTTTCTAAATTACCATCCACTAACACATACTCATATTTACCATGAATGGATGCACCTACTTGTAAAATAGAATTAGGTATTCTATGTTTTGCTTTTCCACTTTTGGGATTAAAAAGAAGGGTTTTATTTTTATTCATAATTAAAAGGCGCTACAACATCTACTACAAGCCGGAAATAACCCTCCTGCTTTGTTCAAATCGCTGCGTAATTTTTTTAAGATTTTAGAATTCCAAATTTCCTTTAAAGATTCTTGATGCATATTCCCTAATTCTAAATTATAACATCTACCATGAGACGGAATAACGCTACCATCAGATTTTATCATAATATTTCCGAAAACATCATTACAACCTTTTCCTAGTATTTTTTCTGGTTTGTTGTAGAAAGCATCCAAATCGATTTTACTTGATATATCTGGTGAAAAACTTACCTTAAAATTTAGATTAGTTGTTTTTATCTGCTCAATTTCTTCTAAAAGAAGATCAAGATTAAAATTATCAAGGTTTATTTCTGTCATATTTGAAGACGTTGCTAAATAATGCTGGCTCCATTTTTCGTTATGAGAATCAGCAATATGTTCTGGGGTAAAATTGGTATGCATAAAACCAACTTCTTTTAAAGGCAAGTGTTTAATTTCATTAAGAAATTGCATAAGATAGCCTATATTCCATTCAGTAATGACACAAAAAATAGAAATAGATTGTTCAGAATTAATTTTTATAAGTTCTTCGATACCTTCTAAAGCTTTTTGAAATGATTTTTTATGGCCTCTAATTTCATTGTGAATATCTTGCGGGCCATCTAAAGATACATAGACCTCATTAATTCCTGCATCAACCATTTTTTGTGCTTTATGTTTTAGTGTTAAAGCATTCGTTGTTATCGTTGTGTATAAACCTTTTTTATTAGCGTATGCAAGAGACTCAATTAAATGAGGATATACCAAAGGTTCTGTAAAAGCATATCCTAACTTTGTTTTTGGATAATATAATTCTAATTCATCAATTATTTTTTTTATTAATTCTAAAGGCATATTAATTGGGTGAGTACCAATCAAATTTTGCGCAAAATTTGTTTCCAAATTTTTTGTTCCAACATCACACATTTTACAATGTAGATTGCAAACATTATTGACTCCTAAAACAATCCACTCAGGTGAAAATAAGTAGTTTTTAGAAAAATATTTTTTATTGATAGATTTTAGCACTTTATGTATGTTTAATAGATTCTCTTAACCTTTATAGTTAGTCGAAAAATAAAGAAGAAAAGTATAATTTTTCAGCTATTAAACCTAATTATTTTTCACTAATATAAAGGAGGCCTTTAAAGGTTAATTTTGTAAATTGTAAACTAGAATAATTACATTCATAGCTTCAAATAAGTGGTTAAGATAAAATATTAAGATATAAATGAAGAGTAAACATATTTTATTTTTAAATTATCATTCTTTGCCAGATGTACTAAATCCTAATGAAAAACTAATAAAATTTCATTTTGTGTATGATGTTCTTTTAGAGTTGAAAAAAAAGCAAAAAGTTAGTGTATTAGACTTTATTGGAACCAAAAGTTACTTTGTTAAAAATGATATTTTTTATTATTTTCAAAAAAAAATAAAAAATAATAGATTAGAAATTAATTTAAAAACTCATTTATTGATTAAGAAAATTTCTCCGGATGTAATTTATATTCATGATTTCAGAAAAATATATCAAGTCATTTTTTTTCAGTTTTATTTAAAGAAATCGACTAAAATTATTTTTCAACATCATGCTGAAAAACCACCTGTTAATTGGTTTAAAAAATGTATCATGAGTAACTTAGATAGATTTGTGGATGCTTATATTTTTACTTCTACTGAGATGGCCGATAGTTGGATTTCTAAAGGTTTGATATCTTCAAAATTAAAAATATTTGCACAACCAGAATTATCTACTCATTTTTCTCATAATGATGAAACTAAAAAAGATAATAATTTATTTATTTGGGTTGGTAGACTCAATAAAAATAAAGATCCTTTAACAATTATAGAAGCTTTTTTATCTTATCTAAAGATCAATTCAAAAGCTAAATTGGTTTTATTTTATTCAGAGAAAAATTTAGAAAAAGAAATTACTGAGATTTTAATTTTAAATGGAATAACAAATGAAATTAAACTAATGGGTCTTATTGATCATTCAGAATTAGAAAAATGGTATCAAAAAAGTACTTACTTTTTATTAGGTTCTTATTACGAAGGTGGATCTGCAGCTCTTTTAGAGTCAATGGCCTGTGGCTGCATTCCAATAGTAACTAATATTGCTTCCAATAGAGCGATAACAGAAAATGGTAAATATGCAAAACTATTTGAGCCAGGAAATAAAGAGGAACTTTTAGAAAAATTAAAATCTTTAGAAGGTTTTAATTCGAACCCAGTATCCTTAAAAATTAAAGAACATTTTAAGGAGAAACTTTCTTTTAAAGCTCTTTCATTTGGTTTAGAACAATTAATTGAAAAGTTATTTAGACATAATTAATTTTTTGTTTTTTATAGTATAGTATTTATCACTAATCTCTTTTACTTTTGGGTTGTGAGAAATTATTATGATTGTTTTTCTATCCTTTTTTAATTGAACCAGATAGTTAAGAATTTTTTCTTCTAGCTCTTTATCTAATTGATTAGTAGCTTCATCTATTATTAAAATATTAAAAGGATGATAAAGTGACCGTAATAAAGCAATTCGCTGTTTTTGACCACCAGAAATCTTTAAAGAGTTGATGTCTAGATCTAACTTTTCTTCAGATTTTATGATGTTATCTAATTCGAGAATTGTTGAAAGTTCATAAATTTTTTTAAAATTAATTTTTTTCTGATCTTGACCTAAAGTAATATTATCAATAATAGACCCTTCATATATAAAAGAGTTTTGAGGCAGGTAATTAATTATACCAAATAAATTATGTTGATTCGTAATTTTAAGTTCGTCAAGAAAAACAGAACCACTTTGAGGTTCTTGAAGATTCATAATAATATTTATGAGTGTTGTTTTACCGATTCCAGAATTTCCAGAAATCCCAATAATTTCACCTTTAAGAATTGTTAAGTTTATATCTTGTAAAATGATTTTTTTTGAACTATATTGAAAGGAAACATCCTTTAAGATGATACTGTTTTTAAATGAACTGTTAATTAAACTAGTTTTTTTATTAGATGTAGTAACTTCTTTTAATATATCTATTGTATATTTAAATGCATGAAAGTTAGTGTATGCCACAATAATTTTATTTATTGATGGAAGTAATTTTAAAGCAGAGCCAGCAATAAATGAAATTAGAAAAACATTTGATGTCGTTGAATTTTGTGTCTGAATTAAAAATATTAGAACAAAAGTTAATCCTACAACCATTAAAATCTCTAAATACTTATTATTAGATTGCTTATATATATCTAATTTAGCATAATGATGATTAAAATTATGAATACTGTTATTAAATTTGTTGTAAAAATAGGGTTCCTTATTTAAGCTCTTTATTTCTAAAAATCCTTGAATAATATTTAATAGTTGGGATGTGATTTCATGATAACTATTTTTTAAAGAATTATTGATGTCTATTATTTTCTTTTTTCTATAAAATATTAAAAAAATAAAAGCTAGAGAGAAAATACCTAGAACGATTAGAGTAAGTTTTAAATATAGATAAGCACCTATTGTTAATATAATAAATACGATGATTCCTTCTGTAAGAAATGTATTAATTGATAGTAGAATATGATTTGAAAAATCTGATCCAACTATTTTGATATTTTGAAGACTTTTAGCCGTATTTTTTTTTTGAAAATCAAGAAAGCTATTAGTCAAAAATTTGTTTAAAAATTTTGAAGATAATTTAGTCGCAATATCGGATATAAAATGAGATTGATAAGTGTTAATTCTTATTTGTATTAAATTTTTAGCAATAAATGAGGCAATAAATAAAATGACAATTACAGGAATATATGATTCATTAATGTTTATAAATTGAGAGGCTTTTTCTAAAACCATTTTATGGTCTAATAATAATAAAAAGACAGGTATTAAATAGGCAACTGAAATTAAATCTAGTAAAAGGTTTAGAAATGATAAAGACACAAAAAAATGTGTTTTTTGTTTGAAATTTTCAGGAATAATAGATAAAATTATTTTTAGTTGATTTATCATTTTATTCTGTTAATTGATATAGGTTTAGATAAGATTTTATTGTGCTTTCTATTGAGGATATATGTGTTCTGTGTTTATCTTTATCTTTTAAAGTAAATAAAAGAAAATTATCACAATGATGTGCTAAATTTCTTGCATTATTTCCAATTTTCCAAAATTTTGATCTAGAAGCGCAGCCAACATTTGTAGAAACTATTCTCATTCCAGAATATAGAGCCTCAGGAAAAACAAAACCAAAAGATTCATACTTACTTGTATGTAAAAGAATGTTAGATTTAGACATTTTTAATAAAACTTCATTTCTTGGCAATAAGCCTGTTAACCTTATGTTTTTATCGAGGTTTAAATCTTTAATTTGTTTTTTTAAAGCGATGAGGTTTTTTCCTTCTCCAATAATTTCTACATTAATTTTTGGGTATTTCTGTGCTAAAAAAGATATTACTTTAATAAAAAGAACATGATTTTTAACATCATTTAAAAATCCAACACCTAAAATATCAATTGAATTGGACTGTAAATTTGGGAAATTTGAAGGAACTATTGCCCAAGGAATTATTTGAGAGTTAATGTTTAATCTCTTTTTTAGATCTTCAGAATGATTTTTAGAAAGTGAAACAATCTTTGATTTTTTTTCATTAATGAATTGAACAAATTTATTTCTAACAACGCTTTCTTGCCCCATAACTGTAACAATATGTTTTATGTTGTTTTTAAAGGCGAATTTTTGCCCTACAAAAGAACAAATACCAATCCAAAAACTATGTACACAAGTAATGGGCTGGATTGCATGTAATTGCCTTAATTTTTTCTTTGCTCTATAAAAGGTAAGAGGTTTCTTTAAAACTTTATTAGACCCATTTAAGGGGATAACATTAATACCAAACCACTGATATTCTTTAATTAATTCAGGATAATGAAATGTAATAACGGTTAAACAAACTGATGGAATAGTTTTTTTTAATTTTTTTAAATAAACAGCTAATGCAGGTATTACAGTAGAATCTTCTTCAGAAGTGGCAAAACCTGGTGTTAAAAAAACAAGATGTTGTGTTTTATTAGTCATGTAATTTAAAGGTTATTTACTATATTTTAACCACATAAAAGGAGTGTCTTTTTTAGATATTTTTCTTATTATATAACCTTTAGGTTTATAAAGAATTATAAAATCTTTAATATCTGTTTTTTTGTGATGAAAATAATTCTTTTTCATTTCAAGAAAACCAAGATTTGTATAATACAACTCTGTTCTTAATTTAGCTTTTTTAATTTCTTTCTCTTCATAAAATGGGCTATCAATAATATGAATTTCACCATTAATTTTTAAAAATTGTTTTAGCAATGTAATCAACTTATTAAAATCTGAAAAATATTGAATAGATGCATTTAAACAAATAATATCAAATTTATTAAAAAAAATATTTTTTAAATCAAAGATATCTCCATACACAAATTGTAAATTTTCTTTATTGAAAACACGAGTTGCTTGCTCTAACTCCTCTTTATTAATATCCAATCCAATTATTTGATTTTTTATTGAAAAATCAGAAATTAGATTACTAAACCACCCATTTCCACAGCCAATATCAAGAATAAGCAAACCTTCACTTTT
>JQIA01000657.1_pt1 | contig 17985 bp, 9 predicted proteins | sample 811431 | NCBI WGS metagenome assembly JQIA01 (sample SAMN02998118, study PRJNA258478) | marine sediment metagenome | biome: marine; feature: seafloor; material: sediment; isolation source: oil-polluted sediment collected from 3 locations (0.5 km, 0.7 km and 0.9 km)... | place: USA: Gulf of Mexico ...
CGACTCCGCTATCCACACATTTGTCGATTAGTGTCAGTGAAATTGTGGACCAAATTGAAGTGGAACGAAAAACTATCGAAAAATGGGAAGATCTTTTGGAAGATCCGAGTTCGGATAGTGTCGATTCTAAACGCGATGCCGAGTTGGAGATGTTATCAGCTGCAGTTCGTCAACAGTTAGTCCTAGATAACAACCCGAAACCTCTTAATGCGCAAATTTTGCGTCTACTGCACAATGATTGGAATCACATGAAAACGAGTTCGGAGGTTTATCAGCGCCTAACCGACGCTGTTAATGTAAAAGCCACGGAAAAATTGGAGGTTGAGCAAACGATCAATGTGTCAGAGAATCGCCACTTGATACCAGCTCCTTCGCTACAGTACGTTACTCTTGGACATGAGTCGAAAACTACCACTCAGTCCACGGAGATTGCTGTACGAGACGAGGTGCTCGATGAACACATGTTGAACAGATTAAAAGACTTTGTGTCAATTTTTATTCGCGCGACTTGCGGTAGTATTGACATGAAAATGATTGAGGCATTTATTATAATGCCACCAATTCGCAACATGACACACAATAAACGAGCGTTTGAGGAGTATATTAACGCACTGACTACCACGGTGAGAGCTGCCGTTATGCAAACTGATATATGGATTCGAGATTTTAGTCATGACATTACGACAATTTCCGAAGTAGCGAGTAATTTTGGAAATTCGCAAGACGGTCTAGAATATCGTATTTTTTATACGAGCACAGTACTCTGTGGACAATTTATACGCGGATCCAAGGCAGATAATCCAATGCGAGGGTTACACACAAGATTTAGTATACCAGAAAACCAACGTAACGTCAATGACGCGCTCGATAATTTAGAGTCTCTTTTGAGAAGCAAGTATGGAGCCAAACGTGGCCGTTCCTCGCTTAACGTAACCGAAGACACCCGATGGCGATTTTCGTTACCCTCTTCTCAAATAATGTAATAAAATATTCGCTAAAACAGAATTCACAAATGCAACCCCTTAATGAGACACTTGATGACTTTGTCAAAATGTTAACAGAGGGGGATGTTGCTGCTGCCTTTAGAAAACGTCTAAGCTACATTGAAATTGAAAAACTGTTAATTCAAGAGGAAGCTGAGGATGTGAATGAAAAAATGTGGCATATTGTAGTTCAAAAATGGATTCCATTGTTGACCGGCGCTGCGTATAACATTGCAACTATTGGCCGTACACCGTACTATATTGAGCGGAAAACCTTTACTTTTAAAGGAAAGGAACATTCTGAAAGTTTTCCAGTTGTTCTCTATCCATGGGAATATGAACTAGAGGTATCTCGCGATCCAGACACGCGCGAGATGATGCATGATTTCAAGATGAAAAATGTTACGAAACAACCTGAAATTTTTAGTATACCATCCCTCAGTTTTTTTGGCGTATGTGAGAGTGGGAATGAAACGATTATCTCAAGCGAGTTTGGCATATTGCATAGCTCGTGGCTTGAGTTACGCGATCGTCGACAATTAGCTAATAAACTCAGGAGTGAGATGTTACGACCAAAGCTGTATTTGGAACAGACTGTCAACACGCAAACACAAACAATGGACTTGGAAATTGCGCGTTTTCAGGAACATTTGAACAAAAAACGAACACGCGACGAGAATGGTTATACTGACTTGTCGCCAGACTTTTCCATGCAAAGCAATGAAAAGGATAATTCAGTTGGGCTCCCTCCAAACATGAAATTTTCAAATTTTCAACCACAAATAGATGTTGCGTTGATTGATTATAGCCATTTAGAGGAGAAGTTCAATTCCTTAATTGACAGTACTTTCGGGCTATCTCACTTTGACAAATTGAGTCACGAGGGTGGTAATATTCACGAAAGGTCTGTAGCTACCATCGAAGAATCTAGATCTTCTCTAGTTGCTGCGCTGGCTAATTTAATTCGCGAATATATACATGTATTTGAGAAAGTTTGGGAACATATGTATAACAAGCACGTCGAAGTGGTGATCCCACACAAAACTCATTTGGACTCCAAGACAATTACACTATTATCAGACTTGGGTGTGATTAGCGATAATGTGGTGCGTGAAAAGTTAATGAGGATGAATGGGATTGTTGAAGAACCTGTCGGTAAAAGAGGTGCAAAAAAACTTCAAATTAAAAGAGTCCGAACTGAGGAAACTCAAGAGTCAACCAAGCGTCAAAAACCAGAGTGAAGTCTAATTTTTAATAATCACAAAATGCAATATATAAAACCACCTCATCCATTTCAAAAGTCTTTTTGTGTCCAATTAGACAATGTTTTTTCGGTCGACGAATGTCAAGTAATGATTGCAGCTTCTGAAAACAAAGGGTACGAAAAAGCTCTAGGTGACGTCGGCGATGGTGTTCAGGAGCTGGATGAGGATTATCACAATTCCTACAGGTATATCCTCGATTCAGATCACTTATGTAAGGAGATTTTTCGTAGAGTTCGACATTGTTTACCCACAACGATGCAAAGTAGGCAATTACTTGGACTTAACGAACGACTTAGGTTCCTCAGATATGACCCTGGACAGTTTTTCCGTCCACATTTCGATGGTGCGTATACGACACCGGACGTGAAGGCAAAATCAAAGCTAACTATAATGTTGTACTTGAACGAGGAGTTTCAAGGCGGTAAGACTGCATTTTTACCCTTGGACGATGTAAAAGGGAATAAAGTGAAGTTTACTCCAAAAACTGGGAGTGTGCTTATATTTTCCCATCACATCTTCCACGAGAGTGAAGAAGTTACAAAAGGAAGGATGTACATGATTCACACTGATGTCATGTATCGCTTCCATTCAAATTTGTGCGAGCTACCAGAGTGGATTTAATTACATAATAACACGATCTACAAGTTCACGACATATTCCAGATTTTTGGGAGGTCACGAAGTATATTACGGCTGAAAAAAAAATATTATTTCTCACACTAATTTGTGACCATGCCGAATAAGTGGTGTAGCGATACTCTTGAAGGAACCGAGCTTGGAAATGTACTTTTTGGTAGCTTCCATCTGTTACAGGGAGTTTTGTACCTAATTTTGGCTCTAGTCTATAGACTGACTGAGGGATATGTGTTATCGACGATTCCTGTACACATCACTCTACCTAACGGACGACCTGGAGCTAATGGCACGACATATGAAATTGTTACCTCATTTGAAGCATCTCCCTTGTGGTTGGTAGTTGCATTCTTTTTCGTGACTGGAATGTTTCATTTAATCCGCGCCAACATATTCAACTGTTGCATGAAACAAAGCAGTGAAGAAAGGGACGAAAAGGTCAAGAATATCGCACATATGTGGGATCGAAAGCTTCGATGGATCGAGTACTCCATCTCGACAACATTGATGATTTACGCCATCCTTCTTCTCATTGGAATTTCCGACTTTTACGTGCTGGCGCTTGGGGGTTCGACTAACCTTGCGATGGTTCTATTTGGGTACGCCGGAGATTTGACCCCAAATCAGTCTGGCGAAGGACGTTATACTACGTTTATTTTTGGCACTGTTGTTGGGTTCACCTCGTGGGTGGTTATTTTTACTCAGATTGCTGTAATGGGATACTATGGATATGCCCCTGGCGCTCTTGTATTTCTGATTTCAATTGGCCTTTTCCTTCTTTCTTTTATGTTTGCCCTGAACGAGTTGCGTTACATTAACACATTTCCTGGCGTGAATGTTGGTCGAGGAGTAAGTCCTGAATCCAAACCCATTTTGAAAAGTGATCCGAAAAAGGTGGGCGACACGCGCGAATCTGTGGAATTTTGGTATCAATTTTTGTCTGCCGCTGCGAAGACGTTGCTAGGTGCGCTAACTGCGGCTGCAGTGTTAACCGTTTAAAATAAAGTTTTCGTTCTATAAACGCCTCAACTTTTATCATAAAATCACTTGTGAAACGCTTTTATATTACTCAACCGGAGAGTAATATAAAAGCGTTTCACAATGTCTGCACTAATTTTGGCGATTCGCAACAGAGACCTGTTGGAAGATATTAATGAATTTAAACGTGGGGATAATATAAAGGAATAGATTTTTTTTTACTCTCAACTTGGTACTTCACACTTTCATGGAGTACGGTTATTTGACGACTCTTACGAGACGGAGATTGGATTTAAAAAAGGTCCAACAAGCGCTCGTAAACTTGCAATCTATAAAAACGAATTGGCACCATGTTCAGTGGGATGGTATAAATCAAGCAAGATATTTTGTTGAAAAATGGTTAGCGGAAGGTAGACTTCCATCACCAATTGAGTTTAAGCTATTCGACTCCATGTTGAAACGATGGTTTTTACGAAAGTACAGGCGGAGGGACGAGCGCGATACATCCCGTGACGTAATCGAACTGTTGCTGGTAACTCAACAGCTCGATGTACACATTCCCTCGGACGTTCTACGACACATTACGTTATTTTTGGGAAAAGAAAAGGCGCCTAATATTACTAGTTTATAATTCATCGTATTTAAGTCTGGATATAATACCCTCAATCGCTTGTTCAACCTCCCAGTCATCATAAATTATCAGATCATCAAGTATACGATGATAAAGTGTTAAATCAGTAAATGCAGCATCATTTACAACTTGAAACCATTCGCCTCCATAAGGCCATTTGTGGCCCAGAAATGACAGAAATACAAGCGAATAGTCGATATATCGCAAGTCCTCCCCAGACTGTTTGCGTCTCTCCAAGTTCTCAACTGTAAAGGCATGTTCCGACTTGATAGTATGAAGGAATCCTTTAAATACCGCAAGATTGTCAGTCTGTTCTTCACTTACATAAACGACATCATCAATGACATCTTTTTGGATGTCAATAGCTCGGCCAAAATCAACTAGCTTACAATATGAATTGTCGACAAATACGACATTTCCTCCATGTAAATCGTGATGAACAAATCCACCCTTGTGTAAAATATACACGGTTTTTAACAGACATTCCGTAACAAGACGACTCTGTTTAATATTTAAGGGAGGGTGCTGCTCGATATAGTCTTTCATAAAGGGATCTGCAAAATAGGTAATCACTATATAACCATAACTTACATTTTTCTGAGTAACATGAATCTCATATTTACCCTCGACTTCAGGAAATAATTCACGCTCTAACATATCCGTTAAACGTTGGTCTAATTTCTTATAAACGTCAACTTCTGACTGCAATTGTAACATAAAATCTGGAATGTGCGACGTTTTCAATACGAAAACAATATCGTCCTGGAGATGTCGTACCTTGTAAACTTCGCCTTCTGCTCCAAATTGAAGTATTTTTAATACCACCCACGTTGAACCAATGATGTCATTAACCATAAACGAGGCTCGCTCGTTAACACTGGCGGCCTCCGCTCGAGCAAGTGAAGCTGGCACAGTGTCTTTAGCTAGTTGGATTTTTAAACGTTTATTTACTAGACTATCAAGCGACATTGAGTCAATTATTTCTTTGGATGAAACTAAATTAACCACAGACGCCAAATTAATTTGTAATGTAAAAACTTATAATTTATATAAGTACTCGAATATATTTACGTTTTCATGCCAAAATATGTTACAATTTAATAGAGTTAATAACTACATTAATTGCCTCTTCCACGTTCCAATGTTCAATCTCCCCATTTATGCCTACTTTACCCTCTTCAATGACCATTTTATGCATTTCAGTATGAATTCTTGCCAAGTTTTTAAATGAAATCGTATTTACCACGTTTGCCCAACTACCCCCAAAGTGCCACTTATGACCGAAAAATGACCGAAATACGAGTGAATAATCGATAAATCTCAAATCCTCCGATGTCTGCGTTTCTCTTTTTAAAAATTGTTCAGTAAACTTTGTGGGTGGAGCTGTGGCACGAAAGAATCCAACAAAGATCGGCAGTAGCGCTCTTTGAAAGTCTTCCAATTTAACAACTTCTGTAGTGACGTCTTTAGCCCGGCCAAAATCAATAAGCCTACAATACGAATTAATACCATTTTCAACGAATACGACATTCCCTCCATGTAAATCATGATGAACAAATCCACCCTTGTGTAAAATACGCACAGTTTTCAACAGACTTTTCGTTACCAGGTTACCCTGCTCCTTATTTAATGAGCTGCGGTGCAAATGAATATAGTCCTTCATGAAGGGTTCAGTAAAATAAGTAATCACCATGTAACCAAATTTATTCCCGAATTCGTTAAATGTTTTGTATCCATATACGACTGTAGGGAATAAAGAACGTTCATCACTATTTGTTAATCGTTGAGTCAAATTTTCATATACATTAACTTCAATCTGTAATTGTGAAGCATATTGTGCAATATGTGACGTTTTAAGCACGAAAATTGTACTACCCCAAAGTTCATGTACCAAGTAAACTTCTCCGTCAGCACCAAAATTAAGTAACTGAGTCACCCTCCACATGCCGTCAAGTAGGTCGCCAACCTGAAACGAACCTCGTTCTTGAAGCGTTGCTGCATGTTTTCGAGCAGTTTGTACTGGCAACCTTGATTCAGGTAACGCAATTTTTGCGTTTCGATTATCGTTTTTAGAAACAACTTCCTTTGGTTTGGATATATGAGATTTTTTTGTATCCATCAAATCAGGAGACACAAGGTCGATCACTTCATTAGACGAAACTAAATCAACCATAGAGTCCATATTTGTTTCTGAAGTAAAACTCACAATTTACAATGGCAATTTTTTTTACAATACTTGCCTCCATAGTTGGAGTAGGAATTGTCTCTGTAACCTTTTCCGGCGTTGTCTTATACTCGAACATATTTACCATTTCATGTCCAACGGTTGAAGGCAGAATCTGTAATGGACACGGAACATGCAATGAGTTCGCAATTTGCATATGTGATCCTCTATTTGACGGAGACGCTTGCGAAAATACACTCTGTCCAGGATACGACGCCTCTAGTGGAAGTGTATGTTTCAATCGAGGCCTATGCTCACCATTTATGCGCAAAGAACATGTACCGACACAGTGTGCCAAAACAACGCCCACGCTTGAGAATGGGTTTAGCTCTGCTGGCCCAGGTTGGAGCTCTGACGGCTGTAAACTGCACGTACAAAATATTTGGGATCAAATTGCACAAGACGGCGATTATTCAAACACAGAAGGCATTCCTCTATGTGCCTGTAACCCACCGTATAATGGCCGCTCATGTGAATTTAATTCATGTCCTCAAAATAGCAACTTTGACATCTGCAGTAGTAATGGAAACAAGTCGGTTGGTATTATACACAACGATACTACAATAGGGAGTGGCTGTCAATGCAAAAATCACATTTCCATTGTGGACATTGTTTCTCTCCTATCGTACGAAGAACTCGTGACACTTACCACTCGCTATTTGTCGTTTTTTCAAAAGGGGTTCTGTGGAACTGCAATTCGCGTCGGCTCCTCCTTCGTTGTATCACAGGCAGACGACGACGTAGTTTGCTATTGTGACGAGCGCTATGAAGGGATTGCATGTGAATTTGGCGTCTGTCCAGAGGTGGGAGGGCGGACTTGCAATGGACACGGAAACCACGTTTTAGGGTTTGGATACCAGGCTAGTACTAACATATTTAGCGATGGCTGTACTCCAATTTGCGCAGAAGGTCGCGTAATGTGTCGCGGGCGATGTACACATCCGAGCGCGTGTGACTCACATGATGCAATGTGTCCTATAGAACGTCCATGGCGCTGTCCAACGAGGGAATGTGTTGCTGGTGTTCAAAAATGTGAACGGAGGTATGTTGAAGGGACCTGGGACGACCTCTCCAGCATTTCTCACACCCTTTCATGTTCAGTTGCGTCAGTTCTTGCTGAGTTTACCCCGCTTCGCAAACTTCGCAAGCGCGAAGCCTGTTTTGGTCGTGATGTCGGCTTTTCAAACGAACTTGGGTTTACTCCAGTTGACGCACCAATTACTCTCCCATCTCGCCTCCTGGGGATTGAGATTTATAGTTTAGGTGAAATAAATGTAACCTTCGACGGACTGGTTACCCAGTTGAACAGCGAGTATCCACTCCGTTTCAATGCGGTTAGAAATGAAGTTCGTGTATGGGAGGACCGATTTACCTCTACGGGTACCACCGTTCGCTTGACTCGTGAAACGCTGAACCGAATTTTGCTAGACCCCTCCCCACGTTTAGATTACCCAGACGTTTCTCTGTTTCGAGTACATGGACTTGATGGTGCTGTTTCGGGGATTTATTTACAAAACACAGTTACTCTCGATGCAATCTACGGAACATATTTCATCGCGCATGCCACGTCTACTGAAGCAATTCGAGCTGACGGCGCGCTAGTCAATCCAAATGTCTGCCTTGACCTCACTAACAATTGTCTTTGGAGGGTGAGCGACTCGAGCTCCTTGGATCGTTCACGATACGTATGCCAGAGCGTGCTTTATTTTGTCTTATCAGAGACACCGTGCACGTCTCCTGCTCCAACGTTAGTACCTCCAATCGCCAATCGCGTTCGCGTTTCAATGACAATGGAGACCAATTACACAACAACTTATATTGATCCAGTTTATAGCTGGCTCTTGGATACTTACGACCCCGAGCCTCCATTTTCAACAGTATCCATCTCATCGTCAGAGGCGATTACCGAAATTCACTACATATTGGAACAGGATATTCAACGTGCGTGCATATGTCCTGCTTTTGATGTAAACCAAAGTACCCTAAACGACATATGGCTCGATGAATTGTCTCTCCGACCCTTTGCTACCAGAATTGGTGAGTATGCCGTTGGTAAACGTGAGCCGACTGCAGGTGTTTTAGTTACTACACGTGGAACTGTCCTTTCAACCTCGGCCCTAATTCAGGACCATCTACTCGATGGACCAGTCGTACTTACGGAATCGAGTCGTCGAATTACATCCTTAGAGTTCCGCACGGGGCTCCATGATGATGACCCAAAGGCATTCCTAGTGCGTTGTGTTGACGGCTCGCAATCCTCCCTCGAGTGGACTCAAGTGAACGACGTTAAGGAAGATTGTGACTGTGAAATTTCATCTCAGAATTTGACCTGCACGTGCCTCAATTCATTCAATGAAACTCGTCAATGTGACGATTCCACCTGTGGGATTGGTTGGCGTTCCTTATTAACTGAACACTGTTTCTGGGCACCAAAGCTAGATGAACCCATTAAAAATGCAGGATTTGGAATAATTCAACCTGGAATATGGCGCTCTCAAGATTCTCACTCTTTCCCTCTTTTATTCACAATTAGCGAACCATGTGACAATATTACTACAGTTTTCTCGGATGTACAGTCTACCTATGAATGTCTAAACGACATCCTAACAATTTATCCCATTCATTCCCTGTTTGCTAAACGGGAGACGTGGACTGTTTATACAAACAGTACATTTACTACTAAAATGTACGACAATTATGGCGGTATTTCGACCGTCGGTGTTTTTCCAAACTTGACTCTATCAAGCTCGACTGTTAACAGTGAAGTACAAAATGTCACATCGACGTCTCGAGAGACGTGGAAATCGAGTGCAATCGACCACCAGGCTTCGATTACGTATACCTTTTCACGAGAGGTAGGTCTCGTATCTGCATTCCTTGACGTGGTTACTGCAGGTATCGCCACGCAAGTAGGTAACATTCCAGTATCACTTAAAATTCAAGCAAGTAACACAAAACGTCACGATTCGTGGATTACAATTGGCACGATGACGACCGACGTGATCAATGCGTCAGAGACACGTACGATCCCTCTTGACGTGGAAGAACGTTTGTGGACGTCTGTCCGCCTATTTTCATTCTATCCAATGGAAATTAGGTCGTTTATTCCGCTAGTAGACCAAAATTGTACTCATGGAAGACTAGATGGAGATTATCCTGATTTCGTATCAGAAATCATGTCCTTGCGACTAAATCCCCCCAATCCCAGCGCTGGTTGCATTTGCGAAGATTCGTGTATAATTGCAGACGTATCTGTTTCAAATGACGGTAATTGTCAGGATTTTCTGTTCACGGGAGGGGAAATTGAGGATATCGGGACTAATGTCTGTCAAACTGGAACAGATTGCTCAGACTGTGGCTCAAACTTGAGGAACAATTCAGCTGACGCTCTCAGTACATGTGTCGATCCTAGTTTGGACCACTTACTACAACCATTTTACGACATGGAGGTACCTGAATTGAAAAACGTGTGGACGATTGAGGAATTCGTATACCTAGGTGGCGCCTCTTTATTTTTTGACTACACGTCAGCTAGCCAAACTACGTGGAGGTGGACGCGCCCCCTCTGTACCAACGAATGTCCACTACATACCTGCACAGACGGAACCTGTGTCAGCGTCAACTCTGAATGCCCTACAACTGCATATACCTGCCCTGGAGACGGCTGTGTTCGGTCGAGTATTGAAAATAACAAGTATAAGTGTGCCTGCGAAAAGGGGCATGGTGGCCTAGAATGTGAATTGACAACTTGTGTACCTGGCGACCCAGAGACTGGTCTGATTAGTCCACATAAATGGTGCACATGTAACGGTCCTTCACCATTGCGAATTAAACCCCCACATGAGCTTGTGATCGAACAGGGACGTCGCGCATTCAGTGACTCTGACGTTGAAGAGGTAAACCGTCCAGGCGGGCGCATCTCTTCTAACGATGTTGGTTGGGTGAACGTTCGAGCAGAAAAGGCACCGTACGGCGTTCCATTTCTTCGTATTCACGATCACAATGCAGCGTATTTTTATACAAACTGTCCATACCGCGTACGTACTGATCGAGGTATTTTTGTCGAATTGGAACAATGTGTAGCTCAGCGGGCGACTTCTTTTCCCTACGTTGTCACAGAATGGGTTGCTAATTACACGCACGCTGACGGGCAGGTTATTACCTGGAGCCACGAGACACAATATGACGATTCACCTTACCGCTGTCCAACTGGCCATTGTGTCTCAGAAGAGCGTTTTTGTTACGCGATGAAAAAACGTGACCCAATGTGTGGTAATTTAGAAGCGTTATGTTTGGTTGACGGGACGTGTAAATGTCCATATGGGTCGCGAACATTTATCATTACTGAAGAATTGACTGACAAATTGGAGGTTCCATATCCACATGAAGGTGGGGTCATGCAAACGACTGTATGGGGGCAGGAGAATGACAATCGTTTTGTGTCGGAATGGTGTCACGCGCGCAACTGTTCTGAAGTCGACTGTTCACCTCCTTATGGCTGTTTTCCAGGGACGCCAGATTTGAATTTTGCAGACCGTGAAATGCGATGCCCGGCGCCCGTCAATGAGGATAAGTGTGCGCTGGATATACATGATTGTCGTGACGGTAAGGTTTTTGATCCGAAACCGTGCTCTGGAAATGGGGAACTTCGACGACGCGATTATCATGCTGACGAGTGGTATTGCGAATGTGGTTCAGAAGTGGATGGTGTGTTTCGAGCGAACGGATATGGGGGGACGCACTGTCAGGAGAATTCTTGTCAGGGCGATCCAGAACGCATTTGGTTTGCACGTCAGGTGCCACTTACGTTGGAGACATTTAAGGACTTGAACGGACTTCCACTCCCAGGCAAATGGATGGGGCCATGTGGTACGACTGTGGGGGCAGATCCTGATGACATAATCGAATGGAACCAATGTTGTCGTGGGATTTCTCAACTGGAAATGTGCTCACAGGTCCCCTGCGTCATTGGAGGTATAACCGAATGTAAGGAGGCCGACGAGTGTCAGGGAATTGGCCGCGTACCTAAAGTTTACGTCTGCAACAACCACGGAACCTCCCTCGCTGACGGAACATGTGACTGCACAGAGGACGAACGCGTTGGCATGGGGTTTACCTTTGACCTATCAGTTTACTCGACAAAGGGGTGCTTTAAAAAGGTGGAATGTGTGGCTGCGACAACGAGCGGCGCGATTTGCAATCAACAGCCAGCCTGCTCTGATTTTTCCCTTTGGACAGACTTCCCCTATATACCGTATGTCGAGCAGCAAGGATATATGTTTGCCATCCTAGCTGGCTTGGTGCCGACCAACGAGAGTATCGTGCGTCAGTTGACAGGAGAACATTTGGAGCACGTTATTTTACAGACTTATGTTTACGAAGCACTAGACGTCCAAGCTCAGATTAGAGCCTCTGCCACGACAATTTGTATCCTAGATCCAAGTGAAACCTGCGCAAACGTTACTGGCATGCAACAGTGTGGCGACTTTGAACTAATTTATAAGGAGGCTATTGACTCCCCCTTTGATATTACATCGAAAGCTATTGGATTAGACGCCCTTTTTACTGACTGCTTTTTTTTCTCAGATAAGGATAGCCTATCCAACTACTCCATGGTTAATTTGGTACAGACAATTACTTCCCAGTTAAACTTTACATTCCCTCTCGAGTACCAAATCAGCGCGATTAGGGTACATATTTGGCAGGCAGTGTCCCAAACAATAACCTTTTTTGGTGATGATCAGACGTTCAGTGTCTGTCCATCTAAAAACGTCACAGGATTGGATGATTTTCAGTGGGTCGACGTATTTTGTATTTTGAGTTACACAGAGGTACGGCTTAATATCATTGACCCTGATGGATTCACTGCAAATTGTGCAAACGACGAAAACACTATTTTTTGTCTAAATTGGAAAACTACCCGATGTGAAGCGCTTCCATTCGCTGTATATAGGGACACCACTTTTATCCAAATTTTACCAGGATGTCCTACATCTGCCGAATGTTGTCAGACGACTTCCAACCCATTTCAACAGACAACCGAACTATTTATCAACATGAATGGAGTGATAGATGAGATTGTTATTTTTGGATTTAGTGACAATCCAGAACCGCTTCCTGCTGGTTTAGCAGCATTATTTCTGGACAAAACTGGACAAACTGAATGTGTAGACGAGGTAGTTTTTTTCCATCCCGACATCGACCTCGGTGGCCACCTATCAGCGTTCAGACCTGAACTTGCAGCTGCAGGTACGTTTGATTCTGTGAAGGAATCATGTGCCACTTACGGAGGTGAACTTGGAACTTTAATTACGGATCCAGCAACGGTGGAAGCTGGGGAATTGGGCGACGCATGCTTTAGCGAAGGTGATCGCCCAGCTGGATCTACTGGCTGTTTTGTAAACGCACGAGATCGAAACGAGATTATTAATCCAGACGACCTGGAACATTTATTTTCCCCAGCCTGTCAAATTTATGGATGTGTTTCGTATCCCCTAGCTTCAAACGCACTTTTTTTCGATTCAGGTGACGGGTCACAGTGGAGCTCTCCTTGGACAACGCAGGCACCATTTAATGCAGTGGTGAACACATTGTTCACTGGAAGTACGAACAATGGCCCTAATTGGGCGAGAGGGTCAAATCCCTACACGATTTGGACTACAACGATTGGATGTAATTATTTCGTCGATGCATGTGGTTGTAGCGATCCTATACCATGTGGGCCTATGAGCTATAATATTAGAATGCGGCCAGAGGATGACACGATTTTTATTGATTCGACAAGGAGAGGTTATGAATACCATTTAAATCAGGATCATGCAACTTTATGGGGTGGAGTAGACCCAACGTGCGTGGAAATTACCACACTTCATGGAGGTGACGAGGGGCTAATTAATGTTTGCGCGGCTCACGTGGAATACGCAGACGGTACAAATGATTCTTTTGTTGCTGATGGGGAATGGACTTTCAAACTTGGTACAACGGTTACAAGTTTTCGGATCATTCCATTCTTTAATTCGAACAAAATGCAAATTACCCTGAACACGGATACAACTCAATATGGTGTAGGAACAGATGAATTCACAATGGGGACGTTAAATCAACCATATATGTGCATGAATGTTGAAGTCAAACACATTTCCTACATTGCACAAAATTACGGGGCAACGTACCCGGTTGATTTAATTATATCACCTTCTGAACCCGTTTATGTTTCTGATGGTACGAATATTTTTAATATACCTTTCCCACAAAACTACCCACCAGAAGATCCGTCGGGTGAAATTATTGCTACGATTACTTCAAGCTTCTTAACATGTGCCTCTGCAGGACGTCCCATTCCGATCTGTTCGACATGTCCAATTACACCATCAGTCGGTAACTACCAATTTCTTCAATTAATCTACAATGAGCTGTCATTTGTAAGTTCTATTACCTCGCTTCTTCAATCGACAGCCAATGTAAATGGTGTAATTTACACTCCTACGCGTTTCGTTACGTGGACTGACGCAGCATTTACATTATTTACTCGGTCTGATTTTGGACTATTTTCCACAACGAGTCGAGTATATGGACGATTGACGGCATCTTTGTCATTTGCAGACTTAGGATCAAAACTTGAGCTTGATCATTGTGTCACTGTCGAACGGACTAATGACGTAACCTATCCCTACTCTTTCATTCCAGCAATTTGTACCGACATTCATTACCCAGTCTGTGTGCGAGATTTATATAGGTATGCGGTAAAAGCAGGAACACAATGCGACGCATGTGGTCCATCTTCTCGAACCGAAATTATTTCGCCAGGGGAGACTGCGTTTTCTCTCTTTCCACGTGCCTCTCCCGCCGACGATCCACTTGGACATGCCATATTAGACGCCTATTTCGAAGGTCGACTTGAGATTTTAATTGATAATCAAGAGGATATTCCGTGGGACGCAGTCAAGGCTCAACTCGGTAATGTATCAATTGTGTTTGCCTTTGAAGGTGCACGTGATGCGTTGCTTGATGCGCTATCAAATCGACCTCGATTTACTTCTCAAGGTCAGACTGAGGAGTTTGTATACTGGATTGATATGGATTTTGCACGTTGGTTTCCTGAAGATTGCGGGTTAGTCACCAATCCACGTACAGGTGTACAGCATCGACGATGTGCAATTTCCAAAGAACATTGTTCCACTTTGACAGACTTTGAAGGTGTAACTATGGCGTCTGGCGACGTACCCCAAATCTTCACAGTTAACATGACTGCGTCACATACGAGCGTCCTCTGCACCCAACCAATTCTTCCGTCTAGATTTCATGAGTACACTAGCGAGGGAGGTCCACAACCATTAACTACCGCCTTAGAAGTGCTATTCAATGATGCCGACAGTATTGAATTTCGCGTAATTAACCCGAATGCTACTTGGACCAATACAGGAAGACGTTTGATAGTAGATTTATCAGTTCCATTCAACCTCGCTGGGGTCATTACTTCTTCAGTAAACGTTGGTGAATATCGCATTTGGGTTGGTAGTCAATCGCCAACATTTGACGTTCCGCTAACGGTAGAATATGTTACTGGATGGATTGATTTTTCGACAACATCATACGATGTTTCGTACATTCCAACGTTTGAGTATTTATCAGTCCTTGCATTTGAATTCCGTTTCTTACAGGAGGGTTCACGTGTAACTCTAAGCACAGTACGGTATTCAAATGCCGAAACGATTGGCGCATGTGCCTCACATCCTCAAGTAAACTATGTTGAGTTGCCATCTTACGTCGAGTCAAAAGCACCCTACCACACCTGTGATTACACTGTGGGGCAATGTTTTTGTGCCCCCGATTCGCCATACGGCGGCCCTGTATGTGAATGGCCTACCGTGTCCACTCCGGCTCGAGGGAAGGAGGTTTGCAATCGATTTGGGGATGATGGTGGTTATGCATTGAGTTCTGACGATTCTCCAGTAGAGTTGACGGCAAGTTCGGGGGTATTTCTCGACGTTCGAGGACATTTTGAATGTAAATGTGTCAACCCAGGTTTGACAATTCTAACTGTGATGCGACCTGCTAGTGCATTTGATTACGCGTTTGTGTTGCGTCGAGACAAGAAACCGAATGCAGACGAATTTGTAGAAGTTGACCCTCCACAAGATATCGCAGTTCCAGTTTCCCACGAAAACGTGAAAGATGTTTGCAACTCACAAAGTGCCGCGCTCCCTTCGTGGAATACAGGGGACGAAGTTGAACTTTTTACTCAGATGTTGACAGAGGGTGTCTTTGTGGATATGGAATATCGACCATCTTTAGGCGAGTTTTGGTGGACGGAACGAGAGGAACAATTTAATTCATTCACTGACAATTCAACCTCGTATTCTGATCCATGTGACAATGCTGGCCTTTGTGACGCCCTCAATTGGAACAACTTAGCATACAACACAACGTCAGGTATACCATCTATTACACATGTGAGTGACGGATTTGAAGTTCCTGCGGCAGTGCTTCCGCCCTTTACAGTTAGCATTCCAACGACGACGGATGTTGTAGTTGAAATGCATCATGTGGGTGTGTTTGATATGTTGTTAAGTGCAGACGGGGAGGCTTGTAATTTACGTGCCGGGGCGAACTCTGCATACGCAGCGTGGGATTGTTTATTCCCGTTGGTGACCAACCTAATCTTTACGGGGGGCTCACACGACATTCGAGAAATTCGAGTATTTTCTGTGACTGATGGAGGAAGACCAGTTGGCTACATGACTAATTTTTAAGTTAAACAGACACATAACCATTTCTTTTGCACAGAACTGTCCAACGTCGTCCTTTCCTCACCCAACATAAACTGATCTAAATGAGGATCCGAATATGCTCGAGGTATAATTTCGCCATGTCGATTAGCAAAGGTCCAATAGCCTTCAGCATAACTCAGCCCTAGTACTTCCAGTTTACGCGTTAGGGGGACGAATAGTGCATGATGAAATGTTTCACCAATAATATACTGTGGATGCTCACAAATGGATAACGGCCGTCTATCACATGCTATAAGAGCTAGTTGGTCATCAATTTCGGTGCCTATAAATGAGACAAGTGGATGCACCCCAATAGAGTTACAAGGGGAGACTGAGTCACATCCCTGTTGAGCAATCAATAAAGTTAAAGTTGAAAAATTAGCTACAATCTCCGACTCGAATAAACAGGCACCAGTGAGAGTTCCCAAGAAAAAAATAACAAACATTTATAAAAGAAGCTTTGTAAACTACTTGACATACCAACATAACCTATAGTAACTACTTCAAATTAGCGATGACGAATGAAACAAGTTGAAATTGATTACATCTTTTAATAAAATACGTCAATGTCTCCGAACGAAGAGGGGGAGTTTACGCGAACGATGAGAATCATTAAAAAGAAAGACATTAATAGCATTAAAAAACGATTTACGTGCAAAAGATGTCGCGTAACTGGTAACCAAAATGAAATACATGCTCTCGAATCAATCATTCAAGGTAGAAGGAATACCATTAAAGGACATGACAATGAAGTTTGGGGCGATAAAAACCACATCTTTGGAGTGCGCGCTTCAGTTTACGGAGATTATAATAAAGTATATGGATTTCGAGCCAATATCGCAGGCAATCAAAATACAGTGAGGGGAAATTATGCCACAGTGAATGGTGACGAAAACGTCGTTTACGGAAACTATGCAACCGTGAACGGTGTCGGAAATGTAATCCGGGGACAGAACTGTATTGTGAATGGCGTGCTAATGTCGGAAAATATAGTCCCTCAATCAGAAGAGGAGGCATCTGATAGATCGGCATTGGAGAATGAAACGACATGCGCGATATGTCTCGAAAACGTGGCAACTTGTGCAATTTTCCCATGTAGACACCAATGTACGTGTGTTAAATGTTCTCGATATTTGGGTCAAGAACAGGAGCGTTTTAAATGTCCGATTTGCCGAGGAAATATTGTATCTATAATTCATTTTTACAAGTAAAACTGATCCACAATGTAGATTTCTTTTCAGCAATTTATGAAATTTGAGCTCACAACTGAAAAGTAAAACCCATAATCTTGCCTCCATTTTAACGTTACTCACAATTAAAAAAGTAAAACCCATAATCTTGCCTCCATTTTAAAGTTCCTCACAACTTGAAGAGTAATCCACACAAGCAATGCAAGTAATGGATGCGACCTCATGGGTGGAACATAGAACGGGCGTAATGAAGCCAACCACTGTGGAAATGGAGGAACTTTTCGAGGCCATGCCAGCTCGCGAAGATCGCCC
>JQIA01000658.1_pt1 | contig 17972 bp, 17 predicted proteins | sample 811431 | NCBI WGS metagenome assembly JQIA01 (sample SAMN02998118, study PRJNA258478) | marine sediment metagenome | biome: marine; feature: seafloor; material: sediment; isolation source: oil-polluted sediment collected from 3 locations (0.5 km, 0.7 km and 0.9 km)... | place: USA: Gulf of Mexico ...
CCTCTTCTGGTTTGCCGAGGCGGCCAAGCGGTATGGGTTTTGTGATTTTCTTCAAAGTCTCTTCATTTTCCAGAAGTTCTTTTGGAAAATATGTAGGGCTCTCAATAAAATTCGGGGCAAGCGCGTTTACCTGAATACCTGATTTACCAAGCTCTTTTGCAAGTGTAACCGCAAGCGCATTTGCACCGCCGCGAGCGGCGACATACATGGAATAGTTTGGCAATCCGTGTTTTGGAACGGCAGAAGAGATAAAAATGATTTTACCTGATCCGCGCTCCTTCATGTGCTTTGCTGTATATTTTGCGTAGGTAAATCCGCGCACAAGCAAAGCATCCAGCGTATTTTTGAAATCCTCGATACTGGCATCTTCAATAGAAGACCTTATTGCAGGGTATGCATCATTATTAACCAACACATCAAGATGGCCGCTAGCGTTTAGAACTGCCGCTAAGACCTCTTCAGGCTCTTGCTCAGCAAGAGGGATAATTCCGGGCACTAAATCTGCGAATGCGCTACGAGCGGCCTCTGCAACGAAGGACGCGTCTTGTGCATAGACAGTTGCGCCTTCTCGAAGCAAAACAGAGGCGCCGGGCTTACCAACGAAGTGGGATGCGTCGGTTATCAGGATGATTTTATTTTTTAGCATTTTGATCCTGTTCTTTATTTATTGGGAGTGTCAGCGGGCTTTCAAATTTCGGAAAAATCGCGCGGGCGATATAAAGTCTGGAGAAGCCGGTTTTTTGGAAAAAAATTGTTTGGCTTTGTATTTGGCTGTTTCGAATTGCATAACATTTACAATGCGTCGATCAAGAAACGCCCATGTTTTCTCAAAATCATCTGAACTGTCATCTAACCAGAATAATAGGGTCGATCCATACACAGCAGATAACGTTACGCGTTTGGTATAATAGCTAAAGTCTGTAGAAGTGTCGCCGGTTGCGTGCCACATCCGGCTAACGGTACCGGCAGTCAGCTTAAGGCCCTTAGCGGCATTTTGCGGTAACGCAAGTAATGTAAGAGCATTCCGAATGGATTCTTTATAAGGCGCGTAAATTTCAAGGCGTATCCGCACCGCCAAAGTAATTCGATCGCGAATTTTCATTGATTTGGCGTTTTCCGCGTCAAGCCGCAATTCCATCTGATCGTCAGCCTGCTCAATGAAATAGGTGACGAGATCAATAGGTCCATATGGAAAATGCCTATCAAATGCAAATCGATCTAACTTTAAATCTTCTGCGGCATGCTTAATGGCAAGATTTGACCATCCATCAAACAACACATGCGGTAGCACTGCTTCAAGCAAACGCTTTTTATCATCAGCTCTGTCAGTCATTTCAATTCTCCAACATCATTCTGGTGCACATTTGTCATCTGTGAACGCCTGTATTTCTGACTCATACACCAAATTTGTAAGATCATCCATCCGCTCCGGGTACAAAATGCCATCTAAGTGATCAAATTCATGCTGAACAACACGCGCATGAAAACCAACAGCATCCCTCTCAATAAGGCCCCCTTGTAAATCCAGCCCTCTATATCGAATATAGGTATGTCGCGGAACAAGTCCTCTCAAGCCCGGAACCGACAAACATCCCTCCCACCCGAGGGCCGTCTCATCCCCTATATATTCTATTTCAGGATTGATCAAAATTGTCTGCGGTATTTCCGATCTGGCGACACCATCTTCTTTTTCCAACCGCTCACCCGGCACATTAAATATTATAAGTCGCAGCGGTACTCCGATTTGCGGCGCAGCCAATCCGACTCCTCCCGCAGCCTCCATACTCACTTGCATCACGTCTACGAGTGTTCGAATCTCATTTGATTGCGGATCCTCAATTAAGGACGCTGTTTCGCGAAGAAGGGGATTTCCCATTTTCAAGATCGATTTCGCTGCTATTTCCACGTATCAACACCCCAATAAATGTGTTAAATTGTCTTTTCTGAGATTCTTTTAAAGATTATAGCGTTTATACCTTCACAAGGGAAAGACGCCATGCTAATAACCACGCCACTTTGTGAACGAAGTTAATCACATTCAAGGATAGGAGCACTTTTAGCTGTGCAGGTACATGTTCGCGACAACAATGTCGATCAAGCGCTACGCGCTCTAAAAAAGAAAATGCAACGTGAAGGTATCTTCCGTGAGTTAAAACTCCGCGGTGCCTACGAAAAGCCGTCTGAAAAACGCGCTCGTCAAAAAGCGGAAGCGGTTCGCCGTGCTCGCAAATTGGCCCGTAAGCGCGCGCTTCGCGAAGGTTAGGTCTAGCCTAGAAAGACCATCTGGTCATTCTACATATAATTACTCAAAGCCGCTCCGGTCACCCGGATTGCGGCTTTCAGTGTTTCTAAAAAAGATCTGTACGACTTATGGCAAATCTTGAATTGACTGCGAAAAATATCGCAAGCGACCAGCTTGAAGTTCAAACCAGTGATGGGTGGACTTTGAAAGCGAACTGCCATGCGCCTCCGACGGGACAGATAAAGGCAATCATCCTCATCATTCCTGCGATGGGGTCTCATTCAAGGCCAGCACGATTTATGGCAACTGCTCTCGCCAAGATGGGTAACCTCACTGTCGCGCTCGACCCACGAGGACATGGGCAAAGCACACCTCACCCAAAACGTGGCGTAGACTTTGGGTTTGATCACATTCTACAATTTGATCTCCCAGCTGTTATTAAATCCCTGCAAGAAAGACATCCAACTCTTCCCGTGTTTTTAATTGGCCATAGTTTAGGCGGACATCTATCAGCAATATATGCTGCTGAAAACTTAACCGAAATCAAAGGTGTCATAACACTCGCGACGGGACATCTTCATTCGAAGATTATTGGCCGGCCTTCTCTTCTTCTATTTTTTGCCTTTGCCCTAATCTCAAAACTACTGGGTTATGTTCCCGGCCAGCACTTTGGTTGGGGATCCCCCATCGCCCACAAACAAGTTATGGATTGGGCGAAATGGGGAATTACAGGTATTTTACGGGGAACTGATGGCCGTAATCTGCTGCCCGCACTCGCGGCATCAAAAACTCCGACAGTGTGCATCGGATTTACTGACGACCTTAGATTGGCACCACCAAAAGCCGTGAGAGCTTTTTCCAATCTCATGCCAGCAGATACCACCTCCTACTGGGAAATTAAACCTTCCGACGTTGGAGCCGAAAAACTCGACCACTTTGACCATTTACGAACCGGAGCCAGATTATGGCCCCGTATAGACGCTTGGATAAATGATCAAATCTAGTATCAAGGCATAGCCTTCACAATGGCTTCTGTTTCCGCGTTGGCGGGGAACATACTTTCCACCATTATTTCTTGAGCGGTCACATCTTGCGGCGTTCCAAAGCTCGCGACAGTCGTAATCCAAGATAGTGTCACGCCGTTCATCTCCATTTCAATCGGGAGAACAGGAAGCGCATCTTGACTGGGATCTTCAAAGAAGAAATCCTTTGGAACATCTGGATAGGTAAGCACTTCATCCAATATTTTCAAAAGCGGATCACTGTCGTCCTGTCCGTTTACCTGCCGATAAGCCCGGTAAATCATATGCCGTGCCATCCGCTCCCAATCCTTGACCACAGTCCTAAAACCGTCAGGATGCAGGCTCAAACGAAGGATATTGGGAGGTCCTGCCGTCCCGCCTAATTGAAAACCTAAAGCTTGCATCATTTTCGCGCCGGCATGATTTATCATCAGCACGTCAAAACAACGGTTCATCACTAACGCTGGATAAGGTTCTTGCTGCGCCAGAATATAATCAAGGGCGCGGCGAACTTGATCAAGACCTTCGCCTTCAAGGGAACGTTCAGCATATGCCGCACGGAAGCCAGCGTCGTTAAGTAATCGATTTCGGTCTCTAAGTGGCAAGTCCATGGTTTCAGCCAAGCGAAGCACCATTTCACGGCTCGGTTTAGCCCGTCCCGTTTCTAAAAAACTTAAGTGTCTTGCTGAGCTTTCCGCAGCTAATGCCAAATCAAGTTGGCTAAACCCCCGAATTTGACGCCACTTTCGAAGCAAATTTCCAAACTCGGAACCATTGTTTTTTAGTGCATTCGTTTCCATCGGTAATCTCCATTTGAAATCATGGAAAAACTATAATCCAAAAAAAAGAGGATGAACATTACCTCTGAGGTAATTGCGAGCATAACCTCAATTTGCAATTCTGCTCCCACAAAACGAAACCGATCATTGGAAAAGGGATTGGAAAATGACAAAGACATCTTCAGACCTACTAAAGAAAACACTGCTCACAAACGCATCTGTATCCATATTGGGTGGTCTTATCTGCCTTTTGGCCAACGGAGCTCTCACAGATCTGATGGGACTTGGTAGTACCCTTTATCTTTATATTTGCGGGGCTGGCTTAATTCTCTTCGGTCTTGATGTGGGTTACACCGCTCTTCGAGCTATAGAAAACACCTTATATATAAAATTCATTATTACAGCTGATATTCTGTGGGTCGCTGCCAGCATTGCCTTGTTAAGCCTTGCACCCCATTGGTTCAGTATAGAAGGTGCTGTCATTATAGAGGCTGTGGCCTTCATGGTAGCAATTTTTGCGGTGCTCGAAGTTGTCGGTTTTCGTAAAATGACACATGCCAGTTTTCAAGCGGCATAGGCTCACAAAATTGAGCGATAACGCATTTTTCTCGCCCGTCACATAAGTATTTAATCTATCCAAACCATTCAATTTCACTCCAGCGCTTCGAGGTTATCCAACAGGCGCTGGAGATAATCATTAAATTGCACAACGTCCCTATCAGAAAAATTTTTCAATATTTTTTGCTGTCGTCCCAGTGCATCCTTCAAAATCTCACTGTGTAGCATGACGCCTTCGCTTGAAAGCTTCCAAATTTTACGCCGGGCATCGCCTTCAGGAATTGTTGGTAACGCAAGCTGTTTTTCATACAGGCGACCAAGCGAACGACTGACAGCTGCTTTATCGATGCCAATTACCCGACTTGCTCGAGCCACGGGGATATTCGGCTCCTTGGTCAACATCACCAGCATCCGCCAATCCATCGCACCGATCCCATATTTGTCCTGATAAACTCGCGCTGCGTTGCGGGTAAACCTGTTGGCCGCAAACACTAACAGAACCGTCGGATTTTTATCAAACTCTAGGGTTTGACCAACACCTAAATCTCTTGCCGGGTCATTCAAAAAGAAACTTGTATCCAAAGTCATTAACAATACTCCCTGTCTGTAGAATATTATATTGAGTTGACATGACAACTCAATAGTCAATAGTGTTGTCATGTCAACACGAACGAAAACGGAGTTCCATCATGACTTTTGCTTCTTTACCCAAAAATCTTGCTCGTTCCATCACGAATGAAGAGATCGCAGACTATGAAGAAAATGGAGCGACAGTGTTACGAAACGTTGTCCCCTTGGAGTGGATTAAGGTCATGCGCGAAGCCATCGATCGGATACTAGATGATCCCGGCGCAGCATCAGTGGAATACACACCAGAGGGGAATAACGGAAGATATCTTGGAGATTTTTTTGCTTGGATGCGGGATCACGATTTCGAAGCCTTTGTAAAACAAAGCCCAATGCCGGAGCTCGCTGCTACAGTCATGAAGTCAAATTCCGTGAATTTCTTCTACGATCAGCTCTTAGTAAAGGAGCCCAATACGATTGAGCCTACTCCCTGGCACCAAGATCTGCCTTATTGGCCTGTAAGGGGTGATGATATCCTCTCAATCTGGGTACCATTTGACTCAGCCACAGTGGAGACCGGTGTTGTTGTTTATATTAAAGGATCCCACAAGTGGGGCAAAATGTATGCACCTGCCGCGTTCGGAGCCAATACTGGCTATGCGGATATCTATGCCAAAGCAGGGTTTGAGCCCTTACCGGATATCGAAGCCGAGCGTGACAAACATGAAATCCTTTCATGGGAAATGGAGCCTGGTGATGTGATCATCCATCATCCGCTCACCCTGCACTATGCTGCAGGCAACGCGTCCCCCACAGGGCGGCGCCGCGGACTTGCTCTTCGGTATTTAGGAGACGATGCCACTTTTGATGATCGCCCGGGAACATTCTTGGAAAACCAAAAGGTCATGTCAATTCTGTCAAACTTTGACATGAAGGATGGTGATCGTTTTGATGGACAGTATTTCCCTAAAGTCTGGCCAAGGAAATAAATTTTGGATTTTTATAGAACAGAACTCATAAAAAAAGGCTGCGGAAAACCGCAGCCTTTTCGTTTCACTTAAAGCGCTGTTAAAGGGCTTTAATGATATCTTCCACCATCTTCTTCGCATCAGAGAGAAGCATCATGGTGTTATCTTTATAAAACAAGTCATTGTCGATACCGGCGTAACCTGAAGACATTGACCGTTTCACAAATAGAACTGTTTGTGATTTATCTACATCCAGAATAGGCATCCCGTAAATCGGGCTTTGTGGATCATCACGTGCAGCTGGGTTAGTCACATCGTTTGCACCAACGACAAAAGCCACATCCGCACCGGCAAAATCAGAGTTGATTTCCTCCAGCTCGAACACTTCATCGTAGGATACGTTGGCTTCAGCCAAGAGAACGTTCATGTGGCCCGGCATACGACCCGCGACGGGGTGAATGGCGTAGGCAACATCAACACCTTCTTTTTTGAGCAAATCACCCATTTCACGAAGAGCATGCTGGGCTTGCGCAACCGCTAGGCCGTAACCTGGAACAATAATCACTTTACCAGCATTTTTCATGATAAAGGCCGCGTCATCTGCAGAACCTGCTTTATGTGGACGATCGCCCTTATCAGCAGATGCTGTGGTATCTTCGCCGCCAAAGCCACCTAAAATCACGCTGATGAACGATCGGTTCATCGCTTTACACATGATATAGGACAGGATGGCACCAGAAGAGCCTACAAGCGCACCAACGATGATGAGTGCTGTGTTTTCAAGGGTGAAGCCGATACCAGCAGCGGCCCAGCCTGAATAAGAATTCAGCATGGAAACCACAACAGGCATATCCGCGCCGCCGATTGGAATAATGATCAAGAAGCCGATAAGAAATGCTAGTCCAGTCATCGCCCAGAAGATTGATTGATCTTGGCCCTTATCAAGACAGAACATTACAATCAGAGCCACAATCGCGAGGCCAATTACAAGGTTCACCATATGCTGACCCGGGAAAGTCACTGGGCTACCAGAGACAAGACCTTGCAGTTTGGTAAAGGCAATCACAGAACCTGAGAAAGTAATGGCACCAATAACAACGCCAATTGCCATCTCAATCAGACTAAGGGTCTTAAGTTCTCCGCCCGCATCAAGAATACCATAGGCTTCAGGATTATAAAAAGCGGCGGCGGCAACTAGAACCGCGGCCAAACCAACGAGTGAATGAAAAGCTGCAACCAGTTGAGGCATTGCAGTCATAGCGATACGCTGTGCGATCACGGCACCAATGGCACCACCCACAAGGATACCACCAATGATCCATTCGTAGGATACAACGCTTGGATCAAGAATGGTTACGATCATGGCAATGGCCATACCGATCATACCCAACATGTTCCCACGTCGTGAACTTTCAGGTGAAGATAAACCTCGCAGTGCGAGGACGAAAAGAATAGCGGATACCAGATAGGCAAGCGCAGTTATATTTGCAGACACTGACGTTCCCCCTATTTCTGTTTTTTCTTATACATGGCAAGCATCCGTTGTGTCACAAGGAAGCCGCCAAAGATATTGATTGATGCAAGAACAATGGCGACGAAACCAAAGATCTTAGCAATATTAAACTCTGCGGGACCCGCAGCGATCAATGCACCAACAATAATCACAGATGAAATGGCATTAGTTACAGCCATCAAGGGAGTATGCAAAGCAGGTGTTACGCTCCACACCACGTAATAGCCAACAAAGATCGCAAGAACGAAAATTGCCAGTCTGAAAACAGTAGGATCGACCATATCCATGATTAATTTGCTCCCTCTGTCAAAAGTGGGTGAACGATTTTGCCGTCCCGCGTTAGGCCTGTGCCCAGAATAATTTCATCTTCCCAGTTCATTTCAAGCGCACCTGTTTCTTTATTGATCATTGGCTGCAAGAAATTGAAAAGATTTTTCGAGTATAACGCAGATGCATCACTCGCAAGGCGGCTTGGAACGTTGTGATGTCCAACGATTTTAACACCGTTTGCAGTTTCAACGACTTCGCCTAGTTTGGACTGTGTCACGTTGCCGCCCGCTTCAACAGCGAGATCGACCACAACAGACCCTTGCTTCATCACGGCAAGCATCTCATCTGAAATCAACACAGGAGCTTCACGTCCGGGAATGAGCGCTGTTGTAATGACAATGTCTTGCTTCTTTACATGTTCAAAAACAAGTTCGGCCTGTTTTTTCTTGTAGTCGTCAGACATTTCTTTGGCATATCCGCCCTCGCCGTCACCGGCTTCATCAGACTCGACCATAACGAATTTTGCACCAAGGCTTTCAACTTGCTCTTTGGTGGCAGCACGCACATCAGTTGCCGTCACAATAGCACCCAAACGGCGCGCTGTGGCGATCGCTTGAAGGCCAGCAACACCAACACCCATAATAAATGCTTTCGCTGGCGCAACAGTACCGGCGGCAGTCATCATCATTGGCATGCCTTTGCCATATTCATTAGCCGCGTCCAAAACAGATTTATAACCTGCAAGGTTTGACTGGGATGATAAAACGTCCATGGATTGCGCTCGGCTAATCCTGGGAACCAATTCCATGGCATGTGCTTCAATTCCAGCAGCAGCATAGGCTGCGACTTGCTCTTTATTTTGAAGAGGAGCCAGAACGGAAACAAGGGTTGCCCCTTTTTTCATTAATGAAAGCTCGTCAGTACCGCCTTCTGCAGCGGTGAGAGGACGTTGTACTTTCAAGACAACATCAGCATCTTTCAGAGCAGCGGCGGCATCAGCAGCGATACTCGCGCCAGCGTCAATGTAATCCTGATCGGAGAAAGAACTTAAGTTGCCCGCTCCCGTTTCAATAATTACCTCACCGCCCAGACCTACGAATTTTTTTACAGTATCTGGTGAAGCCGCGACACGTTTTTCGTGTTCTCGCCTCTCCATCGGGATTGCGATTTTCATAATCGATCCTTTGTTATTTTATGATTAGTAGAGTGTCTGTTCAGCGCCCTGCCAACGCCAAATTTCGGTGTATTTTCAGTGGAACCCGAAAATACACATCTTCAATCAGAGCAATGTCGCTGCCATGACTAAAAGAAGGATCACTAGAAATACAGTCGTGTATGTGGTGATTTTAACAAAACTGCCGTATGAGCTGTTTTGCTGCTTAATATTCATATTTCCATGTTCATACATAATTTTACCTATCTGGTTTAGTAATGCTTTGACCCGCAATATAGCAAATCCCAGTATTGGAGCAATAGATTGTGTTCCGTTTTTCGAATTTGTCGTTTTCTCTTCGTTTTATTTAACAAATTCCAGTAGAAAAACTGTTAAATTGGGGCATTATTATTTGATTGGATAATCTCATGTGTCGTTGGCTTGCCTATTTTGGAACTCCGCGCATTGTTGAAGACCTAGTTTATGAGCGAGATCGTTCACTGACGGTACAAGCCCTTCAATCCAGTGAAGCAAAACTCGGGGTTCACGGAGATGGCGGCGGTCTGGGCTGGTATAGCCACCAGAAGGAGCCGGGACTATACCGCAATCCCGGGCCTGCATGGTCTGATCCAAATTTACGCGAGTTGGCAAAACACGTCACAAGCCATCTTTTCTTTGCCCATGTGAGAGCCTCCACCGGAGCACCAAGTATCTACTTAAACTGCCACCCATTTCGTCACAGAAATTGGCTTTTTATGCATAACGGGCAGATCGGTAATTTTCCCGCCGTGAAACGCGATCTGGAAAAGCTGCTAAGCGACGACTGCTATAATTGCATTCAAGGTGGAACAGACAGTGAGCTGCTTTTCCATCTTCTCATTTCAAATGGAATGAATGAGTGCCCTAAAAAGGCCTTGCGAAAGACAGTCCAGCAGGTTGAAGGCTTGCGATCTGAAAAAGGGATTAAGGAAGCTTTTCGCGCCACTTTTGCAATATCTAACGGAGAGCAATTTTGGGCACTCAGGTGGTCCAGTGACAAAAAAGCACCCTCTTTATATCAAGCTAAACATACCGGATCGGTGATTGTGGTTAGCGAGCCACTTGATGAAGATACTAACAGTTGGGCGGAAATACCGCCCAACAGCCTACTTCATTTCAGTAAGACAGCTAGCGGGGAAATAGAGGAAGAGCTGGAACCCTTCCTCTAATTAAGACTCTTAAAGGTTTTCAAGCTCATCAATAAAGCCTTCGATAACACTTAATCCTTTTGACCAGAAAGCCGGATCTGAGGCATCGAGATTAAATGGCGCCAACAACTCTTTATGCCGCAGCGTCCCACCAGCGCGAAGCATTTCAAAGTATTTCTCTTGAAACCCTTCTTCTGCATCTTGGTACACCGCATAAAGCGCGTTTACCAAACAATCGCCAAAGGCATAGGCGTATACGTAAAATGGTGAATGAATAAAATGGGGAATATAACTCCAGAAATACTGATATTCATCATGCAACCGAATGGCAGGACCCAAGCTTTCCTTTTGTACGTCCATCCAAATTTTTCCGATTTGATCTGGTGATAATTCTTCGGTGCGGCGGGCCTTGTGAAGCCTAACTTCAAATTCGTAGAACGCAATTTGACGCACGACTGTATTGAGCATATCCTCCACTTTACCAGCGAGCATCACACGCTTTTTGGCGGGGTCGGTTTCTTTTTCAAGAATGGCTCTAAAGGTCAACTGTTCACCAAAAACACTCGCCGTTTCAGCAAGAGTCAGCGGCGTATCCGAAAGAAGTGCACCTTGTGGGCCCGCTAACACCTGATGCACGCCGTGGCCAAGTTCATGGGCCAAAGTCATTACATCCCGAATTTTGCCCTGATAGTTCACAAGTAAATACGGATGCGCACTTGGGACCGTTGGATGAGCAAAGGCACCAGGGGATTTTCCAGGGCGAACAGAGGCGTCAATCCAAGGCTTATCAAAAAACTCTTTCCCCATGGAAGCAAGCTCGGGCGAGAAACGACCATAGGCTTCCAGCACCGTATCGCGGGCTTCATCCCATGGAATAACACGATCATCATCTTCTGGAAGCGGTGCATTCCGATCCCAGTAATCCAGCTTATCTTGCCCCATCCACTTGGCTTTTAACTTGTAGTATCTGTGTGAAAGCCGAGGATAGGATGCCTGAACGGCACTTGATAAGGCGTCAACAACTTCGTCTTCGACTTGGTTAGACATATGTCGCATGGACATAGGACTTTCCGTTTTGCGCCATTCGTCTTCAATTGCTTTATCTTTTGCGAGCGTGTTGGTAATCAGAGCGAAAAGACGAACATTTTCGCCGAACACTTTTCCAAGGCTCTTAGCTGCCGCTTTCCGTTTGTCACCATCTTTATCCGACAGCTGATGAAGCACCTCTTGCGATGCCAACATTTCCCCGTCTAATTCAAATCGTAGGCCTGCCATACTTTCATCGAATAGACGCACCCAAGCACTCCTGCCCGATACGTTTTTTTCGTGCAGCATTTTTTCCAAGTTGTCTTCAAGCTGATAAGGCTTCAATGCGCGAATGTTATCCACCCATGGTTTGTAGCGCAGAAGATTTTTATCGGAATATAGATCCGAAAACTTGTTTTCATCGATCTTGTTGAGCTCTAGAGTGAAAAACAACATGTCAGTGGAAATGACATTGATGCGTTCTTGCATTGTCTGGAAAAATTTCCCGATTTCAGGGTCAGACATGTCGCCTGCATAAACCAGATAAGCATAGGACATTACGCGGCCAAGAGTCTCCTCAATCGCTTCATAACCTTGGATTGCTGCAGCCATTTCAGCGCCATCCAATGTGCCTAACTTACCTTCAAACATCGCCGCAAAATCTTTTGCGCCAGACGCCGAGTTTCTAATGTCGCCTTCCAGTTCAGCAGAAGTTGTTGACGGATATAGATCCGTTAGATCCCATTCAGGTAACTTGGACAAAGCTTGTTCAGACATTCAATAAATGCTCCACATATGGCTGTATTTTAGGGTATCGAGTTTAGCTAACAAGAAAGTTGGCGTTTGCTGTAGCAATTGGTTTGTTGCGATCTTTTTGCCATGCCCGCACACGCATGTTAGCGACCCGGCGTCCGGGTTTAGTAATAATCGCCTCAGCGAAACAATCTTCAACCTTCGCCGATCTCAAATAATCAACGGTGAAAGTAATGATTTTCGGTAGTTGTTTAAGGTCCTGGGTCAGCAACAAATGAACAAGCGCAGTGCTTTCCAAAAACGCCCCGACGACACCACCGTGTATGGCCGGTAGTGTTGGGTTTCCCGTAAATTTTTTCGCTTGGGGCAAGTGACAAATATATTGATCGCCCTCTTCTTGGATCTCTAAACCCAAATAACTGAAATAAGGGATTAAGTCAGAAACCGCGCTTAAATCCTTTGAGGCTTTCGCCTTTAGAATGGCTTCTAAGAATTGCTCTGATGAATTTTCCGTCATTTCTTATCTGCCATCTCTTTTGACGCCACGTTCAAAGGTTTAGTGGGCGTCGATTTCAACATAAATGTGCTGACGCTGTTGGCAATAGGATCGTCTGGGTCATCGTGATAGGCGATCGCTCGTACAAACGCTATTTGCCGAGACAATTTATAACAAGTTGCCCGTGCAATGACATCTCGGCCCGGTTCTGCCGCTTTCAAGTAATCAATCCGAAGATCCAGGGTGGCAATTGGAATGTATTTTTGCATTTTTACGTAAATACACATACCACTTGCTGAATCAATCAAGGTTGTGATTATGCCGCCGTGAAGAACGCCAGATACTGGATTACCCACAAATCTTTTGTCATACGGCAGGCGCATCGCAACATCGGTTTCCGAAATCTCTTCAACCTTCACACCAATATCCGCACAATGCGGAATACCGATATCGATGATGTTTTGGATCTGCGAAATATCAAACATATTCGCCATAGGATCATTTTTCCTTGTTATAGCTTCTATACCATTTAACAAAATTTGGGATGCCCACATCCAATGATGTTACCGGCGCATACCCAACGTCTTTTTGCAGAGGACTAATATCGGCGAACGTCTCTTTAACATCCCCTTTTTGCATTGGTAAAAACTCAAGTTCTGCAGTGACGCCCAAAGAACTCTCAAGTGTTTTTACCAAATTCATTAAGGGTTCCGATCGATGATTACCAATATTATAGATCCGATACGGCGGCAGTTCGTCTCCATCATCAGCCGGCGCGGCTTTTAACACCTTCAGAATGCCGCTGACAATATCATCTATATAGGTAAAGTCTCGCTTCATATCACCTTTATTAAAAATTTTGATGATCTCTCCATTGAGCATCGCTTTGGTGAATGACCAATAGGCCATGTCCGGGCGTCCCCATGGACCATAGACTGTAAAAAACCGCAAACCAGTCGTTGGGATTCGATACAGATGACTATAACTGTGCGCCATTAACTCATTAGATTTCTTTGTCGCCGCATAAAGGGACACCGGACGATCTACAGATTGCCCTACAGCGTAAGGTAATTCCTGGTTACCGCCATAGACGGAACTGGAACTGGCATAAACCAGATGTTCAAGCCCCGGCAGATTGCGTCCATATTCAAGAATGTTCAGGAAGCCTGTCAAATTTGATCGGGCATACGATTGCGGATGCGTAATGCTGTGCCTAACACCCGCTTGCGCAGCTAAATGAACAACCTTTGTAATGCCATCTATCTTGGAGAGGATGCCTAAAAACGTCTCATCCTCACTGATGTCGGCTTTTATGAATTTAAATTTAGCAAACGGTGTCAGCTCCGCGAGGCGGTCTTCTTTAAGCGACACATCGTAATAATCGCTCAAACAGTCCAAACCGATCACTTCTTCGTCAGCCTCAAGCAGTTTTTTACAAACATGCATACCAATGAATCCGGCAGCTCCGGTAACTAAAGTGGTCATTTACAGGCCTCATATGCGTCAATTACGCCATTTTATCGCACTGAACTGGCATTATTGCACGTAAAAGTAAAAAAAATATACGCCACGCAATATTCTTTCTAAATGTCAGCATTATTGACCTTTATTGATTAACCTGTTAGCGTCTTATATATTATAAAATGTAGAACTGCTTGCTAGGGAGTTATAGAATGCCACTTTCCAAGGTCTCACTGGACGACAAATACTTGCTGGAAAAAGGTCGGGTTTTCCTTACGGGAATTCAGGCACTCGTTCGCCTACCACTTATGCAAAAAGCCCGTGATCGGCAGGTAGGCCTAAATACAGCGGGTTTCATATCCGGTTATCGCGGCTCCCCGCTTGGGGGTTATGATCAGGCACTTTGGAAGATAAAACCGCTCCTCGTCGAAAATGACATCCATTTTGAACCCGGCATCAACGAAGATTTGGCGGCAACAGCAGTTTGGGGCTCACAGCAACTCAATATGTATGAAGGAGCTAAATACGACGGCGTATTTGGCCTTTGGTATGGTAAAGGGCCCGGCGTAGATAGAACCGGCGATGTTTTTCGCCATGCAAATTCCAATGGCACCTCTAAATTTGGAGGCGTATTGGCTCTTGCCGGAGATGACCACGGGATCGTTTCGTCAACGGTTGCCCATCAAAGTGAACATGGATTTATGGGTTGGATGATGCCTGTCCTTCATCCCTCCAGCGTGCAAGAAGTTCTTGATTATGGTCTAATCGGCATCGCCATGTCTCGTTTTTCAGGGCTTTGGGTTGGTTTTAAATGCGTATCTGAAACCATTGAAGGCGGCGCATCCGTCTATGTGGACCCAGATCGAGTGCAAATCACATATCCCGATATTGAACTCCCTGAAGGTGGTCTCAATATTCGCGGAAACGACAATCGGTTTGAGCAAGAAGTCCGACTAAACGAGCATAAAATCTATGCTGCCCGCGCCTTTGCCAGAGCAAACAATCTAGATAAAATAACCATGGATTCGCCGAAGCGACGCTTTGGTATTGTCTCCACTGGCAAAGCCTATTTGGATGTCAGGCAAGCCCTTCGTGATTTGGGTATCAATGACGAACAGGCAGCCGAAATTGGCTTGACCGTATACAAAGTCGGCATGCCTTGGCCACTTGATCCGCAAGGTGTTCGGAACTTTGCTGAAGGGCTTGAAGAAGTTCTTGTAGTCGAAGAAAAGCGGGCTTTGGTTGAAAACCAGATGAAGGAACAACTTTATAACTGGGACACAGAGGTCCGGCCTCGCATCATCGGTGAATTTGATGATGATGGCACGCATATCCTCCCCTCCGCTGGAGAATTAACGCCAGCGCGGGTTGCGCGGGTAATCGCTGAACGGATCCGCCGTTTTCACACATCAGAACAAATTGAAAATCGACTAGCGTTCCTTGACCGTAAAGAAAAACAGCTGGATCAATCCCCTGCTAAAATCAGCAGAACGCCTTTCTATTGTTCCGGGTGCCCCCATAATCGATCCACTGTCGTCCCTGAGGGAAGCCGCGCAGTAGCAGGTATCGGGTGCCACTTCATGGTGACTTGGATGGACCGAAACACCAATGAGTTCACGCAAATGGGCGGTGAAGGTGTGCCTTGGGTTGGACAACAACATTTCACCAATGAAAAACATATTTTCGCAAATCTAGGCGATGGCACTTATCATCATTCAGGCCTGCTTGCCATCAGGCAAGCCATCGCAGCCAAAGCCAACATGACATACAAAATACTGTATAATGACGCGGTCGCAATGACAGGCGGGCAACCCCTTGGTGATCAACTGACGCCGTGGCAAATTGCACAGCAAGTTGCGGGTGAAGGTGCCGTGGTCATTCAGGTTGTCTCAGATGAGCCCAACAAGTACCCATCAAGCATAAACTGGCCCAAAGGGACAACTTTTCATCACCGGGATGATCTTGACGCGGTTCAGAAATCCATGCGCGAGATCAAAGGGGTTTCAATCCTAATCTTTGATCAAACTTGCGCCGCAGAAAAGCGCCGCCGCCGGAAACGAGGTTTATTCCCTGATCCTGCAAAACGGGTCATGATTAACGATCTCGTCTGCGAGGGTTGCGGCGACTGCTCGGTGAAATCCAATTGTATTTCTGTCGAACCGCTGGAAACAGAATTTGGACGGAAACGCGCCATAAACCAGTCCAACTGCAACAAGGACTTTTCCTGCGTGAACGGATTTTGCCCAAGCTTCGTCACCATCGAAGGCGGCAATCTCCGCAAACCTGAAAAAAGCGCGAAAGATGATCCGGCAGAAGGCCTGCAGCTCCCAACCCTTAAAAATATCGATCAGCCGTACCGGATTCTGATTACAGGCATTGGCGGTACCGGTGTTGTGACCATTGGTGCCTTGCTCAGTATGGCGGCCCATATTGAAGGTAAAGGCGTGACGGTTCTTGACCAAGCGGGCCTTGCCCAAAAAGGCGGTGCGGTCACAAGTCATATTCATATTGCCCCGACGCCTGAAGACATTAACGCTGTTCGCATCCCTGCGGGCCGTGCTGATTTGCTAATTGGCTGCGACATGGTCGTGGCTGGATCGTATGATAGCCTGGCAAAACTTGATGTTGGCATTGCAAAGGCTGTTGTAAATTCACATCCGGCACCGACAATGGATTTCACCCTTAATCCAGATGCCCCCTTCCCTATCAAAAGCACACTGGAGCACATTCAAAGCGCTGTTGGTAAAGAGGATTGCCATCTAATTAATGCGAGCCATATTGCAACAACATTAATGGGCGATTCCATTGCAACAAATTTATTCATGCTTGGCTATGCATTCCAGATGGGGTTTGTTCCCATTTCGATGGACGCGCTGATGCAAGCTATCGATCTCAACGGTGTTGCTGTTGAAGGAAACAAGAAAGCCTTTGCATGGGGCCGCGCAATGGCTGCAGATGCTGATGCCGTCAATGCAGAGGTTGCCAAACTTTCAGGACCAGTAGACGTCGTTGAGCCATCAGATGACATCAATGAGATAATTGCCAAACGCAAAGCGTTCCTGACCGATTATCAGGATGGCGCCTATGCGAGACGCTATGCAAGCCTAGTTGATCGGATCAAAGTTAAGGAAGCGGAAATTAAACCTGGAACGGGTGCCCTATCTAAAGCCGTTGCCAAATCTTTGTTTAAATTCATGGCATATAAAGATGAGTATGAAGTTGCCCGCCTTTATGCAGATACTGGCTTCATGGATAAAGTCGATCGGATGATGGAAGGCGACTACCGGGTAAAATACAATCTCGCTCCACCGCTTTTCGCAAAGAAAGACCCAAACACCGGAGAATTGAAAAAATCCGAATACGGACCTTGGATGACGAAGGTCTTCGAAATCCTCCCCCGGTTTAAATTTTTGAGGGGAACTGCACTTGATCCATTTGGATATCTTGCTGAACGCAAAGAAGAGCGTCTTATTCTTCAGCAGTTTGAGCAGATCCTATCTCAATTAATTGATAACCTTACTGCTGACAATTATGCCGCTGCCGTTGAAATCGCAGAATTGCCCATGAAAGTTCGCGGTTATGGCCACGTGAAAGATAAGGCTATTGAACACTACAAACGCGATCTTGAAAATTTGATGGGAGTCTTCAAAAGTCCAGCCCCTCACAAAGAAGCCGCTGAATAAATTACAGTGCCAATTGGTCCCATAATCTGGATATCAATTGGCACTTTCTGCCTCTCCACCGGACAGCTACATTGCCCGAAAAGGAGAGACTAATGCTTTTACTTAAAACTGCTTGTGAGACGTGTAACGCGCCCCTACCGAATGACGGGCCTGACGCCTACATTTGCACGGTAGAGTGTACATTTTGCCAGAACTGCAAAGAAGAAACCCACAAAGGTTTTTGCCCCAATTGCGCTGGAAATTTAGTTTTGAGACCAACAAGACCAACAGCCCTTATCCAAAAATACCCGCAGC
>JQIA01000659.1_pt1 | contig 17965 bp, 14 predicted proteins | sample 811431 | NCBI WGS metagenome assembly JQIA01 (sample SAMN02998118, study PRJNA258478) | marine sediment metagenome | biome: marine; feature: seafloor; material: sediment; isolation source: oil-polluted sediment collected from 3 locations (0.5 km, 0.7 km and 0.9 km)... | place: USA: Gulf of Mexico ...
TTGGGTAAGCCATATCAGCACCATTAGACTCAATAATGCCAGCAATTTGCAAAAGAATATCCTGTTTAATTGCATGAAACTTTACCCAATCAGTCGTTTTAGTAAAGGTGTAAACAAAAAAGTCGACAGACGATTCCCTAAAGGCGTTCAAATTAACAATCATCGTTTGGTTGATATCAATTTCAATATGGCCGGTGAGCATCTCCTTCACTTGAGTCACTATTTGATTCACCTGGTTCAAGTCATCATATCGGATTCCAAACGTTTCATAGATACGACGGTTATCCATTCGAGAAGGGTTTTCTACAGTAATACTATTAAAGATTGCATTAGGAACGTACAAGGGTCTTTTATCAAAGGTTCTAATACGAGTTTGACGCCAGCCAATATATTCTACAGTGCCTTCGATATCTCGATCGTTTGAGCGGATCCAATCACCTACAGAAAAAGGTCGATCTAAATAAATCATTAATCCACCAAAAAAATTTGCCAACAAATCTTTTGCCGCAAAACCAATCGCAATACCGCCAATGCCTCCAAAAGCTAACACAGCGCTAATACTGACGCCTAAGTTTTGTAAAACTAATAAAATGGTCGTAATACCAACCGACACTCGCATTAACTTACTAATCGCTTCTATGGTTGATTGATCAATTTTGTCGTCATAGCTGCGGCTTTTATTAGAGTTTTGAATATTAACTTCCGCTTTTCTTATAAAGCGTAGTAATCCCCACGAAACCAGAATAACAATGTAAACATCTCTAAAAGAATCATCTAAATTGAATTCAAGATAGTACTTAACGATAATCCAAGCGCCAATTCCCCAAATTAAATAGCTAATGGGTCTGGAAACTGCTGCACCTAAAGCGTCATCCCAGTCATTTTTAGTCTTTTTCAATTGTATTTCTAGGTGTGCATAGACTCGACGCCAAATAAAATTGACAAGCATCGTAACAAATACGATCATAAAAACTTTTAAAATAATCGTATTATCGCCTAACTCAGAGCTAAGCCACTTTTCAATTGCTTCCATTATATTTTATCTTCCTAAACATCTTACCTTGCTAAAAATGATTTTATTTAGTAACAAATCGATTTAACTAAAAACCATTCTCTTTACGCCAATTTTCATCGACAAATTTGGTTAAATAATTGCGAATACCATCAGGCAATATCACCACGCAGTTTTGCCCTTCTTTTAGCTGAGCAGCTTGTTGCATCATTGCCATAACCGCGGTTCCAGACGAGCCTCCCACTAACAAACCTTCGTCTTTCATTAATTGACGAGCATACTTAAATGATTCTGTATCATTGGTCTTAACCCAAACGTCGACTAAATCTCTATCTAGTACTTCAGGAATAAAGTCATAGCCGATACCTTCAACATGATAAGGTTTAATTTCTTCCGGCCCCGCTAATAACGAACCTTCAGGATCAGCGCCAACGATGATTGCGTTCGGACATTTTTCTTTAATCTTTTTGGCTATTCCAGATAACGTTCCTCCTGTTCCAACACCAATTACAACCATATCAACGTTATTATCTAAATCATCAAGAATCTCTTGCCCAGTACCAAAATAGTGAGCTTCGGGGTTAGACATATTTGAATATTGATCAAGTATGTGGGCATTAGGGATCTCTTTTTGCAGTTTTTTAGCTATTTCAATATGTGATTCAGGATCATCCCACGCAGCTTCGGTTGGGGTACGAATAATCTCAGCGCCTAAAGCCTCTAAAACAACTTGTTTCTCTTTACTCATTTTTTCAGGCATGGTGATTACAATTTTATAGCCTAACGATGCGCCTGCTAACGCCATACCAATTCCAGTATTACCGCTTGTTGCTTCAATAAGCGTGTCACCGCGTTTGATACGACCCGATTTTTCAGCATCTAAAATCATTTGCCGTGCAATTCGATCTTTAGTTGAACCGCCAGGATTCATAAACTCGCATTTTGCGTAAACATTACAACTAAGTTCACTTCCAATCTTGTTTAATTTTACAAGTGGTGTTTGCCCAATAGTCTCAACAATATTGTTAAAAAGCATAAATATCCTCAAATCAGTTTAATTGTACTAACGCATTGTATTCTAGTGCTTTAATCATATTAATGCACGAAACAAAGAAGCATTTAATCACTATATTTCTTAAGTAGTTTATAAAACTATTTATTCAAAAGACTTGAAAATTGAATTTAAAACCCTATAATGACGATTCGTCACATGACGGTTCGTCATTTATAATTAATTGAGATTGCAATGAGTCCCAGAAGTATTTCCATAGAAGAGTTTCAAGCCAGAGAATATGAACTTATTTCTCTCGCTCGCTCATTGGTAGAAAATGACTGTCTAGCAACTTTAACCATTGACAAACTAGTCTCCGAATCTCGATTCTCAAAAGGAACCATTTATAAGCACTTCGTAGGCAAAGAAGATTTATTAATGGCCATTTGCAACACCAGCATTAAAGAAATGCAACAAATGTTTATTCGAGCACTCGAATTCAAAGGTAATAGCCGTGAAAAAGTTCTAGCTGTGATGGTTTCTTACGTAATTTGGGCAAAACTCTACCCTGCTCAACTATTTGCTGTATTGGCTGCTCACTCCCCAAGTGTGGCGGCATGCTGTTCTAACGAGAGGAATTCAACACATAGAGAGCATGAATCAAGTTTAATGGGGTTGATGAATCGCCAAATTGAAAAAGCCATAGAATCAGACGATCTTATTCTTCCTGAAAATATGATAGTTGAACAAGTAACATTTTCAATGTGGTCAGCATCTTGGGGCGCTATGGCTTTGATTATGAGTAAAGGTGAATCTGTAAAATTGGGACCTATGGTCTTAGAGCGAGAATCTTTTACTAATGCGCGATTGATTCTTGATGGTTTTGGCTGGAAGCCTCTGTCAAAAGATTGGGACTATAAAAATACCATAAAGAAAATCACCACTGAAATATTCTCACCCGAAATAAAAGCATTAGAAAAAATGGACACACCATTTTTATATATTTAATTGATAATTTATAGCGAATATCAAGTTTATTAGAAAGACTAAAAGAGATTTAACATGGAAAATTATTCGAACTTTATTCTCAAAAACAAATGGTTGGTAGTGGTTATATCATTGGTTTTGGTTGTCATTGCTGGAATGGGTGCTGAAAAGCTAAAATTCCGTAGTGAATATAAAACTTTTTTCAAAGATGATAATGTACAGTTGACTAACTTTCTAGGTTTACAAGATATTTATAGCAAAAGTGATAACGTAGCTTTTATCATTGCGCCTAAAAATGGCGACGTATTTACGGAAGAAACATTAACCGCCGTCTGGGAACTAACTAATGAAGCTTGGTATATCAAACATAATTCTCGAGTTGATTCTATAACCAACTTTCAATACAGCTATGCCGATGGTGATGAGTTAATTATCGAAGATTTGTTACTAGAAGCAGATATGTTAGACCCGAAAAAAATTGCTTCAATTAAATCTGTATCTCTTTCCGAACCTAATCTCCGAAAAAAATTAATTGCTGAAAGTGGTGTTGCTACCGTTGTAAATGTCACTATTCGAACACCTGGAATAGATCGTACAAAAGAAATACCCGAAGTAGCAAATTCTGCGCGAGAAATTAGAGATCAATTTGTAAAAAAATATCCCAATATAAAATTCATGCTATCCGGCATGGTAATGATGAACAATAGTTTTCCAGAATCTGCAAAGGCAGATGCATCAATATTAATTCCTATCATGTTAGCTGTTGTAATATTTGCAGTTGGCATATTGTTACGAACCTTTGTGGGAACCTTTGTAACACTCATAGTCATTCTATTAAGTATCGTTGGAACGATGGGCATTTGGGGCTGGGTTGGTGGTTATATGACAGGACCTAGTTCTAGCTCCCCAACGGTCATTCTAACTTTAGCTGTCGCAGACTGCGTACATATACTCTCAACCTTTTACTTTAATATGCGTAACGGTATGGAAAAATCGTTAGCGATTAAAGATAGTTTACGAGTTAATTTTCAACCTATATTTTTAACCAGTTTAACGACTGCTATTGGTTTTTTAACCATGCTATTTTCTGATGCTCCACCCTTTGGACATTTAGGAATAATGGTAGCAATTGGTGTGACACTTGCCTTTGCTTTTTCAGTAACAATCTTTCCAGCGTTGTTAGCTATATTACCAGTCAAAGTGCAAGCTCGAACCTCAACTAAAAAAGACTCGATGGACAAATTAGCTGATTTTGTTATTAGTAATCGAAAATGGTTACTACCCTTCTCGACAGTTATCATTATCGGCCTTGCTTCATTTGTTCCTTCGAATGAAATGAATGACAATTTTGTTGAATACTTTGATGAACGCGTTCCCTTTAGACAAGCGACCGATTATATGCAGGAAAATTTATCGGGCATGACAATGATCGAGTTATCAATTGATTCAAAAAAAGAAAGCGGCATCAATAATCCGAAGTATTTAAAATTTGTCGCTGACATGGTTGATTGGCTTAGAGCACAACCTGAAACAGATCACGTTAGTACAATTACAGATACGCTAAAACGTCTAAATAAAAACATGCACGCTGAAGATCCTGACTGGTATAAATTACCAGAAGAGCAAGAACTAGCTGCACAGTATTTATTACTCTATGAACTGTCTTTACCACAAGGACTCGATGTCAACAATCAATTGAATGTTAAAAAATCTTCAACCAGAGTAATTGCAACATTCCAAAATCTAAAATCAAATTCAACCATAGAAATGGAAAAGCGCATTCGGACTTATTTTGACAAACATAATACTGAGTACGATTTAATTCTCGCTAGCCCATCATTAATGTTTGCTCATATCGGTCAGTCTAATATTAAAAGTATGCTGTTAGGATCTTCATTAGCATTAATATTAATATCTATTTTACTTGGTATCGCTCTTAAATCTTTTAAGTTCGGCCTTATCAGTTTACTGCCGAACCTGACACCAGCAGCGGTTGGCTTTGGACTATGGGGGTTATTTGTAGGCGAAGTTGGCCTTGGATTATCAGTGGTTATGGGAGTGACTCTGGGCATCATTGTTGATGATACGGTTCATTTTATGAGCAAATATGTCAGAGCAAGAAGAGAGAAAAATCTCAGCTCAGAAGATGCGATACGATATAGTTTTTCTAGTGTAGGCAAGGCCTTATCGATCACAACGATGGTACTTGTGGCCGGTTTCGGGGTGATGGCAACGTCAACTTTTAAAGTCAATGCAGAGATGGGACTACTAACAGCCATTACTATTCTAATTGCGCTTATTATTGACTTTTTCTTTTTACCGCCACTTTTAATGTTATTAAAAAACGATAATGAAAATAAATAGTTTATCTGAAAAATAATAATCAGAATGAATAACAATTGCACTTATTACTTAAATTCAAGAAAGGAAATACTATGAACTTTATTAAATACGGTATTCTATCAATCGCGCTAACGCTAACTTTAAATGTTTTCTCTGGAGAAGCTGAAGATAAAGGATTAGCGATTGCTCAAGAAACGAAAGCAATCGATTTAGGTTGGAAGGATTCAAGTGCAGTACTGGAAATGATATTAAAGAACCAACACGGTGAAACCTCTACTCGAAAGATGCGTATGAAAAGCATAGAGCAGAAAGGTGATGGCGATAAAAGTTTGAATATTTTTGATTCTCCTCGCGATGTTAAAGGAACTGCATTTTTAAGTTTTTCTCATCCGGTCGGAAACGATGAACAGTGGTTATATCTTCCGGCATTAAAAAGAGTCAAACGAATTTCCTCAAGAAACAAATCCGGTTCTTTTATGGGAAGTGAGTTTTCCTTTGAAGACTTAACGTCTTTTGAAGTAGATAAATATACCTATAAATATTTGAGAGATGAACTAGTAGATGGAGATATTTGTTGGGTCGTTGTACAGTACCCTATTGACAAATACTCAGGTTACAAAAAACGCATTGTATGGATTGACCAATCAGAGCACAGAATTAGAAAAACTGACTTCTATGACCGTAAAGACACGCTATTAAAAACCTTAACTATGACTAATTTCCACCATATAAACAAAGCTTTTTGGCGTCCACAGATATTATCCATGGTTAATCACCAGTCGGGTAAAAGCACAGTTTTGAATTTCAGTGAGTATGTATTATCTACGGGGTTAAATGAAAAAGACTTCAACAAAAATGCATTAAAAAGAGCACGATAATAATTTTAAAGATATTTCAATCTTAAATTAATATTTTGAAAGAGTATAACCATGTTTAAAAAGTTTCATCATCCTACGATGTTCCGCCTCCTAGGAGGCGTTTTTTTTATCTTACCAACCTTGTTATCGAATGTTAACGCGAATGAATTTGAAGTGCGTGGAAACTTTGAAGTTCAAGGCCGTTTCTTTTATGAAGATGCACAGTTTTCAAGCCAACACGATCAACAGTTATCATTGGCTGCAGCGCCGGAATTTTTCTGGAGTTGGAATCAAGGAGATGACAGTTTTGAGTTTGTACCATCCGCTCGTGTCGATCAATACGATAGTGAAAGAACACATATTGATATTCGCGAATTGAGTTGGGTACATGTTGGCGATGATTGGGAAACACGCATTGGTATTAGGCGAGAATTTTGGGGTGTTACTGAATTTCAACATTTGGTAGATATCATTAACCAAAGTGATTCCGTTGAAGATGTAGACAATGAAGATAAATTAGGCCAACCAATGATTAATCTTTCGTTAGTGAGAGATTGGGGGATTATTGATATTTATCTTCTTCCTTATTTTAGAGAAAGAACTTTTGCAGGAGAAGAAGGACGACCAGGAATTCCTTTTGTAAACAACAATCCTCTTTATGAATCTGACGATAAAGAAAAACATTTAGATTTCGCTTTTCGTTGGTCTCATAATATCGATGAATTTGATGTTGCCCTGTCTTGGTTTGAAGGTACAAGTCGTAACCCAAACTTAATTCCATCCATTACTATTCAAGGCGCGCTAGAATTAACGCCCTTCTATTCTCAAATTAAACAGCTTGGTATTGAATTTCAAGCAAGTTTAGAATCCAGTTTATTAAAGTTAGAAGTAATTCATAACCAGAATAATCTGCAAGATTATTGGGCACTGCAAGGCGGAATTGAATACAGCCAATATGGGATATTTGAATCAAATGCCGATCTAGGTTGGTTACTTGAATACGCCTGGGATGAAAGAGGAACAGACAGCAACTCTACCTTCCAAAACGATTTATTTTTTGGTAATCGATTAGCGCTTAACGATATTCAATCAACGGAAGTTCTCTTTGGTTTTAGCTATGATTTAGATTTTAATTCAACGAGTGTTTTAATAGAAGCTAGCCGACGGTTTGGTGATAGCGTTAAAGTATCATTAGATGCACGTTTTTTTGAATCTGATGAAATACGAGATCCCTTGTACCTATTTAGACGGGATGATCATATTCAGATTACTGCTCAGTATTATTATTAGCGAATTAAACCTATCTTGTGTTCTGAATAAACATTTATTGATAAATGGCTAATAGCTCTTTAGCTGCTTTTCTATTTGCACCATCTCGACTTATAAATCGAGATACATAGAAAGACTCAATACTTGCGTCTTGATATATTTGTCGAGTAATCGCATTGTCATGATTAGAAATTACGACTTTCACACCTCGGTTAGCGAGTTTTTGTGCGCGATAAGCTAATTCAACTTGCTGATCATAAGTAAACCCTTGTGCCGCGTAACTAGTGAAGCTAGCGGTAGGCGAAAGTGGAACGTAGGGAGGGTCACAATAAACTACATCACCCTTTCTAGCTCTATTCATTAAAGAAACAAAGTCTCCACAAACAAATTTGGTTTTCTTAGCAATATTTATAAAATGGAACATTTCTTTTTCAGGGAAATAGGGTTTGTTATGGCGTCCGAAAGGCACGTTGAATCCCCCACTTTTGTTATAACGACATAAGCCATTAAATCCGAATCGATTCATGTAAACAAACAATGCAGCTCTACGTCGACCTTTAGCACTATTATTGAACTCTTCTCGGAATTTTAGATACTGGGCCTTTTTATTATTTGATTCTGTAAAAAATGATCGACTATATTGAATGAACTTCATTTTTTCTTTTCTTAAGCATTCATATAAATTGATCAAATCCGAATTAATATCACCGACTAAATAACGATCAAAGGGCAGGTTTAAAAATACTGAACCGGCACCAACAAAAGGTTCGATCAATTTAGTTCCCTGCAATAAAGGTTGCAAACGGTCAAGCAAGCGGTATTTTCCACCTGCCCACTTTAGGAATGGTCTTGATCTTTCAGAATTCATTAATACGAGGACTAATCTTGCGATAGGTTAGAATGATATTAATCTATTTTACGTAAGAGACGATCTATTGGGAAGTATTATTACTTTTTATCATTAATTCTATAATTACTACTTCAGTTTACTCTAATTCTAAGCAATTAAACTAAGCAATTAAACTAAGCTGATTAAGCGGTGGCTGATTCTCTAGCGCTCCAGAGTCTTCGATTTTTTGTTCTAAAGCTCTAGATTCTCGTAAAGCTTTTACTGGATTTAATTGTTCATCATCTGACTCTACGCGAGACTTTGATTCAGTTTGGGACTCACGAGTTTGTTTAGCTTTTTCTAGTCTTTCTAAACTCAGCTCCACTTGCGCGTCACTAATACCAGCAGAGGCAACGGCTGCCACTTTACGATCTTGGGATGAAGGCTGTGTGGGCGCTAAAGCTGCACGCTGAACTTGCTGTAATTTAGTGATGGTTGCTGATGGATCATTGGCTACTTTGGAAATATCAATGGAAACATCACCGGATGTCGCATATCGCTTTCCATCGGGTCCACTAGTGAAATTCAGATTTGGACTGCCAGCTAAAGATCCTCCAACCGATGAGTGTGCAGATTCATGTGCCCTAACCTCTCTATCTCGGGCTTGTAAACTAGCAACTTCTTGTTGTTCGACACGATCTAATTCCTGCTCACGAGTAGAACTTTTACTAACCTCATTCGACTCACTATTATCCTTCTGCTCATTAGATGATTCTTCACTACTATTCTCTGTTTGTTCTTTGATCGTCTTATCTTGAATCAATGAATCGAGTAAATTAGGCTTATTTTGTTCTGAAAAATCAGTTGAATGCTTTGAACTAGAACTTGGATTGGTAGGAGGCGCTTCTGGGATTCGAGGCTTTAAAGAGACGTCATTCGCTATAGATTCCGCAGCCACATTTGCAGTACTAACTGGGAGATTACTTGGCGTGTGAGAAATAAACATTAGGCACGTATATCGAGTAACGATCCTATTAAGTCAGACGCCGTTTGAATGACTTTCACATTCGCTTTAGCATCTAACTCAGCAACTTTGAGATCAACTAACGAAGTCGTTAAATCATTTTGATTGATTGATGTACTGTTTGACGGACTATTCAAAGTACTATTTGAAGTAATAGACGGATCTTTGACAGATTGAGATGCAATCTCTTGAGCCGCGACAGCTACTCTAGATTGAGCATTTTGAAACCCTTGAAGCCCTATATTTAAGGCGTCACTCTGTATATTGTTTATTGGCATAAATCACTCCTATTGCAATAAAACAGAACTAAAAGTTTAAAATAGAGTTCAACTTGCATTTAGATGTTAGTTTTATCGGCAAATACCCAAAATAGTTTAATTATTCTTCTTCAATCTAGTATTTCCTGTAACTTTAAAGTTGTTTATTGGTTTTATGAATGAATACAACTTAACCTACTTAGGGAAAATATGAATCATCAAATCATAAAAACAACAAAACCGTTCAAACTATCAATATATGCTTTAATTATCGCTATTTTCTCATTTTCTAGTCTGGCGGCCTTACCGCCGATAGATACCGGACCTAAACTAGGGTCTCAACTGCCTGAGCTGACTGTTTTAGATCAGTTTGGAGACAAGCAAAAACTAAGCAATATCATCCGTTCAAAAGGTGCCATTATAGTCCTTTTTAGATCAGCCGATTGGTGCCCATTTTGTAAAAGGCATCTGGTTGAACTGCAATCTGAAGCTTATAAATTTAGAAATAAGGGCTATGGCGTAATGGGAATTTCTTATGACGCACCCAAAACATTGCGAAAATTTAGCCATAAAAAGAAATTAAGTTATACTCTTCTTTCTGATCAGAATGTTGAAACGTTTAAAGCTTTGAATGTTGTTAATACTGAAAATGAGCCTGGCGATCGACATTACGGCATTCCATTTCCAGGTGTTATTGTGGTCGATAATATGGGAAAAGTTATTTACAAATATTTTTTTGAAGGATACAAGAAACGAGTGAAATTTAAAAAATTGTTGAGAGATTTGGATTCTCTTTAATTTTCGCCTTTGATACATTTTAGTTTAAATTTTATACCAACAAAAAAAGGCTTATCATTCGACAAGCCTTTTTTATGAGTGACTTAATTAGAAAATTACCTAGATACTATAATCAACAACTTCATATCCCAAAGCTTCAAGTTGCGGTCTTAAAACTTTCGCATCACCCACTACAACCATTAACATTTCATCAATATTAAGATGTTTCTTAGCTAACAAGTTGATCTCTTTAGCAGTAATCTTTCTAACAATCTCAGCTCTATCAGCGACAAATTTTGCAGTTAAACTATGTTCCAAAATCTGAGCTAGGAAACCTAGTTTTGCTCCTGGCGTTTCATATTTAAGCGCATCACGTTGATTAATGGCATTTTTCATAAAGGTTAATTCACTTTCTGTAATGCCTTTTTCATAATAACCTTTTATTTCATTAACAAACTCAACAATGGATTTATCTGTTACGTCAGCTCTCACCTCTGCACTTGCGGTATAACCACCGGATAAACGATTACCCCAGAAATACGTTCTAGCTCCGTAGGTATAGCCTTTGTCTTCACGTAAATTTAGATTAATTCGACTATTAAACGCGCCACCTAAAGGAAAGTTCATTAAGTAAGCTCTATAATATTCCCCCGTAATATCTTCTTTAATGCCACGTTTACCAATACGAATCGCAGACTGAGCAGCATCATCTTTATTGATTAAATAGATAACACCTTTTTTAGCCTCAGAATCAACAAGAGCCAGTTCTAACATTGGACCTTTACCTTTCCAGTCATTCAAACGAGACAACGTTGTCTTTAGTTCTTTTTCTGTTCTATCTGAGACCACAATAAGCTGCGTTCCTTGAGGTTTAAGATAGGTGTTATAAAAAGCCTTTACATCTTCTAATGTGATATTGGCAACAGACTCTTCAGTTCCACCGGCTGGCATTGCAGCAATATTTTTGCCGTTCATTAATTGCCTGTATGCAGTACTCGCTAAATATCCTGCATCCTTTTTACTATTAGCAATTCCTTGTATTGCACTCTTTTGATTTCTATCAAAATCCTCTTGTAAAAAAGCAGGGCTAAATAGTTTTTCTTTCACTAAATCCATCGTCGCATCAATATTTTTTGTTAAAGAATTAACATTAACATTGACGAAAAAATTATTAGAGCGAACTGATACGCTACTACCTAACAGTTGCAAAGCTTTACTCATAGCTTCACCACTACGCTTTATTGTCGCTTCATTTAGCATTGCAGAAACAAGCGACGCGGTGCCGGCTTTATCAGTATTTTCATAATAGTGACCTGCAGGGATCTTAATTAAAATAGACGTCGTTGGTGTCTCACTACTTTGAGTGCCCAAAACCTGAATTCCATTCTCTAACTCCTGTTGCCACATTTGCGGTACAGATACAGGAGCGTTAGCGCCAGCGACTGGCATTTTACTTCTATCAAAAGTATCTTTCGCTTTTCGTAAAACTAATTCATCAGCTGACATGCCTTTTTCTTCAATTAGTTTTCTAATCGCAGGTTTAAAGTTATCAGCACTTGCAATCGTTTCTATTTTTCCTTTTGGAACCACGCTCATGATGACTGAATATTTTCCTTTAAGGTAATGATTAAAAACACGTTCCACATCTTCTTTTGTTACATTGTCATATCGAGCTATATCCTGTTCGATATAATTGGGATTGCCTGTAAAAGTTTCATTAGCAGCAAGTTGACTAACTTTCCCCCTAACACTCTGTAAACCGAAAATAAAACCGGCTTCCATTTGAGCTTTAGCTTTTGTTAAATCGTCTGGTTCAACACCTCTTGTTTCAAATTCCACTAAAGAATCCCGCATAATTTTTTCTAAGTCAGATAAAGTTTTTCCTGATGCAGGATGAGGTAAAGCAAACATATTAAAAGTACAAGCTAACTCTGCACATGGATGGCTAACGGAAGCTTGAACTGCAAATTGATTTTTAACCATATTCTTATAAAATAATGATGTTTTTCCACCACCTAAAATTTGAGCAAGCAAATCGAGTGGCGCTTCATCGGCATGACGAACACTTACTGTAGGAAATGACATATAAATTAGAGGTAAATGAACATTGTCTTCCATAGAAATATAACGGTCGGATTCCAAAGAGAAAACAGGTTTCTCAGGCATTTTTGTTTCTGGTCCTCTAGGAATTGAACCAAAATATTTAACCGCAAGCTCTAAAGTCGACTTAATATTTATATCTCCACCAATCGTAATCGTGGCATTGTTTGGACCATACCATTTAAGAAAGAAACTTTTCAAGTCATTGACATTGGCTCGATTAAGATCTTCCATAAAACCTATGACAGGCCACGAGTAAGGATGTCCTTCTGGATAAAGTGCAGCCGAAACACGTTCATTAAGTCTTCCGTACGGACGGTTATCAACACGTTGTCCTCGCTCATTTTTAACCGTTTCTCTTTGTACTTCAAATTTCTTTTGAGTGACAGCATCGACTAAAAAACCCATACGATCAGCTTCTAACCAAAGCATTTTTTCTAACTGGTTAGCTGGGACAGTTTCAAAATAATTTGTTCTATCTGAATTGGTAGTACCGTTCATGGTGCCACCGGCTTCAGTAACCAATTTAAAATGTTGTTCGTCAGCTACATTTTCAGATCCTTGAAACATCATATGCTCGAAAAAGTGAGCAAAACCGGACTTTCCAATTTCTTCCCGACCAGAGCCAACGTGATAAGTGACATCAACATGAACCAATGGATCAGAATGATCTTCATGCAAAATAACAATTAAACCATTATCCATTTCATATTTTTGATAAGGGATCACCGTTTTTCCGGTAACTCCTTTTACTTCTTCTACAAGTTTAATACCAGCAACTTGTATACCATCATCTTTAGATTGGTTTGGATCGGATGGAGAACAACCCCACAGTAAAGTTAGTGTTAATGCTAAAATTAGACCTTTCATTTTTTCTCCTTAAATATAACTGTCTTTGATTTCTATTTCTATTTCTGTATCTGTATCTGTATCTGTATCTGTAAATCTGAGATTGTTTATTATTTTTTAATCAATTTTGTACCATTATTTTCAAAACTAATAATTTTCTTTTTATAAAGATTACCCAAAGTGGCTTTAAATACTTTTTTACTAACGGCAAAATGGTTATAAATCATTTCGGGTGAACTTTTATCACTAATTTCGTAAAATCCATTATTCTCTTTAAGCAGATTAATCACTTTAGAATGAAGAGACTCTCCACTACCATCAACATCTATCTCCGTCAGAGAGATATCGAGACGTCCATCGGTCCGGACTGTTTTAATATAGGCTTTAATCTTTTTTCCGTAGTTAGGAACTTGTAAAACATCATTTTTATGTAGTACGCCCCAATACTTGGAGTTAATGATCATTTTATAACCAAGATCGGTTTTGTCGCCAACTAGTGCTTCGACCACTTGACCTCGTTTCATATTTCTAGATTCAGGCTTAACAAAACGATTAAGTTTAGAGCTAGCCGCAATTCTTCCTGTATTATCTTCATAAACAGCAACAATATGACGCTCGCCCTTCTCCATCTTCTTCGCTTGTTGACCAAATGGCGCAAATAAATCTTTAGGCAAACCCCAATCTAAAAAGGCTCCAATGTCGTTAACTGAAACAACTTCTAGACAGGCAATGCTACCTAATGCAGCTCGCGGCCTTTTGGTGGTAGCAACGGCTTCATTATCTGAATTACGATAAACGAATACTTCTATTTTATCGCCCGCTTCACAGAACTCAGGTGTCTGCCCTTTTGGCAAAAATAGTTCACTATTAGAATCTCCGGCTAAGAAAGTACCTCTGCCGGTTTTTCTAACAATTTTTAGATAATTAAATTGACCAAACTTGACCATGACTGTGTACTCAAAAAGGATTGCGTAAAGGGTTGTAATACGTAGCTAACTACAATAAGGGCGCTATATTAACATAGGTAGCTGCGTCCTTGGCTCGCTTCTTTTCATCTAAGTTATTGTTCTCGTCTAAATAGGGAATAATTCCCAATAGAGGCGCTTTTATGCGTTCACATAATGTTTGGATATTGTGATCTAAAACCATCATTTTTTTGTCTATACAGTTGGCAAACCATCCTGAGAGTTTTAATCCTCGCGACTCAATGTTTTCGACCGTTAATAGGGCATGATTAATACAACCTAACTTGATGCCAACGACTAAAATAACCTCTAACGACTCTGCGACTACAAAATCAGCCAATGTCTCTCTCTCGTTTAGCGGAACCAACCAACCACCGGCACCTTCCACTAGAATATAATCGTGATTAAACTGGGAAAGTTCGCATTGATCCTGCAAGTTTCTAACTGAGAGTACAATATTTTGTTCCGATGCCGCAATATGAGGCGCAACAGGAGAACTTAAAGTCACAGGATTAATTTTCTCATAGGGGACGTTTTCATTTAACGATTGGATAATATTTAAAGCGTCAGCATTTTTTAATTGACCATCAATGATTTCACAGCCCGCAGCAACGGGTTTAATAGCTATAACTGACCAATTCTCTTTTTGAAACGCATGAATCAATCCGCAAGCTAGTAATGTTTTTCCTACATCAGTATCAGTACCGGCTATAAAATATTTTTTCTTCATCTATAAATTAACCAACACTTTAAGTACATTTATCCTGTCCGATAAAGCTATTTCGCAGCGCTTCGCTTTCCTGCGACCTTCTTTTGAAAGGACACAAAAGAAGGCAAAATGCCCTTCCGTTGAGTCTAGCTTGTTCACTAATTGCTGAGAAAAATTAAAACAAATCACCTAACTCAATTGCTGTAGGTGAAGTATTGACAAAAAAGAACTCGCTAGCGCTCAGACAGCTTTTTTGTTTTTCAATACTTCTGAGTTTTAAAATCCGCTAGAAGCCACTCGGGCAACTTCAAAAACAATGTTGAAAATCATTACTTTTCAAGATCAACCTTATAAGTATGATATCCGCCCGAAAAATCTTCCATCTTCTTCCAAGCATGTCCATAAATAACATCATAAGTGGCTGGCAATTGTCCATCTTGCCAACGGAATTTTTCATATGCTGCTTTTAACTGGTTAAATTTAGTTTTTCCCATTAGCCCTTTTGATCTATCACTATTAAGATTATTGGCACCAATGGCTTTTAGATCTTTCATTAAACCTACCATTGTTTTATAAGTCATAGTGATGATATCTCTATCCATTACGGTATTTTCAAAGTTTGAAGCAAACACTTGATCGCCCACTTGTTTCATATCAAAAAAATGATTGACATGAATTTCTTTATCAACAGTTGACCAGCTTTGTTTTAACTCACTTAGTGTATCCTCCCCCATACTCGAAAAAATCAAAATACCACCAGGTTTTAACACCCTATTTAATTCTAAAAAAGCAATTTTTGGTTCCATAATCCATTGCACGGTTAAATTTGAAAAAACCAAATCAAAGTAATTGTTTGCGAAAGGCAACCTATTAATATCCGCACATTGGTAATTAACTTTATTAAATAGACCATTTTTTAGTTTTGCATGCTCAATCATACCGGGAGCTATATCAACACCAATAATATTAGATTTTTTATATTTCTTTTTTAACGCTCTTGAACAAAATCCTGTTCCACACCCAGCATCTAAAACATGAACTGGTTTTATATTCATTAACTCTAGTCGTTCCAATAATCGGCTAGCGACTTCCTTTTGTAGGAATGCTGAGGATTCGTAATTTTTTGCAGCCTTACTAAATGATTCGCTGACTTCTTTTGTTTCTAATCTATTCATATGATTTTTGTTAGTTCTTTTCTATTTGGTTTGACTGGTAAGGAAATGATTAATGCAATCAATAAAATCTGAAGTTTGAGACAAAAAAGGGGAATGCCCAGACTTTAAAAATAGCTCTTTTTCACTATTCGGTGCTAACTTGTCAATTGAAGCAATTGACCTTGCTGGAACTAATGTATCCAACTTCCCATATACTCTTAACAAAGGCATTTTAAGCAATTTTAGGTTGTCACTTAAATCACTCTCTTTCAAAATATTTAAACCGCCAGCTAGCGCTTTTTCTGCAGGTGTTCCATGAAGAAAAACGGTTTCTTTCAGTCGTTGAATATCTTCCTTTTGGGTTTTGCTTCCCATTGTTTGAATACTTAAAAACTTAATCAATGTTCCTCTAAAATCTTCGGATAAATATTCGATAAATGTATCTAGCACACTATTATTTAAACCATTTGGATTTTGTTCGCTGGCTAATAAACTCGGACTAGAAGCCACCGTAATCAATTTTTCAATTTTATCTGGATATTTAAGCGCCACTTTTGTTGCAACTAGTCCGCCCATTGACCATCCCAAGATATTACATTTTTCGGGTAAAACGCTGACAACTGATTCAATCAAATAGTCGAGATCATAAACGCCATTAGTTACAGGACTGCGTCCAAACCCTGGCAAATCAATATTGAAGACTCTATAGTCAGATTCTAACTGTGGAATTAGCGTCTCCCAAATACCACCGTGCAATCCCCAACCATGAATTAGCGCTAAGTTTGGCTTAGCTGAATCTCTAGGTTCGCTCTGGCTTATCTGACAAAAAGGTTTAATGATTTTCATGTCTAGTAACTATTTTTCTCTTCTAAATTAAGGTTACAAATTACGTTCACAAATGACTTACCAACCATTCAATATCATTAAAACTATGTGACGCACTCAATGTGATTCTTAATCGAGGTGTCGCAGATGTCGGAGGTCTAATACTACCGACCAAGATTCTTTGCTTTTTCAGTGCTTGACTCTTTTCTTTCAACTGCTCTAAACCAGACACAGTAATTTTTTGAATAGGATTAATAACACCAGAATGTTCAATTCCTATTTTCTCACATTGCGCATGAAAATATCGAATGTTATCTAGTAATTTTCCTCTTAAATTCCCGCTCGCCTTTAGTTTTTTTAGATTCACTAAATTAAACTCAGCCATAATTGCTGGCATTGCGGTTGTATAGATATATGATCGCGCAAACTGCATTAAGTAGTCTATCAATTTTTCAGAGCCACTAACAAATGCTCCGTAACCACCTAGAGCTTTCCCCAGTGTAGACATTAATACCGGACAGTCCTTTTGTTTTAAATGAAAGTGTTCACAAGCACCGGCTCCATTATCGCCTAATATCCCAAATCCATGTGCATCATCAACGATCAAATTTGCGTGGTACTTTTTACATAAAAAGGCAATTTCATCAAGAGGAGCTAAATCACCGTCCATACTAAAGACGCTATCTGTCACTACCCATTTATTTGCAGATTTAGATTTAAGTTGAGTTTCTAGTCGACGAACTAACGCTGGAAGATCACAATGAGGATAACGAACCACATCAGCACTAGACAGATTTGCGCCATCAATTAATGAAGCATGATTCAATTTATCGGCGATGATTAAATCCCGCTTTTGAGCAAGGCTTTGCAGAATGCCAAGATTAGCCATATAACCCGTAGAAAAAGTCAAAGCGCTGTCCCGCTCTACGAAATCGGCTAACGCCTTTTCTAGTTTATTGTGTGCCGTGTGATGACCTGATATCAAATGAGAACCTCCACTACCAAAACCAATTGAAT
>JQIA01000660.1_pt1 | contig 17957 bp, 12 predicted proteins | sample 811431 | NCBI WGS metagenome assembly JQIA01 (sample SAMN02998118, study PRJNA258478) | marine sediment metagenome | biome: marine; feature: seafloor; material: sediment; isolation source: oil-polluted sediment collected from 3 locations (0.5 km, 0.7 km and 0.9 km)... | place: USA: Gulf of Mexico ...
AGGAGGTACACATGTCAAAAATAGCTATCCTTTATTGTAAAAACATTAAAGATCATTCCTGCATAGCCTGCGCAAAATGCTACAAAGGTATGGATGAAAAAAATGGTGAGTTCGCGGTACATGATGCAATTGAACTTTGCGGAATGACCGACTGTGGTGGCTGCCCCGGACTTACAGTTCCAAGAGTAAAACTGCTTAAAGAAGTTACAGGCAACCTGAATCGTGAGTTCGACACAATTCATCTGGGAACCTGCATGAAAATTGCTATGGAAACTGCCGGTTGTCCCATCGATTACGAAGATCTTAAAATCACGCTGGAAAACAAATTCGGCGCAAAAGTTATTTTAGGAACGCATTCGTATTAATATTATACATAAAAGGGGGCTTCACGAAGTCCCTTTTTTGCAACAGGATCTGAAGGTACCATGAATTCTATCTACCGGTTACACCTGTTAAAAAAGTCAATCTCTCTATTATTGCTTTGCCTTTCATTATTATCAACCGCCTGTATTTCAAAATCAATTGTCATAAATCACGATTTAAAGCCGGTTGTGCTTCCCGGAAGATTTATCACTCAGGAAACATGGAACGTTGGTAAATCAGTTAGTAAATTCACTGAATACAGTGCAATCCTTGATTTAGCGAGCAATGTCCGGGAAGAATTCAAAAAAGATACCGAAATAGATTTCCTACGAAACGGTCTCGTATCAAAAGAGATTCGCACCTTCTCCAATGAAACAACTTCTGTTACTGAAATTGTCTTCAATGGAGACTACCCTGTAAAGAGTAAATCCATAGGTGCTTATAACGAATTAACTGAGACATTTTTCCATTATAATGATCAGGGTAAACTCATTTCTGAATCTCCCGGAAAGAATAATACCCGAAAAGATGTATCAGTCGAATATCATTATCTTAAGGGGTATGTCATCGCCCGGAGGAATAATATATCCCGGGTATATAAATTAAATAAAAAGGGGAAAATATGTGAAGTCTATTTTATCAACACACCTGTTAACTCCCTTCACGAGATAAAGATCAATCCGCCTAAGTGTAAAAATTTTGCCTGTTTCACACCGAATTACATGGTTAAAAAAAACGGAAAGGAATGTAACGGAAAAATTGTTAATACCGTCACATTTGAATATAACGAAAAAGGGCATAAAGCTGCTCAGACATCATTTTCGGGTTCACCCTTATCTGAAACACAGAGAACAATTTACTATAACTATGAATATGATCTCTTTGGGAACTGGCTTGAAAGAACGGCAGAAACCCAGGTAAAACTCTCTTCATGGAAAACATCCTGTCGCTCTGTTGCAAAAAGAGAGCTTGAATATTTCAAAGCGATAAACCCGACGGATGAAAAACTTATGTCTCAACTGCCAGGGGCGAAAGCAACAAAAAGTCACCCAGAGTCCGATTAAACTCTCCGGCAATTTCATCAACACCCTCTTTTGAAAATTCCGCTTCAGGATAAGAGAAACTTGTTATAACGTCATTATCAATACTGCTGACAGACATAAAAAAGCCTGTATGCTGAACGATAGCAATCGCTTCACTCACCTGAGCTTTATCACCATGATTGTTAAGCATATCCAGATTACCGAGATTTGACTGATGACAAGTCATTTGAAAATGCCCTTTCTTTTTTACAGCATTTATTCCCCGTGCGAAAAGCTTATGGCCAAAGCCAAGAAATAGTTCATCTTTTAAACAAGAGGCTACGATCTCCTTATCAGTTACCTGGCGCCGAAATTCAAGCATCTGCTTTTTTATGTTACCAATAATTGTTAACGGGGCACCAATATCATCGACATTGATTCTAACCATAAATGCTTTGACGTAGTTGCCAAATAAGGGGGTATCACTTTTAATAAAAGGCCGTAAATCCATAGAGATCATTATGCCAATAACCTCACCATTGTTTTGCCCGGCCTTCTTCCCAAGAGCAACTCCAAGTGCCGCTAATAACAGCATGGTAACGCTGATGGATAAATCCTTTGATTTCTGTTTTAACACATCGAGTCTTTGTGGTAATTCGTTCTGGAATACATCTGCAGGCCCAAAATAGTCAGAATGATCGGCAGCCTGAAAAACGATATCTTTTTCAGTTCTTTTTTTCTCTTCATATAATAATTTAAAGCACCTGCAAAGCTGCCCGGGTATTTTCCAGAATGGGGTTTCATACAAAAGCCTGTTGAAGGAGATATTTCCCTCAGTAACAGCTGGTACCGGTCTGTCATTCATATATGCAACAAGCGCATTCATCATTTGTACCAACGACATCCCGTCTCCGGCCACATGATGCACCTGGATAAAAAGAACCGGGCCTGAGCTATCAGGAAGATAACTGAATTTAACCGGCAGCCGATAGGCCAACTCAAACGCTTCATTTAACAGAAACCGTCGATATTCAAAATAGTCCCTGCTGTTATGCTGAATACCCGCCCTTACCCTGAAAGCATCATTAAAAAGCAGATTAATTCTCGATTCGTTCTCAATAATTCTAAATCTATATGAAAAAAGAGTCGGTTCAATAACAGATCGGAGTCGGGGATATATATCGAGCAAAAATCGTGCGGCATCCTTAATTTCATCAACCCTGTGTTTTTCTTTAAATCGCATGGTGATAAGCATTCCTAAGGGAGACACCACATGATTCATAGCCAGAAAGAGCCTGTCGGATCTGTTTAGTGTTATAAACTTTTTTGTCATTCTGTCACGCCGCATCATACTGCTGGAGTTTAAGAATATCCTCATGCAGATCACATGTCCATAAGGTTAACGGTTCAACTTTCATATCCCCCATTATCATCCCCATTTCCTTACCTCTGAATTCCGAAATTGTTTTCGCATTCAGGGTAATAAGACACTTTGCAGTGTCCAGTTGTCCGAGATCTCTGCCTAAATTGTAATGAAAATACTCCCGAAGCATGTTGTCCACATACTCCCCCATCAGTTTTTGAAAAGCAGGCGACGACTCCCCCTGACACAGCAGAAGATAATAGGGTTTGCCGGAGTGGTTTTGAATAGCAAAAAGTGTCAGGGGCGTAACATGCCCTTTCTCTGAAACACTATTAATAATATTCTGTGCAATTTCAGGATTCATCTTCTCGCCAATCATATCGACCCCGTCCATTCGGCCCATAAATTCAAAACAGGGACACTCTCCGATATAATCAACGACTTTTACCCGGTCACTTAATCTATAACGAAAAAAACCGCTTCCGGTCGATAACAGCGGACTTAAATTCTGTCCTTTAGTCAGCTGCCATGACGGTAAAATTTCGCCTGTTTCAAGGTCTTCAAATTCATAAAAATGACTGGTAACCGCTAAGGGATATTTGCCCTGAAACGGAATCGTAACGACCCCTTCTGTCGCCCATAATGATTTTCCCTGAAAACGGACATCATTGAATTTTTCTTTCAATTCGGTTGCCCAGATCGAAGACGTCGATGTTGCCCATGAGCTTATGAGAGAAAGATTTGGCCATAGAATTTCAAAAAAACCGGGTGAAAGCGTTCCATCCCATGCTTTCAGAATTGCAGCTGCCCTTTTTGATGACGGACATTTAACAGATACAAGTTCAGCAGATCGTCTGCCCCAGTGTCCGGTTTCAAGAACCCGGGCAATTTCATGACGATTATCGGCCAGATATTGCAATTGATTAATGGCAAAGGTTGGACTCCACATTGACAGAAAAGTCAAATCCTTTACTGATGCAAGATATGTCGAAGTAGCAAAAATGGACGATTCAGAAGTCAGTGTGCTCGAGACTTCATTCGGAACAGCCATGGTCAGGCTCCCAATAAATCGTTTCCATGCCGGCATAAGCTTCATATCGTCAGAAACATTATCATCCATCTCTAACCTCAGATCCGTAGGAACCCAGCTGAGGGACCAATAATGTTTGCCGTGTCTTATCCCTTTTACCGTTTTATACAGATCATAAATCCAGGGTGAAATACAATTATCAAATTCCTTCAACAGCTTCGGTGTGTATGGAATTCTTTTCATTTTGGATGTGGAACCGCTGGTTGGCTGATAACGATTACATTTTTGGCCACTTATAACGGTTCCGCCCTCTTCCCGCTGTTTTTTTATTAATGCACGCCAGTCACTATAATCTGTCACCGGCAACATCCCGGCAAACGCTTCATAGCTGAGACCACTGTCTAATGAATGCGCCTTACCGAAGTCACTTCGCTCTGCGAGTTTCAACAAGCCCTTAAGAACATTTCTCTGCGTATTTTCAACATCATGCAAAGCAGTAACGAATTTTTTATACCCAGGGTATGTTCCCGCCCGGCACATGGAATGAACTGCTTTTGATACTAATCGAACTGACATTTTTTCCTCCAGACTCCTACTACTGTATTTAAAACTTTCTATTTTCTTTAACATCCTACATCCTGACTTTTTTCAACCAGAACCTGAATTTCACAATAAGCTCGTACTCAACAGGCACAACCAGCAGGGTCAAAACAGTTGAAAAACCAAGACCGGTAACGAAAGCCGTAGCCATCGGTGCCCACTCAAGTGATTTGTACGGAATACCAAGGGCCATTGGTAAAAGCCCCAGTATTGTCGTTATGGTAGTCAATAAGACAGGCCTCATTCGGGTACTGCAGGCATCCACAATAGCCTGTCGTAATGATTTACCATCATCAACACCCTGATTCATAAAATCGACCAGTATTAAAGAATCGTTCACTGCCACGCCGGCAAGTCCTATGATCGCAAGAAAACTGCCCAGTGTAAAAATCGAGCCGGTTAAAAACATACCAATAACAACCCCAATAATTGCAAAGACGACTGCCGACAGAATAATAAGCGGCTGAAAATAATCGCCAAACTGTGCTGCAAGAATCAGATAAATAATCAGTATGGCAATCAGGAATCCAAATACGAGAGAACTATAAGAATCTTTAGTCGATTGAGATTCACCGCCGAAACTAATAATAACGTCAGGATAGTCATCCGCAATTGAAGTAAAAAACTGTTTTACCAGATACTCAACTCTTTTAGATGATATATCCGAACCGGCTTTAATACCTGCTGTTATTGTCACTGTTGCCTTGCCATTGTAGCGTCCCCTCGAATCGGGTTCTTTTACATAGCGCACAGTCAAAAGATCCCTTAAAAACAAGGGTGCCGAGCTATGTTCAACAACCGGAAGCCCCATAATATCGATAGGATCAGCAAGGCCTGCTTTTCTGGTATTTCCTTTATCAGTAACCCTTGCAAGTCGCACGACAAGGTCAACCTCTTCAGAAAGTGCTCTGAACTTCCCGACTTTTATACCATTCAAAGTACCGGCGGCAACAACCGTTACATCACCCGGAGAGAGTCCGTGTTCAAAGACCTTATCCTGTTTTGGTATAAACTTTATGACTGTCTGCAGATTTGCACGGTCGTCCCTTAATTCGGTTAAATCTCCTGTATCGGCTTCCGTCTTCAGGTACCCGAGTATCAGGTCACTGACTGTTACATTCCGATGCAATGTGTCACCGGAGATTCTAATACTCACCGGTTTGCCTGCAGGCGGACCTGTGTTCTCCGGAAAAACCTTTTCAAGGGGCCGTGCGGGATCGTTGATAAATGTTTTATCAAGATAGTCTGTCACTTTATCTCTGACATAATTCAGGTGAATCATTGGGTCATTACCAGGGTTCTCCGGGTAGTCAGCATTCTCCCGGGTAGGCAGCGTTACAATAACCTGACCATACTGACTCCCGCTCAGCCATCTGTAGTCTTCATCTTCATAATACCCCGCAGCACCGGATGCAGATTCTGCCTGACCTTCACCAAGTGCCATTATCATATTGGACAGACCACGAACGACACCGTCCGTTTTTTCGATAGGTGTACCCGGGGGCATTGCTACAGCAATATGGTACCGTATGTAATTTCCCGGAAAAAATTTAATTTTAATCAATGGCACAATACCGGTAATCGAAAGCCACAAAATAACAGATGACAAAATAAATAAACCGGAAACAACAACCATGGTTTTCAACTGATGCTTAAAAACCCTGTCAAGGGTACCATTATATACCCACCAGAACGTCGCAAAGATGCCACTTCTTACATGCGCATTTTCAAGATTATCACTGGTGTCGATGATCTCTTTTTCATGCTGTTTACTGCCACCCCAGTCGTAAATATGAAGGGGCAGAAAAAGCAACGCCTCAATAACGGATGCAAGAAGTGCATAGGTAACGGTTTTTGGAATCACAGCAAAAAAATCCCCCACCGCACCCGACATCAGCAGCATGGGAATAAAGGCCATAATGGTTGTCAATGCAGAACTGATGACAGGAAAAAACACTTCAGCAACCCCATCAATCACAGCCTGTCTGAGCCCTTTCCCCAGTTGTTGATGTCTGAAAACATTTTCAATAATAATAACGGCATCATCAACAATAATCCCGGAGACAAGAATAAAGGCAAATAAATCGAGAGAATTGATGGATAGGCCCGTGGCTTTCATGATGATCACGGCACAGAGGAATGAAAAGGGAATTCCAACGGCAGCAAGCATCGCATTTCGAAAGCCAAGGGTCATCCAAAGAATAAGCGTTACAAGGATAATCCCCAGAATCATATTCCCGCTTAATGTTGACGTTGCATTATCAATTTCAACAGTTGAATCATTTGTAAAAGCTATTTTAATACCGTCTTTTTTGTGTTCTTCAGCAAATCTTTCTGCAATTTTTTTTACATCTCTGGCAATTGAGATGGCGTTACCGGCATCCTCTTTTCTCACAACAAGGCTAATCGTATCCTCACCATTAATTGAAACAATATTCACCGGACTTTTATGGCTAAGCCTGGCATTTGTTACCAGATCTGAAACCCTTATAAAGTTGCCGGATCCATCTTTTCTGACAATGACATGGAGCACTTCTTCCTGACGTGAAAAGGTATTACCGGCATCCAGAATGAATTCTGAGGCCTCGGTTCTGAAGTGCCCGGTTGGGATTCTTGTTCCGGCCGACCTTACAGCTTCAGCTACTTCTGAGAATGTAACACCGAATTTCCTCAATTTTTGCGGGTCTAAAGAGACATGAAATTCATTAATATATTTCCCGCTAATCTCAATATCTCTGATACCTGAGACCGGGTTCAGTTCAACTTTGAGCTTCTCTGCAAGCTGCCGTTGACTCTCTTTGGGAATATCTCCGAAAATATTAACCCGGATTACTGAAATCCACCAATGGGTATCTACAAAAAGGAAACGTGGGTCATCACATGCTTCCGGCAGTTTGTTTTTCATATTCAACACCCGGATTCTCAGCCTTGAAAAGAGCTCCCGGTAATCTGAATCATCTGTAAATTTAACACCAACAGAAGAGACATTTCGAAAGGTTTTTGATGTTACTGAAGCGACATTTTCGAGTCCGTCAATCGCTTTTTCAATGGGGATCGTAACAAGATTTTCAACTTCATCCGCGGAAGCGCCGTAAAAATAGGTTGTAATATAGACTTCACCGATATCGACAGCCGGCATGTTCTCAACCGGGCTGCTGAAAAGCGAGAATAGACCGAAAAGTGTCAGCAGAACAAAGAGAATATTGATAAAGACTTTCTGTTTTAATGTGTAGACTGTAAATTTTTTTACAAGATCATTTTTTTTCTCTTCACCCTCTTCACTGTATATTGCACCATCATCATCAAGATATACAACTTCATTGACTTTTTCAGGCCTTGAAATACCGGATAACGGATCAGCAAGTATCAAATTAAGAGATTCAATTTTTGATCTGAAATGAGTCCTTTTTTCATGGGTAAGGGAGGAGCCCCCACTAAGGATCTGTTTGTAGATCTTTACAGCTTCTTTAGTCAGCCCTTGTTCTTCATATGCCAACGCTTCCGTGAGAAGCCTTTCTTTCCATTCCTCCGAAGATTCTCCACCTGACGATTCCGGTTGTGTATCTGTATTTAATTCATCTGAACGCATAGTTTTTATCTTAATTCTTTATCCATTTTGGCAAGCTCTGTCCCGGGATGGAGCTTCTCATTATCACTCACAATAAGGTTGCTCCCGGACTCGCCTAATATCATCACAGATATAAATTCATCTGTTTTTTTCAGTTTCACCTTAGGATTCCCATACCGGTTTACAACAGCACTTCCCGGAATCAGCAACCCATCTGTATCAATCATGATTTCTGTCGAAAACTTCAGGCCGCCCCTTTTGGCATAACCCTTCCCCGATATTTTCAATTCAATATCATGCTTTCTTGTCTTCTCATTAAATCGGGGATTGATATAATTTATAGAAGCCTTTACAGGTTTGCTCTCAATTTTCCCGTTAAATATTTTGGGCATTAAATTTAATGCTTTCAATTCTCTTTCCGAAAGAGAAAATGGCACTACCAGGGTGGTATAATCTGAAATTTCTGCAAATGGTTTTCCGGCCTGAATAAATTCCCCGGAATCGATCTGACATGCAGTTACAATACCCCCTTTGAAACATCGGACATTATATCGTTTCATCTCATCAACAAGCCTGTTGAGTTCAACTTTAATCATTGCCTTTTCATATCTAAGAATAGTCTTCTGCAGTACGGAGGCCTTAAGATCCTGAATAGCCCCATCATATTTGACCTCAGAAACGTATTTGTCATTTCTAAGGGCGAGCATTCGTTTTTGTTGTTTTTTTAATAATGCAATTTGAGACTTCAATTGCCCGATACGGCTGTCAAATTGTTTAATCTGAATTTTCGTAGCTTTTATCTTATGCTTAATAAATGTCTGATCAATCTCAACAAAGGGCTTATCCCCTATAACGTCACCAATCCCATAATTAACTCTGACAGCTTTTCCTGATATTTCGGAAGAGAGGGTGACCGACTTTGAACAGCGCGTATAGCCTGTAAGTGTCATTGCTTTTTGAGCCCCGGAAACAACTATTTTTTTGTCTGCCAGCGCAGGACTGCCCAAAAAAATAATCATCAGGACAACATAACAGCAACAGGACACAATACTTTTAATTTTTCTTATCAAATGACAGCTCCTTATTAATCTATCATGTAAGAACCATTTCATGGCCTACATGGTGCTTCTGACCATCTTCACTGACAATTACAAGATCGTCGCATGCCGTTTTATCGTACATCTGGTAGAGCAGCGTTCTGGTTTTCTGCATCAGATACTCTTTTTCCATACCGTTAGAGAGATTTTCCGTCTCATAATCACAAAATGCGAGTATATGATAGGCTTTAACGATTCCCGTTTTATATAATGCGTCCAGCAGCAAGTTGAATATCTGTCGCCTTTTAGCCATTGGATAGTCGAGATTGAATTCTATATTACTTAAATAGAGGACTTCGAGTTCCGAGCCTTTTTTAGGAATTTTTTTTCCAAACAGCTTCAACATCTTCCCCAGAATTTGTAACGAAGCCGGAAACCTGTCGACCACAATTTTTCTGCCCGCTGAGGGGTCCCAGCATGAGAAAGTGGCTGCTATATCACCTGACGAATCCCGGGCAATAAGAAAATCCGTTACTGAAAAACCATCCCAGGAATCGAAACGTCTGTCGAGTTCGCAGTCACTGCCTTCGAATATAAACCCGAATGTTCTTTCCCTGCTCTGCTTATTCAGAAAAATTTTTAATTCAGGTATATCCTCAGACCCGGCCTGTGTGACAGAAATACCAGCGCCACCATTTGCAGTTGAACCATTTTTAATAAACTTCAGAGGACGTCTGGCAAGGATACTGACCATTTGATAGGAAGCAATAACACTGATTTCCCAGGGTGAATGATCCCTGATTGCCTGAATCGCATATTTGTTATCGGCAACAAAGGAGCCGATAAAATACCGGCAGCCGTATAGTTCCTCAAACTCTCTGCCGTCTTTCAATAAAGCAGATGCAAGTTCAAGCCAGCTCGCCTTACTCTGACGATCCTTTTTCCGCATGGAGCGCAGGTCCGAAAAGTGACCCAGATACTCCTTTTCCCCGTTAATATAGCAAGGCCTCACCATTAATGAAAACATGCTTTCAGCAATGCCATCGTCATTTTTAGCGAGCATCACATAATTGTTATCACTCTCATATTTATTGAATTCAAAATAATCGGGATCTTTAACAAACCTGATATTAAAAGTACCGCCTGCCATGGATAAAGAGTTATACAATGATAATATTGTCTGGTTCTCTTTTCTGCAGGCAATCTCCCAGCCCGGTATGCTTTTCACAAATTTGCCAATGTCCATGCCGTTTAATTCCTTTTGCCTTTTCGGTAACTGACCGAAGAGCAATAAATGTATCAACCCTCAAGGCCTATAAGCTTTCTGAATGGTTTAAAGAATCGATAAATAACAGGCAAGACGCTTACTTCACCAATACATGGCAGTTCCGTCCCCTTTTCCCATGTAGGATTAATCCTGTTAAAAAAATCAATTTTGGGATATTTTTCACACATTTCAGGTGTAATGGCCGCGACATCGCTTTTTAGACACTGACTTGTTTCACCAAAATTCAGCAGACCTGTGTTCTCATCATAATACTCAGGAAAAAGGTTTTTACAATACGCATCAACAACAGCCTTTAACCCCTTATTACTATTATTATATGAGGGATAATGCCTTAAAAAATTATTGGCCAGTAAGAGATAGGTCTTGTAACCTTTAGAAATTAAAAACCAGTACACTCCTGTAAACGGATTCAACAATTTTGCTTTAACAAAATATTTAAAATACACAGGGTTTAGGGACGTCTTCCCCCAATATTTTGCTTCAACAACAGTATCTCCGCTGAAAATGCCAACGATTTTTTTACCGTCGATTTTCATTTTCATTTCAAGCAAAGTGCTGAACCCGACAATCTTTCCATTCCACTTTTCTCTAAGAATAAATGCACCATTTTTTTTATCAAAATCATTTTTAAATGTTCTAAAATCGACATTTTCATAATATTTATTAAATACATTAAACATTTCTTCTATATTTTCAGGCTCTAATTCATACCTTGAATAATATTTCCATTTTACAGATGCCATAACAACACTCTCCATATATACAGTTTTAATTGAACATTTTTACTGTCGGACAATTTTTATGGCTATCTAATATGACATGATACAACGACTGTCTCGCCATTCAAAGACAGGTCTTACATTGTCAGATTTTACAAGACCAATCAGTCTGTCAAAAATATTTAAACAGCTGATATAGCGGAGATATGTCAAAATAAGACACGCCCCTTAATGGCATTTTTTATGTTAATGGGATTTTGCGAACCAGTATGATGGTTTGGGAATTATTTATCTAAAGACTTTTTACGAGAACATCAAGATTACATATCGCTTTTCTGATAATTCTTTCGATATTTTTCAGGAGAGACCCCCATATACTTGGGAAACAATCTCTGAAATGTTCTTAAACTTTCGAATCCTGAATCAAACGCAATATCTATCACATTTGTATCTTCGACCCGCAGTCTTCTTGCTGCTTCATTTACCCTGAGTTCTGTAATATAGTCACTCAGTTTTTTCCCGGCATATTTTTTAAAATTCTTCCCGAGATTATCCGGATGAATGCCCAAAAAATCTGCGAGTTCAAGTCGTGTAATACTTGAACAATAATTATCATGTATATATTCAATAGCCATATCGATTTTCTTCTTCACCTGTGAAGAAACTTTATTATCAGGAGAATTCCCGATCTTAACCGGCTCATGCTGTATATTCAACTGCCTGTTTAATCGCAGGTTCTGAACAATATATGCTTCAAGCTTTGAATTAAGCATGTCCACATCGTCTGCAATATTAATGAACCGCCTTGCCATTATAACAGCGCTTCCCATATATAAAAAGATAGCACCAAACTGTGCAGTCATGAACGATTTATGGTTCAGCAGACTCTCTGCAAGGGTGGAAAATTTTGCAAAATAAATGACATAGTCATTGGCAACAAACAGAATAAAAATTGCGCCAAAAAAACTAAACGCTTTCGCATAGGGTTTTTTATCAATCAGAGCTGTTATGCTGCATGAAAAATTATATAAAATCATACAGATAATCCCACCGAGAAAAATAACACCAAATACCCGAAAGAGCTTTTCATTTGAATAGATTGCACATCCAAAAAGAATCAGACCAATATACACTTTTAAAAGCCTTTCGACTTTCTTACGTTCCAGATTATATAGCCGATGTAAAAAAAATGAGTGCGAAATATGCAGTGCCGTTGCAGAAACGGCCAGAAGTTTATAACGAAACATTCTATCAGGATAAATGTCCCAGTAAATGCAGGTTTCAATTATTGGAAACAAACCGCACAGAATCGCAATTGTATAATATAAATATTCCTCTGACCGGGGTTTGGAAAAATAGACGAGACTGGACAGGAAGAACAGAACAACCCCGATTGTAATTGCAATATAGCCAGTGGTGATGTTAAAAAAGACGGACGAAACGTTATACTTCTCCCAGGTTAAAAAACTTGTCACAGCCATTTCCCCGAGTATCTCGCAATAATTAAAATAGGATATTCTTATTGCAATGACGTTTTCTGCGCCATAGTTGATAAGTTTTTCCGGTATCTGATAATTTCGGGGATGATTCCACATGGAAAAGTCATCCGGGGGAAAAGCGCCCATACTCCCGACCAGGACACCATTAAAATAGGTTTCATCGGCATCGCCGATACGACCAAGAATCAGCCCTAACCTGTCAGGGTCATCTGATTTTTTTATGCTAATACGTTTTCTGACCCAACAGATACCGTCAATTCTGTTCTTTTTTTCAAGTGCGTAGCCGAGCATACTACCAGGTAAGTCTATTGCATCCCAACCGGAATCATCAAAATCAGGGGTTGAGAACACATCCTGGTCTTCAAGGGATATTTGCCATTCACCGGAAAGTGAAACCAACTCGTCAGAGTCCGGTAGTAAATCCTGACTATAGGGAAAAATAAGAAAGCAGCACTGGAGAATAATAATCAGACTGAATAATATACAAAAGCGGCAATGCCGGTTAGACAAATTCCGTAGAAGTTCCTTCAGCAATTCCAAAATACTATGGAACAAAAAACCTTTTTTAAAACGAAAATTTATCTTCATAGAACTAAACAGCCATTACAAATGGTAATACCATGGCTCCCCGTATTATTCAGTTAATATAACACATGGTAAAGTATGCATCCTTATATTCTGGTTAACCGCACGTGTCAATACAAACATTACCAACCATAAACATTGTTATTTATTTTAACGATCGCGTAAATTATGAATTATTAAATTAAGATATTTATTTTTTTCTTACTGTATAAAAATTAGTAATTAACCGCAGCCTCCCATTCTCCCCAAGGGAACACGCTTTAGTTTGTCAATCGTACAATAATTAGCTATAGTCCTTCAATAGATAGCAAAAAATCCAATTCCTGATTTGCTATTATTTCAATTGACAAAATCAAAGAGTAGGTGTTATCAAATAATAACATGGATTATAAGCGGGTTACCTGTTCATCGGAATAATTATCGTTTATGGTGGCATTATTGAAAAACAAAACATTCTACAAATCACTTCCTTCGCTGTTCAGCAGTTTATACGATTCAATCGACAATCAGTTTTTATTATGCACCGGATATAACGTTTACGGTACCTTTAGCACATGGCACAGACTGTTTAGATAAATTTTTCTGACTATTTACTTTTTTATATAAGGGCGAATAATCCGCCTGTTAATCAGTTTTTCAAGGTAAACCCGGTATATGTTGGCAATGAGATCTCCGTTGCCCGGGACCTAATATACCTGAATCGGCCGTTATGAAATTCTAAAATAATGACCCGTATGGATATGAACTGCAAAACTTAAGCAAATAAAAAGGGGGGGGAAATGAAAAAGTCTCAATTTGATGAATCGTTAAAAGAAAAACTAAACGGAATATCGAGAAGAAGCTTTATGCAGTTTTGTGGGACAATGGCAGTTGGACTTGGCCTGCCGCTAAGTGCCGGTGTTAAAATCGCTGAAGCAGTCGCATCGCCAAAAAAACGGCCTCCTGTTATCTGGCTTCATGGTCAGGAGTGTACAGGATGCACAGAGTCGCTGCTGAGACCTTCACACCCCACACTGGAACACCTTCTATTAGATCTTATCTCACTCGATTATCATGAAACGCTCAGTGCCGGAGCCGGTCATCAGGCTGAAGCTTCAAAGAAAAAATCGATGAAAGAAAACGCCGGAAAATATATTCTTGTTATTGAAGGTGCTGTTCCCCTGAAGGATAAAGGTATCTATTGTATGATTGGCGGCCGACCCTTTGTCGATATTGTCCATGAAGCCGCTGAAAAAGCTGCTGCGATTATTTCAATAGGCTCCTGTGCATCATGGGGCGGTATTCAGTCAACGTTTCCAAACCCGACCGGCGCTGTTGGGGCACCGGAAATATTGAAAGGAAAAACGGTTGTAACGATACCGGGCTGTCCCCCAAACGCCTACAATTTTCTTTCAACTGTGATTCACTTTTTAACGTTTGGTAAGCTCCCTGCGCTCGACCACCTGAATCGCCCCAAATTTGCCTATGGTAAACTCATACATGAAAATTGTGAAAGAAGACCCCATTTCGATTCCGGCCGGTTTGCTGAAAAATTCGGAGACGAAGGACATCGAAACGGATACTGTCTATATAAATTAGGCTGCAAAGGTCCAAGCACCTGGTGTAATTGTCCGGCGGTACTCTTTAGTGATGCCGGAGCCGGATCATGGCCTGTCGGCACAGGGCACCCCTGCTTTGGCTGTTCTGAAGAAGGTGTCGGTTTTCATATCCCCCTCCATACACAATCCGACGTTGAAATCATTACCCCATCAGCAAAACATGCTCCGGTTGAAACCGAAAGAGATCAGGGAATGTCAAACAGCGCTGTGGCCGTAATATCCGGTGCTGCAGGTGCAGCAATTGGCGCCAGTGCAGTCATTGGAAAATATCTGGATAAATCAGACAAAGGAGATGCGGAATGAAACTGAAACGCAGAGATTTTCTCAAAGGGCTTGCAGGAGGCACCCTTCTCGCGTCTCTTGCACCCGCGCCCATTTTCTGTCTGGAGGTAGCGAAAGCTGACACACAGGGAATCCTGTATGATGCCACCCAGTGCATCGGCTGCCAGGTCTGTATGGTTGCCTGCAAACAGGCCAATAAAATACCCGAAGAGCACACCGGTAAAGAACAAATCTGGGATAACCCCGTTGATCTATCTGCTACAACCTTAAATATTATCAAAAAATATGAGCATGGAAAGGCCTCGGAAAAAGATAACGAAGACAACGGATATTCATTTGTCAAACGGCAGTGCATGCATTGCATGAAACCGGCATGCGCATCAGCCTGCCCCGTTTCTGCTTTAAAAAAAGAGTCGTCAACAGGCATTGTAAAATATGATAGCAGCAAATGTATCGGCTGTCGTTATTGTCAGGTTGCATGCCCGTTTAATATCCCTAAATTCGAATGGGAAAACCCTTTTCCAAAAATCGTTAAATGTCAGATGTGCGATCATCTCGTTTCTAAAGGCGGTGCGGCGGCCTGCTGCACGGCATGCCCTACCGGAGCCTCTCTGTTCGGTTCCACGAAGAGCCTGATGAAAGAAGCAAAAAAACGCCTGAAAATGACGCCCGGAAAATATTATGATTTCCCGATCGGTCATTTGAAAAAAGGAAAAACAAAAAATCATATGAGCAGGCAATATACGGGTGACATTTATGGTGAATCAGAAGTCGGCGGGACTCAGGTCATAATGCTTTCAGGCGTATCATTTGAAAAAATCGGCCTCCCGGAACTGCCGGATGCCTCCTACGCAGCATTATCAGAAAGTATTCAACATGGCCTTTATAATAAAATGATACTGCCTGCTGCATTATTAGGCGGTTTGTCACTGCTGATAGCAAACCGTAAAAAAAAGGATGAATAACCGGCCATGCCGGATTTTTAAGAATAAGCTTAAAGGAACCAACGCTGTAACTTTAGGCAAAACATACAGGAGCAACTTATGAAAGAAGGAAAAGTAATAGGAGGCAAGGTCGTTACAAGGCCATATAAGTTTTTGATTATTGTTGCACTGATAGCCGCATATTTCCTTGCCCGGCGGTTTATTTTTGGCTTAGGAGATGTCACCGGGATGAATGACGGGTATCCCTGGGGGATCTGGATCGCCTATGATGTTGTTGTCGGGACAGCCTTTGCGTGCGGCGGTTATGCCCTGGCAATTCTTATTTACGTTTTAAATAAGCGTCAGTATTCCCCGCTTCTAAGACCGGCAATTCTTGCAAGCATGTTCGGCTATTCTCTGGCTGGTCTCTCTGTTTTTTTCGATATCGGACGCTACTGGCAGATGCACCATATTTTTTTACCGGGATTCGCCAATCCAACCTCGGTTCTGTTTGAAGTTGCACTCTGCATAGCCATATACACAATTGTGCTGTGGATTGAATTTACACCGACCTTCCTGACGCGGCTGGGCGCAGATAAAATGCAGGCAAGACTCGATAAATTCATGTTTTTCTTTATTGCACTGGGCATCCTTTTACCAACGATGCATCAGTCATCACTCGGCACCCTGATGGTCATCGCAGGTTCAAAACTGCATCCCCTCTGGTGGAGCAGTTTTCTCCCGATTCTGTTTTTAATATCGTCGGTGCTTCTCGGCTTTGCAGCCGTCATTTTTGAATCAAGCATCTCAACGCTCAGGTACAAAGTCGAAGATGAAAACCATGTCCTTCAAAAACTGGCAACCATCTTTCCGTGGATCATCGGCATCTATCTCCTGATTCGGTTCGCAGATGTTATTGCAAAAGGTCATGGCGGCATGATTTTTAGCGGATCATCACAAAGCATAATGTTTATTATTGAAAATCTACTCTATCTTATTCCTGCAATATTTCTGGCAATGCCTGAATTCCGACAATCAAAACGTACACTCTTTTTCTGTGCGCTCTCTCTTATGCTTGCAGGCGCATTATATCGGTTTAATTGTTTCATTATTCAGTATGAACCTGGCAACGGCTGGCATTATTACCCGAAAGCAGGTGAAGTCTGGATAACACTCGGCATTATTGCCGCCGAAATTATGGGCTACCTGTTGTTTATTAAAAAACTGCCGGTCTTCAGACGGGCCTGAAAATAAATAAAATGCTGACGTAAAATTTTAGCATAAAAATAAGGAGAAAGTGTATGACCAAGAGAATCGTTGTCGATCCAATAACAAGAATAGAAGGTCATTTACGGATAGAGTGTGAAGTAGAAAACGGCAAAGTTAAAAAAGCATGGTCTTCCGGTCAGATGTGGCGGGGGATAGAAGAGATTCTAAAAGGACGTGACCCAAGAGAAGCATGGGTCTTCACTCAGAGAATCTGCGGTGTCTGTACAACCGTTCACGCCATTACGTCAGTACGTGCCGTTGAGAATGCCCTGAATCTTGAAATTCCTTTAAATGCCCAATATATCAGAAATCTGATTATCGGGGCACATGGCATATTTGACCATATCGTCCATTTTTATCATCTCTCTGCACTCGACTGGGTCGATATTGTTTCTGCCCTGAAAGCAGATCCTATCGCCACATCACAACTGGCAGAAAAGCTTTCAACCTGGCCCAAAAACAGTAAACATGAGATGAAGGCGGCTCAGGACAGGCTTAAAACACTTGTAAAATCAGGGCAGCTCGGTATTTTCGAAAGCGGTTACTGGGGCCACGAAGCTATGAAGCTGACACCTGAAGTAAACCTTCTGGCAGCGTCTCATTATCTTCAGGCACTCGAATACCAAAGAAAAATCAACAAAGTCGTTGCAATTCTGGGAAGTAAAACCCCACATATCCAGAACCTTGCCGTCGGCGGAGTTGCTAACCCGATAAACCCGGACAGCCAGTCAACCCTCACCATTGAAAGGCTCTATTATATCAAAACCCTGATTGATGAAATCGGAGACTTTATTAAAAACGTCTATATGGT
>JQIA01000661.1_pt1 | contig 17955 bp, 10 predicted proteins | sample 811431 | NCBI WGS metagenome assembly JQIA01 (sample SAMN02998118, study PRJNA258478) | marine sediment metagenome | biome: marine; feature: seafloor; material: sediment; isolation source: oil-polluted sediment collected from 3 locations (0.5 km, 0.7 km and 0.9 km)... | place: USA: Gulf of Mexico ...
TTGTAGAGTTTGAGTATAACCTAAAATTGCATTTAATGGAGTACGCAATTCATGGCTCATATTGGTAAGAAAAATACTTTTAGCAAGGTTGGCATTTTCTGCTTCTGTTTTAGCTTCTTCAGCCATTTCTTTAGATTTAAGAAATTTAGTTTCTACTTGTTTTCTTTCTAAAATCATTTTATTAAAATATTTAACTAATGTTCCAATTTCATCATTAGTTTTAATATCAATATTTACCGCTAAATTGCCATCTATAACTAATTTTGTTGCTCTAGTTAAATGGATAATTGGATATGAAATAGTTCTTGATATAAATAGTGCAATTATTATCACACAAAATAAAGTTGTAAAACCAATAATAAAAAATGTATTGGTTAAATTCTCAATAGGAATAAATTCTTCTGCAGTATTTATTTTTACAACTATTCCAGTATTTAATAATGGTAAATACTGCCAAACTGCAATTACCTCTTGATTTAAATAATCTTGATACAAACCAGTACCTTGTTCTCCATTAACAGCTTTTTGGATTGGTATAGCTTGGGAAGAACCTAATTTTATTTTGCGGTTAAAAGCTGCTCCTGGATCATGCCGAGTAGGAGTTATAAACAGAGCATGTTCATCTATCAGTGTAGCTATTACTATTTCTCCAGTATCTTTTAAACCAACAAAATTTTGAACTAATATATTGATTTTTTCTGCGTGTATCTGAATAGCTAATATACCAAACATTATACCATTTTTGATAAATGGAGTTGCTATAAAAACAGATGCGTGGTCAGATGATGGAGAATAACGTTTAAAATTAGAAACTTTTGTTTGTAATGAAATAGAAGCTTGATTAAATACATTCGCTAATTCAGTATCTTTATATGCTCCAGTTTGTAAATTAGTACCAAAATCAGATTCTTTAAGCACAGAAAAAACTATGTCACCAGAGGAAGAAATAAAAAACATATCATAAAATCCATGTAAATCTTTATAAAATGTAATTTTATTTTTGAATTGCATATCAAGTATTTTATATTCATCAGAATTTATTCCTTGGCTAAATATATCCATAAATTTATCAAAGGATTGAATGATATAATCATTATTAACTAAATATTTAAGCTCGAACATTTTGTCATTAATATAATTAATTTTACTTTCTGCAATAGTATATAGATTATTTACTGTTTCATTTTTTAATGCCGTTATTGACTTTATATAAGAAATATAACCCATGGCTATTAGAGGTACTAAAGTAGCTAATAAAAACCAGCTTAATAATTTGGACTGTAATTTTGATTTCATGGTAATAGACTCTTGCAAAAGTGAATTGAAGTTCTAACTTATGAATAGAAGCTCTTAGAATATAAATTATTCTAAAATTTTTTAGCTTACAAACTTTGTTAAATTGACCTAATCCATTTACAATTAAGCATAATTGCTATATTTTGACAATATTATATTAATATTGTAACTAAATAATTATGAGTTTAAAACTTTCTTCGGCTAAAAATATTGCTCATGTTTTAACTGAAGCATTACCATATATTAATAAATTTGTTGGTAAAACTTTTATCATCAAATATGGTGGTAATGCTATGGTAGATGAAACATTAAAGAATAGTTTTGCTCGTGATATAGTTTTAATGAAACGGGTTGGGATAAATCCTATCATAGTACATGGTGGAGGGCCACAAATATCTAAATTGCTAAAACGATTGGATAAAGAGAGCAAATTTATTCAAGGTATTCGTGTTACTGATAGTGAAACCATGGATGTAGTGCAGATGGTGTTAGGCGGTTTAGTTAATAAAGATATTGTTACTCTAATTAATCGGCAAGGTGGTTCAGCAGTTGGGTTAACTGGCAAAGATGCTGAATTAATTCATGCTCGTAAGCTAAATTTTATTCATAATGATCCAAAAATGGAAGCTTCAGAAATAATCGATATTGGTCATGTTGGGGAAGTTACTAGTTTTGATACAGCTATACTTGATTTACTTGTACAAGGTGATTTTATTCCAGTAATAGCTCCAATTGGAGTTGGTAAAGATGGTCAATCTTATAATATTAATGCTGATACAGTTGCTGGTAAATTAGCAGAAGTTTTGCAAGCAGAAAAATTAATGCTATTAACTAATACTACTGGTGTTTTAAGCAAACAAGGTGAACTATTAACCGGTTTAAATACTCATAAAGTACAAGCTTTAATTGAAGATAAAACAATTAATGGTGGTATGCTACCAAAAATTAGTTGTGCTTTAGATGCAGTACAAAGTGGAGTTCATGGTGTACATATAATTGATGGGCGTATTGAACATGCAGTACTGTTAGAAATATTTACCGATGAAGGGATAGGAACTCTGGTGATTCCTTAGCTTGTAATTATTTTTATATATAAAAAGGGATAATTTTTGCTATAATTGAGTATATGCTAACTCAAGATAAAGGTCTAAGTAAATGTTTAAAAAAATATTAATTGTCATTCTCGCCATATTAGCTGGCATAACTTATTGGTATTATAACGATAATATTGGTAATAGTTTTGAGAATGGTATGGTATATTATAATGGTAAAAATTATACTAAAGCAATTCAGGTATTTAAGAAAGATTCTGACAATGCTAACTCTCAATATCAGCTTGGTATGATGTATTATAATGGAATAGGGATTACAAAAGATGTAGTTCAGGCTTCTTTATGGTATCACAAAGCCGCAGCCCGTAATATAGCAGATGCCCAAAATATGCTTGGAATCATGTATAAAAATGGTGAAGGAGTAACACAAGATTTAGAACGTGCCGAACAATGGTTTTTAGATGCTTCTAGTCGAGGACATGTTGTTGCTCAAGCTAATTTAGGGAAATTATATTTAATTAAAGAAGCTAAAAATTTACCAAAAGCTGAAAAATGGAATCGTCAAGCTGCAAGCCTTGGTAATTCTAAAGCTCAGTATAATCTTGGGTTTATGTATGAAACTGGACAAGGAGTAACTCAAAATCTTACGGCAGCATTATTATGGTATAAAAAATCTGCCGCTCAAAATAATTCCCAAGCACAAACTAGTTTAGGCAAATTATATTATGCTGGTAAAGGAGTTGAATTAGATATAAATCAAGCATTTCAGTGGTATAAAAAAGCTGCTATTAATGAAGGTGCTAAAAGTCAATTTTACTTAGGAACTATGTATTATCAGGGTGAGGCAGTAGAACAAGATTTTGAACAAGCCGTAGTTTGGTTTCAAAAAGCCGCAAATCAGAATTATTTACCAGCTCTAAATGCTTTAGGTAGTATGTATTTAAGTGGAACTGGGGTTGAACAGGAATTTAAGCAGGCTATTCAATGGTATACAAAAGCGGCAAACCAAAATTATGCTAAAGCTCAATTGAATTTAGGCATGATGTATGAAAATGGTCAAGGTGTAGAAGCAGATATTGTTAAAGCTACCGAATGGTATCGTAATGCAGCTCAAGCAAATTTAGCTAAGGCTCAATTTAAATTAGGGCTGATGTATTATGATGGTTTAGGATTACCTCAAGATTTTTATGAAGCTACCATATGGTTTAAAAAAGCTGCTGAACAGGGACATAAAAAAGCTCAAAACAATTTAGGTTTAATGTATTACGAAGGAGATGGAGTAACTCAAGATTTTACTAAAGCTGTTGAATGGTATCAAAAATCTGCCGAACAAGGTAATGTAGATGCTCAAGTAAATTTAGCAGTGATGTATAAAAAAGGTCATGGAGTAACCGAAGACCTATCCAAAGCAAAAGAATGGTTAATACAAGCTGTTGAACAGGGAGATGAATATGCTCAAGATGAGCTGGATAAATTACAAGAATAAATTTTAAGTAACTGGATAAAAAAATGAGAATAATAATTGTAAGCATTGCTATAATTATGATTAGTTTCAATAGTATGGCTGATTCACAACAAAAAGTGTTGACAAATTATAAAGTGAATCAGGTTAAACAATATAGTGGTGCAAAATTATATGTAGATAGAGGTTGTGTTGCTTGCCATGGTGATGATGCTAATACTCCTAGTCAACCGCAATATCCTAAACTTGCCGGGCAAAATAAAGATTATACTATAGCTCAGATAAATGATATTAAAGATGGGTTACGGAATAATGGTCACAGTATTGTCATGCGAGGCACTGTTATAGTCGATCAAAATGAAATAGATAAAATTGCTGAATGGTTGTTATCCTTACCAATCGATATAATTGAAGAACAGTTAAATACAGATGGAGCAAAATTATTTCAAGACAAATCTTGCAGTACTTGTCATGGGATTGATGCTAAAAGTCCAAATTTATCAGTTTATCCTAAATTAGCTGGTCAAAATAAAATTTACTCTCTTGCTCAAATGAAAGATATTAAAAATGGTAAGCGTAATAGCGGAAATAGTGCTGCTATGCAAGGTGTTTTATATAATGTAACAACACAAGATATGGTTATTATTGCCAAATGGTTGGAATCACTTACTGAAAAATAGGCTTAACGTAGGATGTAATAGGGAATTACATTAATTTACCAGATACTAATACGATTCATTTTGTATCCTACAAGTATATTTTAACTATCTCTGCAATAGTCTCGAGTATCCTCAAATCCTTTCTGTTAATTAATAATTTTACCCTTCAAAAAATAGAATTCTAGTTGTTATCTATCTTAATTATTTTCAATATCTATTATATACTGCCTGTTTATCATAAACCATTTATATAGCTTCAAATATATACTAGACATCTTTCCTAAATAAAGATATATAATGTAGGATGCAGAATGAATTGCATCAACCGTGTATCTAATGTGACTCGAAAGATGTAATTCGTAAACTCATTACATCCTACATGAAGTATATAACTACTGAAGCATAAGCTTTATTACTTTTTGGAATCCAAATTGAAGTAGAGACAAGGCATGCCTTGTCTCTACGTTATAATATATAAAACAGATATGTATAAACAGAATAAATATTTGTTTATATTATAATTATTTTAAATATTTTAAACCGTTTTATTATATTTTTGCTATATAATTTATGCTTTAGTACTTACTACAACCATATATAATTATATGGCTTTCGTTATTTAGGAAAGATGTCTACTGGATTTAATTAGAATTAAGAGGCTATTTTGAAATCCCGATCTCGTGTATTACTAGTTGAAGATTTAGTTGAATTTGCTGAATTATATAGTTTTTTTCTAAAAAAAGAACCGATTGATTTGATACATATAACTACTGGTTCTGAAGCATTACAAAATATCCAAGAAATAACTCCAGAAATAATTCTACTTGATCTAACATTACCAGATATGAATGGTATGAAAATTTTAAAATACGCCCAACAGCTTAACATTACTGTAATTGTTATTACTTCAAAAAGTTCAGTTAATACTGCAGTTAAAGTTATGCGTAGTGGGGCTTTTGATTTTTTAGAAAAACCAGTTAAACAAAATAGATTAATCATTACTTTACGCAACGCTTTACATTTACATGATTTAAATAAAACTGTTGAATCATTTCAAAAGTTAAATCGTAGTAGTTACTTTGATTTAATTGGTATTTCTCCTTCAATGCGAACTATTTATCAAATGATAGATACTGTAGCAAATACTAAAGCTTCAGTATTTTTAAATGGAGAAAGTGGTACTGGTAAAGAATTATGTGCTGCAGCTTTACATAAGCAAAGCCAGCGTAAAGATAAACCATTTATTGTGCTTGATTGTGCTTCAATTCCCAAAGAATTAATCGAAAGTGAATTATTTGGACATGTTAAAGGAGCATTCACTGGTGCTATGAATGATAGGGATGGTGCAGCATTATCTGCTGATAGAGGCACTTTGTTTTTAGATGAAATTGGAGATATGGATTTAACACTGCAAACTCGTTTGCTTCGTTTTGTACAAACTGGAACATTTCATAAAGTTGGTAGTGATACGCAAATAAAGGTTGATGTACGTTTTATTTGTGCTACTAATCGTGATTTATTAACTGAAATTGAAGTTGGACGGTTTAGAGAAGACCTTTATTATCGTCTTAATGTCATTAATATTCATTTACCACCTCTTAGGCAACGTGATAATGACGTTTTATTATTAGCTCATAATTTCCTAAGTAAATATGCGAAGGAAGAAAATAAACCATCCAATGGTTTTACTAATGATGTTGAACAAATTTTATTAAATTATGATTGGCCTGGAAATGTGCGACAATTACAAAATTATATTTATAAACTTGTAATTTTAAATGAAGATATATCGGAAATAACTGCAAAAATGTTACTGCCTTTTTCTGATTCAGAACACAATTGTGAAACTGAAATTATTCCATTATCAGTTGATAATATTCGTCCTTTATGGCAGACCGAAAGAGAAGTTATTGAACAAGCAATTAAATTGACTAATGGTAATATATCGGAAGTAGCAAGACGTTTAGAAATAAGTACCCCGACAATTTATCGTAAATTAAAGCTTTGGAATAAACAGATAAAACGTACGATTGATAACTAGATGCTACTGTTTAAAAATTTGATAATAAGCTATAACATATTGAATGGTTTATAAAAACCACTGATTGTTAAAATAACATTCATAGCTAATAAAAATGCAGATATAAAAATAGTATAAAAAACTTGACGTAGTTCCTTATTCATGACTGTTTCCTCTTGATAAAGTCAAATTTCTCTCTGTTAAAAAACAGAGTATGTTACCGCTCCATATTGCCATATGATTGTTAGGATATTATTAATCATTTGTTAAACTTTTATGAATTATTCTAATTCTTATAATAAATAATTGTAAATACACCTATAAATCAAGTATTTATAAAAAAATTAATTGTTATAATTTAACAATAGGTCTTTATTGTAAGCAAATTACTGTCCAAAAATAATAACTAAATGTTTTTACTATAAAAATATATAAACTAACTAGTAAAACCAAATAAATAAGTACTTCAAATTGTTATGGGTATAATATTTTACTACTTCAAATTGAAGTGCATTTATCTAAATCTCTAATATTTTGAACAAGATTGCACGGATTAAAAGATAGACAGGATTTTAAAAATATATTTGATTTATGTTTTATCATTTAATCCGTGTTATCGTGAAATACTATAAACTATCAAGTTTTTTTGATTGGAGCTGTTTCTCTAAACTGAACTTTTTTGTTGCTTTCTTTCCATAATCCGTTGCTACTGAAACATTCCCAGCCCCAACGGAACCAACGTACTAATGCAAAAGATAGCCATAAAGCCCATAACAGCATAGCAATTCGATAGACCCACATAGACAAGGAAAATACCCATACTTGTGGCAAAGTTCCATTTGTCCGATCTTCATACCATAATAATGAATCAGCATTAGAACCATTGCCAGCAATGTGCATATCTGGATGGCCTAGTAAGCCTTGTTCAATCGCTGCTAACATAATACCTACTGTGGTTAAAGTTAAAAAAACTAAACCTATTTGACTAATATTAAATTTCCATGCTACGGTATTTTCGATAGATATTTTCTGGCGTAAACCTAAAGCCATAAACCAACCCACTACAGTTAATAATGCAATAACATGGACTTGACTTAATACTATTCCTAATAGGAACCAATGCAAGGTATTTAGTGGAGTTAAAGTAACTTTACCCAGTCCAAATGCCGTAAGAGCTATTACAATTAAAAATCCCCAAATCATCACTGCTGGCCCGACTAAACCACCAGCAGTAAATAATATCCATCTTTCACTGGGCATATTAAGCTTAATATTAGTATTTACACTATCTATACCTAGTTTAACTTGTGGAGTTGTAAAACTATTCATCATGCCAGTCGGTTGTTGAAACTGTAATTCAATTTTTTGGACACCTGGATTAATTGGTATAATTACTGATTTTCCATCTTGGCGAACTGGTTGTATTACATCATTAATTTTAACTAACTGTAAATTAGCATCATCTGGCAAAATTAACTTATGTTGCATTCCACGACTACTTCGTAAATTTAATGATAAAATACTATCAGTAGTGCGTTGGCCTGGTTTTATCACTAATTCACTGCGATCAATAGTTACTATTTGCCCATTTACACCTTCTGGTCGAGTAAGATGTAAAATTATTTTTTCATTTGGCCAAGGTCGCCATTCTGGTAACCAACGCCCTGCATTTTGATGTTTAATCACTGGAATTCCTTCAATTTCTACATGCCATATTGCACTTGCATCCAACCGCCATACTTCATTACTAAAAGCATTGTCTATAGCAGTCAGAGTTATATTATTTTGTTTATCAAATATGGAATTCCAACTAATTTCTTGTTGGTTAGGAGATAAATTAATCAAAGCTTTGCCATTAGATACTCGAATCTTTTCGCTAGTTACTGATTCACCATCTAATAATGGAATTTCCAACACAATTGCACTGCCTAATGCAGTTTGACGGATCACTCGAGTTAATACATGCCAATCCAAACCTAATAATAAAGTTCGTTCAATTTGGACAAATGGTGGTAATTCTCCCATCTCTAATTCAGCTAAGGTATCATCTTGTTCACGAGTGAATTGTAATTGCTTATCAACAATCCCATTTTCATGCAAACCTTCAATTCGCCAACCATTATTGGTTGTTACAGTAACTGAATGAGGTCTTAATGGTAAAGGCAATTGAATTGTATTACGTTTTGGTAAAGTCCCAGCTATTTGAATTTGATGGATACCTTGTTCAAGATCTAGCCATAATTGACCATTATTATCTCTTAATAAGCTTTGAGCCGATTTACCATTTATCCAAACTTGTTCTGGTAACCATTGTTTAGCTGTGCCTGGTAATGGAATTGCTATATTTGCTAGACTATGGAGTTCCATCCGAATATGTAGTTGAGCTGGTTGTAATTCTATTGATAAACGTGGCAAACTAGCACAATAAGGTAAGCATTCAAGGGGTTCTGCTAAACGTTTTCGTAATTCATTTAGTAGAGTTTGAGGTGGGAAATTATTTACAACTAAGCTATTTTTATTATCTAATTTGTCAAATTCGTCTATAACAACATTAGGTTTTTCAAATAACTCATTCATTTCATTTTCATCATCTTCTTCTGTATTTTCTTCTGTACCAGCTAATAAATTATTCATATCATCAGCATGGCTAGTAAGAGGTAAAAGTAAGAACAAACCTAAACTTAGGACAGCTATACTAGTAAATCTTTTAAAATTAAAGCTAAATTTAGTTTTTGATCCCCAAGCTATCCATAAAAAGAAGACAGTTAATAAAGTTAATAATATCACTCGTATTACTCCTAAAGTACTATTGATAGTTGGGGATAATAACCATAATTGTATGGATTGATTTTTTTGGACTGGGCCACTCCAACGCATATTAATATCCTGCCATTTCCACTGCGGTAATCCAGGACCAGTTTGGACTTGAGCATTAGGATCAATTTGTAATAATTTTTTCCGAGATTCTGGTTGATAGTATGAAGAACTCAAGCTATCTTCTAATATCGGCTCATATGCCATTTTCATTTCTTGTCGCACAGAATTGGCAATATTATTTGTTTGTAAGGAATATGAATAATTTTCTTCTAAATTAGTATCAGGCCGTTCTAATTGTGGATAAATACTTTGTCGAACTTGTTGCATCATAAATGGCAATATTATAATTAATAAACCAATTAAGCTAATATCACGATATAGACGAATAAAACGAGTGAAATTACCCAAGCTTGGCAATACTTTTAATAAAGCTAAAGAAACAATAATATGTAACCAAACCCAATGTGGAGCATTAGCTTCATGATAAATTAACACCATAGTTACTAAAGCCAGCATTCCCCATCGCCAATGCCATAGTTTACTTATTGCTACCGCCATTATTAATACGATAAATAAATCTAGCAATGTCCAACGTTTTAACCAAGTTTTTGGAATATCATCCACTCCAGTGGCATTCCATAATCTCCAACCAGGTGGTAAATGTAGAACTGCACTAACTTTCTGAAAATCATGATCCCAACCAACTGCTGGTAATTGAGTTAAATTATTTTCTAAGCGGCTATCTGCAACTAAATCAATTTGACCACGTCGTACTTCCACTCCAGTATTGCTATTTTTATCCAGACGAGTGATAAATTGATCTTTGCCATTAACCGCCACTCTTCCTAATATTGATGGTTCGCTCATTTCTAACCGCCAACCACGAGTCATTGTGCCGCTAATATGGTCTTGAACACTATAACCTTCTCCATCAAAATCTAACCAAAAATTTCGTTCTAAAGTTAATTGATCTGGAACTGGGTCTGGATTACCACGTCGTTTTTCAATAAATTGTAATGTGTCGCCACTTTTTATTTGATAAGCTGGAAATTTACGCCATTCTGTGGGTAATGAAGTTTGTTGTGGGTCAATTGCTGTTACTCCTATTATTTCTACTAACCGTAAATCCCTTTTAGATTCAAAAGTCCATATTTCTGTATCAACCCACTGAGACTTAGCTGGAGTCAAAGTAATTTTATCCACCATACCAAGTTGTCGAGTTTGTAAATTCAATACCCAAGAACCAGGACGTACTTGAATTCTTAGATGGCCATCAGTTTCTAATCTAGTTGGTAATGAACTATTTAAAAACATAGCTTGTTGTTGCTTTAATATAATTGGTCCTAATATAATTTCCCGATGTCGGCCTGATACATCTAATTCTATGCGGGTATTAATTTTAAGCGGAATATCATCAACTATATGTCTATAAACTCTTAAATCCAAACGATTTTCTTCGGATATATTGCCAGAATAAGTTCCGGTCTGACTTAACCATAAACGTCCTTTAGTATCAAATTGTGGTATAGTTATAGGAGAATTATTAATAGTTAGAGTAATTAAACCAGTGTTAATTGGAATTGGTAAATATTCTGGTCTATGTTGCCAATCAAACTGGCCTTGAATGCTAATTTTACCTTTTGCTACAAATAAGCTAGGTATATCATTACGATCTGCCACTATTGCATCTTTACCATTTATTTTGACATTTTGTGGCCAATGTTTAGCATCACCTGGTAGTTTTATCCAACCATCCTTATAAATTTGCCATTGTTGACTAAACTTAGCTTGTTTAGATTTAACATCTAAAACCAAATTTGATGGCCAAAAACAAATTGCCAGTTGTTTATTTAACTGATTATAATAAACTGGACAGTCTGATATATCGCTTGCCACCCAATCAACCCAAGGTTGTAATGGTGATGGAATATCCTGAGGCTGTAAAGCCCAAGTTGATAAGCTTATTAAATATAATCCTAATAAACTGTGTTTTAACATATTTTAATCCCTATTAAAAATAGTATAAATATAACATATTTTGTAATCTAATAGCTTAATATTATATAACTGAGATTACGCAGAGTTAATTAAAATATACATGTAGTATGCAATTAGGAACGAATTGCATCAAGATGTAATTCGCAAACTCATTACATCCTACGCAAAATCTATAATACAGTCTGCGTAATTTTAGTTATTATAGTTCAATATTAAGAATAAATTAATTAGAATTCTCTTTAAAGTAAATAATCAAAATATATGCGGCAAAAATTATTCCCATTATAAATAACAATCCAATAAATTATGTCTATACAAGTTAATCTATCTTTAATTGAAAACAATCCTCAACAAGTACCTGAAGAAATAGAGCGTCTTGGTAAAGATACTCTACAAATTATTTGGGAAGCATCACAAGATATTGCCCAACAAGAAATAGAGCTAATAAAAGCCCGTTATCAACAGTATAAAAATGAAATTGTTTATCAACGCCAAGAAACTTTGAATAAAATTGAAATAGTTAATGATGAATTGACTATTGCAAATAAATTTATTGGAGGCTTAAAACGGGAAACTAAATCTTTAAAAGTTGATCTTGATAGTAAAATTTCTGAATTAAAAAGCACTGCCGATCAAGTAGATATATTAAGAGAAAAACTGGCTCAATTAGAACAAGAAAACCAGCATCTAAGTGAAGAAGTTGGCAGATTACGAGAAAGTAACGATAATATGCAAAGACGTTTATATGAATCTAATCGTCTGGCTGAACAAAATAATGTTGCCCTTAAAGAAACTAGAGAAGAATTGGTTGTTGTTCAACATAATGCTGAACGATTAGAAAAAGAACTTAGAATTTCAACTGATGAAGCCCAAGATGCCTGGCAAAAACTTAAACAAGAAGAAAGACGTTCTGCTGTAGCTGAAGCTTTAGTGCAGGAAATGCGAGAAACAGTACAGAAATCTGAGAAAACCATAAAATTTTTAAATGAAGAAAAACAAGATATTAAATCTAATTTAACCACTGAAAATAAAGCTAGAATGGAATTGGAGAAAAAAATTGCTACTGTAACTGCTCACTCTGATTCTCAAGAATGGGCTTATAAAGAAATGCTGTCTAAAGTTGAACATGATTTAAGCATGAGTCGTAGCGAATCTGCTGGTGTAAGAAAACGTATGATCAGTGCTGAAGCTGGCTTGGAACGAGAACAAAAAATTAGAGAAAGTTTAGAAACTAAATTAATTGCAAGTCATGAAAATAAACTATGAACTCAATAATTTTCATGTCTATATGGCTTAGTAGCATTACTATTCCAGCGATACATCCAAACATTGTTGAGCAAGATGGTAAATTGGTTTTAATCAATGGTTCTAACCAACATCCTTTAGCAGCTTCCAAACCACCATATACTTTGCAAAAATTAATTGGTAATCCAGTTGGTAATGATAAAGGAATTAAATTTAAATTTGGTAGCATTAATGGTACATTACACTATGGTTTTGTGAAAAATAACCGTTATCCGCAAACGATATTTTTTAAGCAAAATGAAGCTGTTAATAATGGTAAAGCCAGTATTAATATTTTAACCAAATTATCCAATGAATATGATATGGTTGATTGGAAAAAAAATGGTTTCGCTACAATTGGTTATCGCCTAGTAACAGGTAAAGGTAATATATTATATGATGGCAAAGTAGCTTTTATTTGGAAAGATCGATTTATAATCAATTCTGCTTCTATTATATCTGGGCCATTTGTTAATCTTGCTGAAAATGGTAATTCTCATACTGGGATTCGGATTTCTTTTGATACTCTCCAACCAACCAATGCAGTTATTTTTGCAAGTTATGCCAATCAAGCAACTCAAAGTTTTACAGATAAAAAATTTACTACTCATCATGAAATAACTCTTAATAATTTAACTCCTGATACCAAATATGCTTATGCTGTACAAACTAATACTGATAAGCATTCTTATGATGAAGCTTACTCCTTTAAAACTGCCCCAATCCCCGGTAGTAGAAAACCATTTAGCTTTGCTTATACTAGTGATTCAAGAGAGGCTATGGGTAGTGGAGAAAGGAATATTGTCGGAGTTAATAGCTATATTATGAAAAAAATGGCAGCATTGGCTAGTTTTAAAAATGTTGCTTTTGTACAATTTAGTGGTGATATGATTAATGGTTATCTAAATAACATAGAACAAACTGAAATCCAATATAATAGCTGGAAAAAAACTATTGAACCTTTTGCTCATTATACTCCTTTTATTACCACGATGGGAAACCATGAAGCATTGTTACATGTATTTTTACGGCCTGGATTACCTAGTATCAAGATAGATCGATTTCCATATATAACTGAATCTGCGGAAGCCATATTTGCCAAACAATTTGTGAATCCAACCAATGGGCCAATCAGTGAAGATGGGGCAAATTATGATCCCAACCCAGATCAGCAGGATTTTCCAAGTTATAAAGAAAATGTGTTTTACTATATTTATGATAATATTGCGATGGTAGTACTAAATTCTAATTATTGGTACTCTCCAACCATTAAAAATGAACCAGATGTGGGCGGCAACCTGCATGGTTATTTGATGGATAAACAATTAGAATGGTTACAAGCTACATTAAATAAATTAGATAACAATGCTAATATTGATTTTATATTTGTAACTCAGCATACTCCAGCATTTCCAAATGGAGGACATGTAAAAGATGACATGTGGTACAAAGGTGATAATGAACCAAGAGCGGTTGTTAAAAAATCTGATAAAAATTTAATAACTAGAGGAATTATTGAGCAACGAGATAAATATTTGCAAATTTTAATGCAAAGTAAAAAGGTGATTGGTATGTTAACTGGTGATGAACATAATTTTAATTGGTTACAAATCGATAAAAATGTTAATATTTATCCAAAAAATTGGGATAAAACAGATATTAGACAATTACCAGAATTTCGTACCTTATATCAAATTAATAATGGTACTGCTGGAGCTCCTTATAGCTCTCAAGAAAGTACTCCTTGGAAGCAACATGTACAAAACTTTACTACTCAAAATGCCCTAGTATTTTTTCATATTAATGGAAAATCTATTAAAATAGAAGTTTTAGACCCAGATACTCTGGATACTATTTTACAATTTTAAACTTTCCCAAGTTAAATTATGACAACATATGAAACGAGAAGACAATTGTGAATATAATACGCTTAATTTTATTATTATTATTAATTTGGATAATTTGGAGCTTATTTAACCGAAAAAATAAAAAAGCTCTAAAAATTCAGGATAAACCAGTTGTAAAACAAGGTGAAATGGTATCTTGTCAACATTGTGGTTTACATATTCCAACTGAAGAAGCCATTAAAATAGATAATGCTAACTTTTGTTGTAAAGAACATAGTAAATTATGATTTCTGTCTCAAACCAACGTTGGAAACCATTATTCATCTTTAATATTTACCGTCTAATAATAGCTATTTTTTTTGTTAGTATTGTTTTTATTAATATTACTCCAGATTTTCTAGGGCCATTTGATGAACGGCTATTCTTAGTAACAGGTTGGTTATATTCTAGTTTTTCTATTTTTAGTATTTTCACCATTCAACGCCGTTGGCCATCTTTTCATCTGCAAACTACAGGACAAATTCTAGCTGATATTTTTGCTATAATAGTATTAATGCATGCTAGTGGCGGAGTTCGCAGCGGTTTAGGAGTATTATTAATAGTTGCTATAGCTGGTGGCAGTTTACTTTCCGAAGGACATACTGCTGGGCGTACTGCCTTTTTCTTTGCTGCAATAGCTAGTTTAAGTATATTAATACAAGTTGCTTTGGCTGATATTTATTATTGGTCGGCTTATATAAATTATACCTATGCTGGAATGTTAGGTATTAGTTTTTTCGCTACTGCATTTCTGACACATACTTTAGCTCGTCGGGTTAGAACTAGCGAAGACTTAGCCAAGCAACATGGAGTTAATTTACTCTATATGGAGCAGCTAAATGATCAAATTGTCCAGAATATTAGCTCTGGAATTATGGTTGTTGATATTTTAAGAAGGATTCGACTTTTTAATGAAACTGCTTGTCAATTATTGGGATTAAAGGAACAACTGAATGGGCAACCTTTAAAATCAATAGCTCCCAAATTAGCCAACCAACTAACTTATTGGAAACAAAGTGGTAAACTCACCTCAGCGACATTTCGACCTACCAATGGTAATGTTGATATCATAGCAACTTTTACTGAGCTAAAACAAGGTAATAAAGCTAATATTTTAATCATGTTGGAAGATGCAACTTTAACTACACAGAGAGCCAATCAACTTAAACTAGCTTCTTTAGGGCGTTTGACTGCTAGTATTGCCCATGAAATTCGTAATCCTCTAAGTGCTATTAGTCATGCAGCACAATTATTAGAAGAATCTCCACATATTTCCACAAGTAATTCTCGTTTAACTCATATAATCACCAAAAATTCCCAAAGAGTTAATACTATAGTTGAAAATGTATTACAATTAAGCCGTAATAAACCACCAAATATAACAATTTTTAATTTACCAGTTTGGTTACAGAGCTATATTAATGAATTTATTAGTCAACATTCTTTATCAGCTTCCTCTATAGTTTTGCAAAATATAGATGATTCATTACAAGTATCCTTTGATCAAGAACAACTATATCAAATTATAAGTAATTTATGTGAAAATGGACTACGTTATAGTCAAGGAGAACCTCTATTACAATTAAGTATTGGCATAGAATCGGTTCATCCTTATCTTGACATCCAAGATCATGGAACAGGAATGACTGATAAAACTAAAAATCAAATTTTTGAACCTTTTTTTACAACTGAGCCTAAAGGTACTGGCTTAGGATTATATTTAGCAAGGGAAATATGCGAAGCTAACCAAGCATCTTTAAATTTATATTCTAATACTGATAAAGGTTGTTGTTTTCGGATTAGCTTTCCACAACTAGTTAAAAACTGAAATGTCGAAACCACTTTGTTTACTCATAGATGACGAACCTGATATCCTAGACTTATTGGTAATGACTTTAGAACCAATGGGAATTGCTTGCTGCCGTGCCGAAAATTTTACTGAAGCTCAAAAATACTTAACCTTATATAGATTTAATTTATGTTTGACTGATATGCAACTACCAGATGGTAATGGTTTAGATATTATTGATATAATAGTAAAAAAATATCCATCAACTCCAGTAGCAATGATTACTGCTCATGGCAATATGGAAACTGCAATTAAAGCCATGAAGGCTGGAGCTTTCGATTTCATTTCCAAACCATTTAAAGATTTAAAAGAATTACGCAATTTAGTTAGTTCAGCCTTAGAGCTACCAAAAACTTCTACTAGGTATAAAGTAGATTTAATTGGTAAATCAAATGTGATGCAAAATGTTAGGAATAAAATTGAAAAATTAGCTAGAACTCAAACTCCAGTTTATATCACAGGAGAATCTGGCACTGGTAAAGAAATTGTAGCTAAAATGATTCATAATAACGGGGTTCGGACTAAAAAATCTTTTGTTGCCGTCAATTGTGGAGCAATTCCGCAAGAACTAATGGAAAGTGAATTTTTTGGACATAAGAAGGGTAGTTTTACCGGAGCAAATGTAGATAAGGCAGGCTTATTTCAAACAGCTTCTGGAGGAACATTATTTTTAGATGAAGTAGCTGATTTACCATTATCAATGCAAGTTAAACTATTGCGAGCCATTCAAGAAAAGACAGTTCGCCCTGTTGGAGCTACCAAAGAAATATCAGTTGATGTACGGATATTAAGTGCTACTAATTACGATTTAGCTCGGCTAGTGAAACTTGGAAAATTTAGGCAAGATTTATTTTATCGAATTAATGTGATTGAATTATATATCCCACCATTACGAAAACGTACTGAAGATATTCCTGATTTAGTCGATTATTTTCTGAAAAAATTTGCAACTAATCAAAAAGTTTATGTCCTATCAGAAACAATGAGTGTATTAACTAAGCATTTTTTTTCTGGAAATGTAAGAGAGTTAGAAAATATTTTGGAACGGGCTATAACTCTTTGTGAAAATAATAAAATTACAGTTGATGATTTACAATTACCAAAAGATAAAATTATCCAATCGACTAATGAGGATGAATTTCTTGATCCACTATTAAATGAAATTGAACGAGAAACAATTTTTAATGCCTTAAAACAAGCTAATAATAATAAAACTAAAGCTGCTCAAATATTAGGCATGAAAATCGGTGCTTTTCGTTATCGTCTTGGTAAATATAAAAAATAAATTCTTATTTGCTTAATATATGTAAATTGCTATCATAGTTCTAGTATTATATTTACCTTTTTTTTGAATTAACTGATAAAGCTACCTCCTAAGTTAGGTGAAGTTAGTAATCTATCTGCATTACATCAGTTAATATTTGTATAATAATTATCTTTCTTAAATAAGATATATAAATTATAGTATCAAGATGTAATTAATTCTTCATTACATTCTATAATGATTAATTAGAAAAGAAGTCTAATAATACTTTTTCTGAAATTACAATATTTTAGATTTAGGACTTTCGCTCAAATTACGATATTTAAATTTATATCAATGGCTTATAACTTTTTACTAATAATTAACTA
>JQIA01000662.1_pt1 | contig 17944 bp, 13 predicted proteins | sample 811431 | NCBI WGS metagenome assembly JQIA01 (sample SAMN02998118, study PRJNA258478) | marine sediment metagenome | biome: marine; feature: seafloor; material: sediment; isolation source: oil-polluted sediment collected from 3 locations (0.5 km, 0.7 km and 0.9 km)... | place: USA: Gulf of Mexico ...
TAGTTATGGCTGTTCCATTTTCATTTTTAACTTCAAAAGTGACCGTTTTTGGCAGTGCTGTTTTTTTACCATTTTGTTCAACTGCAAATCGCTCTGTAGTTCCATTTATGTTGTGAACAGGATTGGTAGCAATCCATTGAAAAGTAGATTCATTCAATCGCTGTTGAAATTCTTGTTCGTTCAAATCAAACTCATGATTTCCTAAGGCTACCAAATCAAATTTCATAGCATTCATAACTTCAATCATTTGCTTTCCTTTGATTCGTTCACTCTTGTATTTAAGTGTTCCTAGCAAAGATGGATTTAAAAAATCTCCTGCCATTACCATAAATGTATTCGGGTTTTCTAGTAATAGATCTTGATGCAATTTTTCAACACGTGCCATCCCTCCTACTTTTCCACCTTCTAGAGGCGCAATTTCGTAGACATCATTTAACTGAAGAATGGTAAAATTAACTGTATTATTCTCTGTTGAACAAGAGATAAACACAAAAGTCAAACCTACTAAAATGGATAGTGCTTTTTTCATATTGTTTTTTTGAATTCACAAATCTACACTATAATCTTAAAAAGAAAAATTAACTGTGTGATTTCGAAAACAAAATTTGATAACATATGTATAATGTGGCTATCACAAAGCTAAGTGTCATTAAAATACCTGAAAGTATAATAATGTACTTGAACCATAATATGCCGCTCCACAGTAAGTAAATTCCACCAAAAGTTAGGATAATTGATACAAAAGGCTCCACCATTAAAAAATATTTTAACTTTTTATTCATGGAGGTTGTTGCAAGAATTAATGAAAGTAAAAAGAAAATTACAGACATAGAAAGGATATGATTATGAACGATGGTGAGTATTTCTCGCTCACTTTTTTTGAACTGCATTATTTCAGCATCTTCAACATCTTCATTTCCTAAATAGTGAGACTCAATACCTGAAACTTCCATAGAAGTAGTAGTATTCACAAAGCCTAAGCCTCCATAAAAGCCTACACTAAGCACTATTACAAAAATAAATATAACTGATTTTATCTCTCTTGGAAATTGGTGTAAAAGTCCGTGTATCTGCATTATAATAGTTGGTTTTTATGAAGAATATGAATTGTTTTTAATAGCTTATTTACTTCTAAGGTCATTGCTTTTGCTGAAATTGTTGCTCCTGAAATTGCAGCTATGTCTTTTTGATATTTCAAGGTATTAGTCGTAGTTTTTCCAATAAATTGCTTTAACCATCTTTTACTTCCTATTTCTCCACCGTGGTCTTCTCTATAAACCAATATTTTTACCTTAGCAACCATTAATTCAGCATCAAAAATAACTATAAAATCAAAATAATCAGCTTTTCCATATGCCTTCCCTAGATAATAATACCCCAATAAATCAGTTGAATTTTCAATTTTAAAAAAGTTTGTTTCTGAGATTTTTAGAGGAAGCGTATCATTTAACTCATTTGAAATAATAACAGGATGCTTTGAATAGGTTTCTATTTTAAAAACTGCTTTAACCTCCTTCTTGATCAATGCTTCTACCCTTTTTGAGGTAGTAAAACTGGAAGTTATAAATACTACAATAGCTATGAGCACTACATTTTTCATTCTACACTACTTTTTTTATTAGGCTGTCAACCTAAGCCTGTCTAAGTTATTAAGATCTATTACCTTATGCATTTCGACAGACTCAATGTGACATTAGTCAATAATTAATTTAAATAAGGCCACTACTGGCTATTATAGCAACCCTATCCTTAATATTTTCTTAGAACCAGATGGCTACACCTGCATTAAATTGCTTTGTGGTGTTGCTTCCAGAAACAGCATCATTCATTAATTGATAATCTATTTTAAATGCTGCTCCATCCGCAACCTTATAATTCAATCCAAAAATTAGTTCGTTTCTATCAAAGGCATCATTTGCAACCAAACTTCCCTCAGTATCAGCATGGGTATTGTGTTTTTCATAACGTAAAAATGGAGTAATTTTTTCTTCACCCTTCAACTCAAATCCATAGGCAATTTCAGCATACAAACCATTCATTTTAGATCCTAGATCCTGGCCTGTTAAAGCGTTATAATCTTCTGTATCTGACAGATTTGTAGTAATGTACTGTCCTCTTAATTCTAAATTATTATACTTATAACGTGCATCAAGACCTATCATTGAAACACCAACGGTTGAAGCTTCTATAGCTGTATCATCTGTTTGAGTTTTCCCAAAATAACCAGACAAACCTACTCTTAGTCCTGGGATTCCATAGTAATCTAATTTTACTGAAAAATTAGGTGAGCTCACAACAGATTCTGCACCTTTTTGACGTCCTTTTCTTAAACCATCTGTTCCTCGTAAAACTCCAACACCATCTGTGTACGATTTAAACCCGTTAAATATGTATGCTTGATATTTTAAAGAAGCATTGTCTATTCTTCCTGAAATACCAACCCCCAACTCTCTCCAAGTTGTTGGCACAATATAATTATCAACATTTGGGCGTTCTACCCCGTAATACGTTGGAGGTTCATGAAATTCGTTAATTATTCCCATTGGAACTAGCATTAAACCAGCTAGCACATTTATGCTTTCTGAAGCTTTATATTTTATATACGCTTGTTCAACAAAAACTTCTTCCACATGTTCGTACTCAATTTCACTAATAAAACTTACTTTATCATTAAATTTATACCCAAAAAGAAATACCATTCTATGTATATCTAATTTTCCTACTTTAGAACCATCAGGCTCATTATAATCTATTTGAGCATACCCTCCAATCGTTACACTATTTGAAATATTATGCCCCAATAATCGTTCACCAGAATTCTCAATTGTACTCGTTGTGTTCTCTTGTGAATACCCAATAACACTAACCATTAATGCTATTAAACTTACTTTTATTATTTTCATTATTATTCTTATTTTTATTTAGACTTATTCTTAATAATAGCACAAAAGTATATAAGTAACATCTATTACAAAAGCTTTATTTAGAATAATTTTAAATAGTATGACTTATGTCATATTAATAAAATGCACAAATAATGTATTCTATTGATTATAGGTGATTTAAGTAAATATTTTTAAAGCCTCGTTGTAGGCACTTTCGAAACTCATAGCTTGAATATTGGTAAAAGCCTTTTGCTGGTTGAAGTAAGTAATTAATTTTTCAGTTGGCATATTCCCGGTAAGATCATCCTTAGCCATTGGACAGCCTCCATAGCCCTTTATTGCTCCATCAAATCTGTTACACCCCGCCTTGTATGCTGCATCTACTTTTTCAAACCAAGTGGTTGGTGTGGTATGTAAATGAGCTCCAAATTCAATTGTAGGGTATTCAGGAATTAAATTGGAAAATAAGTATTCAATAATTTCTGGTGTTGAGGTTCCAACAGTATCAGATAAGGATAAAATAGTAACGCCCATTTTAGAGAGCTGATCTGTCCATTTTGAAACAATTTCAACATTCCATGGATCACCATAAGGATTCCCAAACCCCATAGATAGATAGGCTACTACTTTTTTATTTGTTTTTGCTGAAATAGTTAACAGTTCTTCAATTATTTGAAGAGATTGCGTTATGGTTTTACCCGTATTACGCATTTGAAAATTTTCTGAAATTGAAAACGGATAACCTAAGTAATCAATTTCTTCAAACTGAGATGCATCTTGAGCTCCACGTATATTTGCTACAATAGCTAATAACTTGCTTTGTGTATTGCTTAAATCTAATTGATTTAAGACAGCTGCGGTATCACGCATTTGAGGGATTGCTTTTGGAGAAACAAAACTTCCAAAATCTATGGTGTCAAAACCAACTCGCAATAACGAATTTATATATTGAGCTTTTGCTTCAGTAGGAATAAAATGTGATTTAATGCCTTGCATAGCATCTCTGGGGCATTCTATAAGCTTTACGTTTTTCATTCAGGTCAAATATACAAAACCTAGGTTGAAAAAAGGATAAAAAAAGCGATGCCAACAAAAACAAAAATTTTAATCCATTTTATTTTTTTATTCAATGTTGGATGCGTTTTTAAGTACTTAGCAAATTTACCTGCTAAGAGAGATACAATTGAGAAAATAAGCAAGGCCTGCAACATAAATAAACCACCTAAAACATAAAATTGGATTACCGTGCTTTGAGTAGAACTATATAAAAATCCTGGAAAAAAAGCCAAAAAGAAAATAGACACTTTCGGGTTTAAAACATTCATAATAAACCCTTGCTTTAACAATTTTATGAGACCTTTTTTTTCTGCATTAGAAGTTAATAAAATTTCATCACTTGCATTATAACTTTGGTAGGCCAAATACACTAAATAGAGTGCTCCAAATAGTTTTATAATAAAAAATAAACCTTCTGATTGTTTTATAAGTGCTGAAACTCCAAATGCAACTAGTGTTGTATGAATTATAATCCCAGAAACAAGTCCTAAGGATGTAGCTATTCCATATTTTTTACCATTCGTAATGCTTTGTACCAATACATAAATAATGTCTGGACCTGGCATAATGGTTAAAAGCATGGAAGCTCCTATAAACGATATGAGAATTTCGTAATTCAATTATTCTTTTTTATACTCGTCATTTCGATTCGCCAAGGGCGGAGAAGCAATCTGTTACTTTGAATTGTGAGATCACCACGTCGTTGACACTCCTCGTAATGACGAAGCCTATAATCTAGCTAAAATAGCTTTATTAATTTTTTTGACTAAGCCTGGGCCTTCATAAATAAACCCCGTGTAAATTTGAACCAAATCGGCTCCCGCATTTATTTTTTCCAATGCATCTTCTGCTGAATGAATCCCACCCACTCCAATAATTGGAAATGCTTTGTTAGAATGGTCCGCTAAATATTTTATGACTTGTGTGCTTCTATTTTTTACAGGTTTACCACTTAAACCACCATGTCCAATTTTAGTTAGCTTTTCTTCGGAAGCAATCAACCCCTCTCTATGAATAGAAGTATTGGAAGCAATCACGCCATCTATGTTCGTTTCTGCCACTAACTCAATAATTTCATCCAACTGATTGCTATTTAAATCTGGAGCAATTTTCAACAATACAGGTTTTTGAACTGGACACTTTTTATTTTCATTTTGTACTGCTGAAATGAGTTCAAGCAAGTAATCTTTATCGGTAAGTTTTGCGTGACTACTCACATTAGGACAACTAACATTCAATACAAAATAGTCTACATAAGGATGTAATGCATTAAAGCAAGTGACATAATCTTGGGTATAATTATCGGGTAAGGTTAAAGTGTTTTTACCTATATTTCCGCCAATTATTACCTTTTCTTTATTCTTTTTTAATTCTTCAATTGCTGCTGCTACACCCAAATTATTAAATCCCATTCGGTTTATAAGGCCGTTATCTGCTTTTAATCTAAATACTCTTTTTTTAGGATTTCCTTCCTGTGCTTCAGGTGTAACTGTTCCAATTTCAATAAAACCGAAACCAAAATTCGCCAACTCATTATATAGCACCGCATTTTTATCGAACCCCGCAGCCAAACCAACTGGGTTTTTAAAAGTAATTCCGAATAAGTTTCGTTCTAATTTTGGGTTGTTAACTTGGTATAAACTTCTGAAAATTGCCGATACTCCTGGTATTTTGGAGAGTATTTTTAGTAGGGAAAAAGTAAAATGATGAATTTTCTCTGGGTCGAAAAGAAAAAAGATTGGACGGATGATACTTTTATACATTGAAAACTGTTTGTGCAAAATTAAAAAAAAAGCCTTTAGAAAAAATTTCTAAAGGCTTTTAATTCATAATATCTTATTATCGCAAGGTTGCTCCTACATTCTTTTCAAATGTTTGCTGCAGTTTTTGCATTATTTTATCTATCTGTTTATCGTTTAACGTTTTGTTCTCATCTTGTAACAAAAAACTTATCGCATACGATTTTTTTCCACCTTCTAATTTATCACCTTCATAAACATCAAATAAATCTACTTCTTTTAATAAGTTTCTCTCAGCTTGAAACGCTAAGTTATAAATTTCACTAAAGTTTACTTGTGCATCCAATAATAGTGCAAAATCTCTTTTTACTGCTGGGAATTTTGGTAGTTGAGAAATCTTGACTTTAGATTTACCTCCTACTTTTAAAACATTTTCCCAATTAAAATCAGCAAATAAAACTTCTTGTTTAATACCAAACTCTTTTAAAACAGAACGCTTTACCACTCCTAGATCTACCAGTTTGATTTTTCCTAAACTCAAAGTAATTCCTTCAGAAAATAGATCGTTTTTAGTAGGTGTCGTTTTTAAATTATTGATTCCTAAACGACTTAGTACAGTAGTAGCAATTCCTTTGGTATAAAAGAAATCTGATACTTGTTGCGACACATTCCAACTATCTTTAGTTCTATTTCCGGTTACAAATAATGTTAAATGTTTTTGCTCACTATATCCACTTTCAAATTTGTGATATGTTTTTCCAAACTCAAAGAATTTTAATGACTTATTCTTTCTATTGATATTGTAAATAACAGATTCTAATCCGCTAAACAACAATGACTGACGCATTACACCTAAATCATTACTTAAAGGGTTTAGCATTACAACATTGTGCTCTTCTTTCAACAATTCAGTCATAGAAATATAAGCTGCTTTGGTCAAAGAATTTGCCATAGTTTCATGAAAACCCTGTGATGTTAGCTGATTAGATACCACATTTTCAATTTTAACTTCATCAAATTCTGAAAAAGAAATAGATGTATTTAGTTTATGAGAAAATTCTACGTTGTTATAACCATATACTCTTAAAATTTCTTCAATAACATCTGCCTCTCTGGTAACATCTACCCTATATGCGGGTATGGTCAATCCAATACCTCCATCTGTTACACTGTTAAATTTTATATCTAGAGATGCTAAAATGTTTTTTACTGTTTCTCTTGGTATTTTACTCCCAATTAAACGATCCATTTTTTCATAAGAAAGATATACTTGAAAATCTTCAAATTTTGTTGGATATAAATCAACCACTTCCGAAGAAATTTTACCTCCTGCAACTTCAATAATTAAATTAGCCGCTCTTTTTAAGGCATATTCTGTAATATTTGGGTCTATCCCTCTTTCAAATCTAAAAGATGCATCGGTATTTAATGCATGTCTTTTTGCAGTTTTCCGAATAGAAACAGGATTAAAATAGGCACTTTCTAAAAATATAGCTGTGGTATTTTCTGTAACTCCAGAATCTAATCCTCCAAAAACACCTGCAATACACATTGGCTCTTCGCTTCCATTGCAAATCATTAGGTCTTCTTCGTGTAATTCACGTTCAATACCATCTAATGTGGTAAATTTTGTTCTTGTAGGTAATGTTTTAACAATTACTTTTTGCCCTCTAAATCGTGCCGTATCAAAAGCATGTAACGGCTGTCCTAATTCATGAAGTACATAATTAGTAACATCAACAATATTATTTACAGGTGTTAAACCAATAGCTTTTAATTTATGTTGAATCCATTCTGGTGAATCTTTTACTGTGATATCTGAAATGGTAACTCCTGCATATCTTGGTGCTTTCTCAGCATCTTCTACTACAACATCAAATTTTAAAGTTCTATCATCTACGTGAAAATCGCTCACTGAAGGTGAAATTAACTCCAAAGAAACATCATGTTGCATTAATCCTGCACGTAGATCACGGGCAGTTCCAAAATGACTCATAGCATCTGCTCTATTAGGTGTTAATCCAATTTCAAATACTTGGTCTTTTTCTATATTAAAAACTTCAGAAGCTAGTGTTCCTGCAATCAATGAATCGTCTAAAACAAGGATTCCATCATGACTGGTTCCTAGCCCTAATTCATCTTCAGCACAAATCATTCCGTGGCTTTCTTCACCTCTAATTTTACCTTTTTTTATTTTAAAGCCTTCTCCTTTTTCATCGTATAAAGTAGCCCCTATAGTTACTACAGGCACTGTTTGTCCAGCCGCTACATTTGGAGCACCACATACAATTTGTACTGGAGAGCCATTTCCAAGATCAACTGTAGTTACTTTTAATCTGTCAGCATTTGGATGTTGTACACAAGTCAACACTTTTCCAATAACAACACCTTCCAGACTTCCTTTTATTGATTCAACAGTCTCAATCCCTTCAACTTCAAGCCCTAAATCAGTTAACAATTCCCCCGTTTTCTCAGCTTCCCAATCAACCTTTAAAAATTGTTTTAACCAATTGTATGATATTTTCATACGTTTAAATTTTTAGTAATTATTTGATAATAAATTAATTATAAAATTAAGAACGTCTCTAAATACTCCGTTCTCACATTAAAAATTTCAAAAAAATCTCTTTTGTAAATGTAATTTTAAAATTTATTAATGTTCGTTTCATCCTATTTTTCTTTTTTAACGAACTGCAAAGATAAAAAATACAATTCAGATGTTTCTAAAACATCCTAATTATTTACTTTTCTCAATTTAAATATATCACAATTGTATTTTCTTTAACAATAAAGTACTGCTCTAAATTGTAATATTACTTCACACAAAATACTAACTTTTAATTTTTAGCAAATGAAAAACATCAAATCTATTCTGGGCCTAACAGCCCTATTTACCTTCTTTATGGTAAATACAACTCAAGCTCAATTAACGTTGCCTAGAGGAAGTCAAAAGGCAAGCGTAACACAAACTGTAGGTATTACTGATATTAGAATTGATTATTCAAGACCAAGTGTAAAAGGAAGAGAAATCTGGGGAAAACTTGTTCCTTATGGAATGAAAAACTTAGGGTTTGGTACTGCCAAAGAATCACCTTGGAGAGCAGGAGCAAATGAAAACACCATTATACAATTTTCAACTGATATTACTGTTGAAGGAAAATCTCTAAAGGCTGGAACATATGGTTTACACATGGTTCCATTTGAAAATGGAGATGTAACTATTATATTCTCTAATAACTCAACGGCCTGGGGAAGTTTTTTCTATAGTCCGGATGAAGATGCTTTACAAGTTTCTATAAAATCTAATGAAACTTATCCAACAGAACTTTTAACATTCGATTTTATTGATGTTACCAGTAACTCTGCAACAGCTGCACTTAAATGGGGAACCAAAGAAATTCCATTTAAAATTGAAGTTGCTGTAAATAATATTGTAATTAGCAATATTAAAAATGAATTACAAAGTACTCCTGGGTTTTCAAATCAAAGCTGGAGACAAGCTGCGAATTTTTCATTAAACAATGGTGGAGACCTTGAAGAAGCTTTATCTTGGATAAATGCCTCTATTAGCGGGCAATTTTTCAGTCAAAAAAATTACAATAATTTACTTACAAAATCAAGAATATTAGCCAAAATGGATCGACAAGAAGAGTCCTTAAAATTTATGGATGAAGCAGCATCATTAGCTAATAAAAGACAATTAAATGCAATGGGCTATCAAATGCTAAACCAGAAACAATACGACTTAGCGGTTAAATTTTTCAAAATGAATATTAAAAACAATCCTAAAGATGCAAATGGGTATGATAGCTTAGGTGAAGCCTACAAAACAATGGGAGAGAAAAAGAATGCTGTTAAATATTTAAAAAAGGCACTAGCTTTAAATCCATCCGCAGCTGTAAAAGCAAATTCAGAAAAATTATTACAAGAATTAGGTGTAAAAATTTAATTAGATAATTTCTATAAACTCCATAAAAACCTGTCAAAAAATTTGACAGGTTTTTATTAATTAATAACATCATTGCAAACACAATGATGCAATAGTCAGCCCTATCTTCTTCGCTCAATACCCGATATCGCGGATTTGTACCTTTTAGTACGTGTGATCAAATAGGGAAGTAATCTGTTTCATAGCATGAGATAACTTCGTTGCTACTGCTTATCGTTATGACAAAAAAAAACCTTTAACCTTTGACTTTGTAAATCCTAACTAATATTTGACCAAATAGTACTGTTTTTACTAATTTCCTGATAGGCAAGTTTGATAAAATTATTTTCGGGAGCCTTTAAAGTAGGATCTGAAGTTAATAATTCTATAGCTATGTTTCTTGCTACTTTAAGTATCTGGGCATCTTTTACAATATCTGCAATTCGTAAATTTAATACGCCACTTTGTTGAGTTCCCATTAAATTACCAGGCCCTCTTAATTTTAAATCTACTTCTGCAATTTTAAATCCATCACTAGTACTAACCATAGTCTCTAAACGTACTTTAGCATCACTTGATAATTTAAAGCTTGTCATTAAAATACAAAAGCTTTGTTCGGCACCACGTCCTACTCTACCTCGCAATTGATGTAATTGTGACAAGCCAAAACGCTCAGCACTTTCAATCACCATTACACTGGCATTTGGAATATTTACACCAACCTCTATCACCGTTGTTGCTACCATAATGTGTGTTTCACCTTTGATAAAACGTTGCATTTCATACTTTTTATCTTCAGGTTTCATCTTCCCATGAACAATGCTAATTTGATAGTTTGGTTTTTGAAATTCTCTAGAAATACTTTCGTAGCCATCCATTAGATCTTTATAATCCATTGCTTCAGACTCGTTGATAAGTGGATATACAACATAAACCTGTCGCCCTTTGGCTATTTCATCTTTTAAAAATTTAAATACTGATAATCTATTGGCATCATATCTATGAGCCGTTTTCACTTCTTTTCTACCTGGCGGAAGTTCATCAATAACCGAAATGTCCAAATCTCCATACACACTCATGGCCAATGTGCGTGGAATAGGTGTTGCTGTCATCACAAGAATATGAGGTGGTAATTCATTCTTCTCCCATAATTTTGAACGTTGAGCTACACCAAAACGATGTTGCTCATCGATAATTGCGATTCCTAAATTTTTGAATTTTACTTTATCTTCAATAAGTGCATGGGTTCCAATTAAAATATCCAATTCCCCAGATTCCAAGGCTTCGTGCAAAATTCTTCTTTCTTTAATTTTTACAGAACCTGTTAACAATTTTACAGTAACATCCATCCCTTCTAATAACTCAACAATGGAATTGTAATGTTGCGTTGCTAAAATTTCTGTCGGTGCCATGAACGCAGCTTGAAAGCCATTATCTAACGCTATCAGTATCGTTAATAAAGCAACAATGGTTTTTCCTGAGCCTACATCTCCTTGTAATAAACGGTTCATTTGAGCATTAGAACCCAGATCTTTTCTAATTTCTTTCAGAACATTCTTTTGAGCATTCGTTAAATCAAACGGTAGCCTATTCTTATAAAAATGATTAAAATGCTCACCTACTTTCTCAAAATTGAAGCCTTTAATTTTAGCTTTTCTAACTATTTTCTTTCGAATTAATTGAAGTTGTATAAAAAATAATTCTTCAAACTTCAATCGTTGCTGTGCTTTGGTTAATAATTCCTGACTTTTAGGAAAATGAATGTTAAACAGCGCCTCATTTTTTGAAATTAACTGCTGTTGTTCCAAAATCGAATTTGACAGCGTTTCCTTAAATTTTCCTCCCAACTCTTCAAATAAGTTTTGAATCATTGTTGAAATAATTCTATTGGTAATTCCTTTGGTTGTTAATTTTTCGGTGGAAGGATATACTGGTTGCATTGCAATACGCAACTTTTTTTTATAATTTGACACCAATTCCATTTCTGGATGTGGCATTGTAAACAGTCTATTAAAATAATTGCATTTCCCAAAAATTACATAGGGTGTATTTACTTTAAGTGAGTCTTTGATCCATTTAGCACCTCTAAACCAAACCAACTCCATACTACCAGTTTCATCTACAAAAGTAGCCACTAGCCTACTTCCTCGTTTTTGCTTGACGGTTTTTATAGCTGTTATTTGGCCAACTAGCTGAATTTCAGAAGAATTTTGTTGCAACTGATTTATCTTAAAAAAATGGGACCTGTCAATATATCTGTTCGGAAAAAAATTCACCAAATCACCAAAAGTATGAATCCTTAATTCAGACTTTAGTAAATCAGCTCTGTTAGGTCCAACACCTTTTAAATAAGAAATGGAAGTGTTTAAATTATATATTGGCATTTTTTTTATAAAACACGAAGGTAATAATTCAAACAGCAATAAACAATTCCAATTTTTAATAAACTAATTGACTGTCTTTGCCAACCTAACTTTTTTCGTCATTGCGAATAAAATGAAACAATCTCAACATTATAGATAAAATAGTGAGATTACTTCGTCGAAAAAAACTCCTCGTAATGACGCTATACTTACCCCTAATTATAACGTCTTTGCATTTCTAAATATCTAACATTTGTCAATTCCAATTTTTAATAAACTAATTGACTATCTTTGCCAACCTAATTTTTTAGTATGAGATTACATAGAAACCTAGTATTTACAGTTGTTGATTCCATAAAGCTTATTTTTAATGAAGGTGAGTATGCTGACAAAGTTGTTGAAAAAGCTTTAAAACGTGATAAACGTTGGGGAGCTAGAGATCGAAAGTTTGTTGCTGAAACTATTTACGATATGGTTCGTTGGAAACGATTGTATAACGAGATAGCTGGTACAAAATCGCATTATTCTACTGAAAATGTTTGGAAGAACTTTGCAGTTTTAGCCATATTAAAAGGGTACAAATTACCTGATTGGAATCAATTACAAGGAGTTCCTGAAAGAAGGATCAAAGGAAAGTTTGATGAACTTCAGAAAACAAGGGTTTTTAAAGAGTCTATTCCAGATTGGTTAGATGAAATTGCTGTAAAAGAATTAGGCGAAAAACATTGGACAAAAGAAATTCAGGCTTTAAATAAACAAGCCGATGTTATTTTACGTACAAACACCCTTAAAACAAACAAACTTTCATTGCGAAAAAAATTAGCTGATGAAGGTATTCAAACAGAATTTATCCCTGGGCATCCAGACGCTTTAAAATTGCTTGAACGTGCAAATGTGTTTATAACTGATAGCTTTAAATTAGGATTATTTGAAGTGCAAGATGCATCATCTCAATTAGTTGCAGCATATTTAGATGTGAAACCTGGTATGAAAGTAATTGATACCTGTGCTGGTGCTGGTGGTAAAACATTGCATTTAGCTTCCTTAATGGAAAACAAGGGGCAACTAATTGCTACAGATATCTACGAAAGTAAATTAAAGAAATTAAAGAAAAGAGCACGAAGAGCTGGTGTGCATAATGTGACTTCAAAACCTTTAGACTCTTCTAAAGTGATGAAGAAGATGAAAAACACAGCCGATCGTGTTTTAATTGATGCTCCATGTAGTGGAATTGGTGTGTTACGACGAAACCCTGATAGCAAATGGAAAATGCAAGAAGAGTTTGTTGAAAACATTAAAAAAACGCAAGCTGAAATTTTAGAAAACTATTCGGCTTTAGTTAAAACTGGCGGGAAATTAGTGTATGCTACTTGTTCTATTCTACCTTCAGAAAATGAAAAGCAGGTACAATTATTTTTAAAAAATCATCCTGAATTTAGTTTTGTCAAAGAAAAGAAAGTTTCTGTCGCTAAATCTGGATTTGATGGATTTTATATGGCTTTATTGGAAAAAGTGAGTTAACAAACACCTTAATTTAACGTCACCCTAAATTGTCACACTGAGCTTGTCGAAGTGTTATTTCATAGCCTCAATCTAAAACTAACAGACCCTGAAATAAATTCAAGGTGACAGTAAACGAACTATTTTCAATCTAACAATGACACTCCATTCAGATCGGTTGTAAGTATTTCACTCATATAATTGAAATAGGGGCGCATTGCTTTATAGGACGCTTCAATTTCTTTGATAAAGTTAGGTGCTAACACTTCTTCATCTGTAAATTCTCTGGTCACAATAAATTGTTTCATTCGAATCAAATCCATATCTGGATGTAATTTATCAAAACCTCTTGGTGCTGTTTTTAGTGAATTTCCTTTGAGCTTTTCAAAATGCTTCACAAAGGTTTTATCTTTTAGTATTTCCCGAATCTCAGTAGTATCCATTTCAAATTCTTTCCGAATTCTAAGTAAATCATCTTTATTAGGTTCCCAAAAACCACCTGCTAAAAAACTCTCTCCTGGCCTAATTCTTAAATAATAACCACCTCTTAATCGCTTAGTTCCTCTAGTAAAATGACCTGCAAAGTGAGGTTTGTAAGGTGTTTTATCTTTTGAAAAACGAACGTCTCTATAAATTCGAAACATTTTTATTTTCTCAATATCATCATGTGCATTCAACTCCTCCATAATTTCATTATAAAAATCTTTCGCTTTTGCATATTCAACTTGAAATGCTGGTTTATTTTCGTTAAACCATTCTCTATTGTTATTTTTTTTTAATTTTTTTAAAAATTCTAATGATGATTTTGAAATTGAAGTCATTCTTATTTTTTTAGTGTGCTAAATTTAATGAAAATTTCGATTAAATAATAAAGCCTATCTCACGACAGGCTTTATTTAACAAAAAATTATGTTCTTCTAAATTTTAGAAATTAAAATCCAATCCAATTTTAAAGTTTCTTCCTTTAGTAGTATATCCAATGGTTTCTACATAGTCTTCATTAAAGATATTATTTACTTGTGTAAAAACAGACAATCTGTTTTTTATCAAGTTATAATTCATATAAAAATCAATCAAACTATACCCATCAATATTGATATTCTCCCCTGTTCCCCATTGGTCAAAATAAGTTCTTTTAGAAATATTTTTGTAACGTAAAGATAGGTACGTATTTTTTAGACTATTGGTTTCAATGAGTGCTGTAAATTTATTTTTTGGAATATAATCTACATCAGCACTTTTTTCTGTAAATGTATGTCCTAATCTAATGGTAACATCTTTTATAGCTTCAATTTTAATTTCTGTCTCAACACCTTTTGCATTCAAGGTTTCTGTAGTATTTGCATAGGTAATAAAATCAGGTAGAATAATTGCATTTTCTTCTTCTCTATAAAAGAAAACTGAATTGATATCAACTACATTTCCCTTGTTAAATATAAACCCTAGTTCTATGGTAGTGTTTTCTTCTGGATCTAATTCTAAATTCCCATATTGTGAGAATAATTGATACGTACTTGGAGCAATAAATGCAGTACTTAATGAAGAAAATATTCTGAAATTATTTGAAAAATTATAAGAAGGATTTACATTATACACCCAATGTTCTCCATACTCACTATGACTATTTAAACGAGCACCAGCATTTATATTAAAGCCTGATGGTGCATTGTAAATTGCAGAAAAATAAGGGTCAACGGTACTATAATTGGCTAAATCGTCTTCAATATTTCCGTAAGGACTGTTAGTCTGATTGCTTTGTTTCTGGTAATTTACACCCGTAATTACTTGAAATTTAGATGAAAATTTATAGTTATTTACCACCTCAATCACTTCCGTTTTTCCAGTATATTCAAAATGGTCAGTAGCATTTGTCCAGCCATTAAAACTGTTAAACATTCTATCAATTTTATTATGAGAAGCTAGTAATTTCAAACTCCCTTTTTCATAATTATATGTAGATGAAACGCCAAATCTAACTTGTTCATTTTCCCCATTATTTACTTCAGAATCAAAAAAACCACCTCCGTCAAAATCGTATATGTCTTTATCGTGATTGCTAAATAATTGCACTTGTAATTTATCGGAAATTTTATACCCTAAACGCACAAAAGTATTGGTAGCTCTAAACTCATCGCTCTCAAATTTGGTAGGACTATTTTCATCACTAGCTTCTGATAAACCATCTATTTTTGAGGTGTTTAACGTTGCAATATAATTTAACTTGTTCAATGTCCCTGAGATAGAAACATGTTGATTTATATCGTTTAAATTAAAAGCAGCGTCGTCTTGAGAATTATTGGTTCCCAAGGAAGCCTGATAATTTAAAGAAATTGGTTTATCCTTTGATTCTTTCAATTTAATATTGATGACTCCTGTTGCAGCACCAGAACCGTATAGTGTACTTGCAGCACCATTCATTACTTCAATAGATTCTATTTGATTTAGAGTTAATAAGCGCAAATCAAATGCTGTATTAATTCCAGAAGGGTCACTTACAGGAACACCGTCAATGAGCACTAAAACTTGTCTATCTCTACCTCCTCTAATATAAATACTTTTGTTCTTCCCAGTAGAACTATTAACACCATTAATAGCAATACCTGCAATATTATCCAGTACATCTACAACTGTTTTTCCTTTTAAGTTGGCAAGTTCTTCTTGATTGATTTGATAAATAATTTTACCCACTAATTCTTTTTTAATGGCAAATTTTGTAGCGGTAACTACAACTTCATCAAGTTGCTCTACTTTAGTTGTTTCTTGAGCACTTAATGTGGTTAATGCAAATAGCATGCATAACGAACTTAATTGAATGAAATTTTTTTTCATTTTAAATGATTTAATTAATAAAATAAATCAGGTAAGTTTTGAAGTACAGATAACTATACTCAACCCTTTCTCCCGAAAGCTTGAACTATAATTGACTGCGGCAGGTCTCCTGGCTTGCGTATTGTTAGTACCTTCCCATTCTAAATGAACAGTGGTTAAAGTTGACTAACAACCACCGAAAAACATCGGCTTTAGCTTACAGTTGCGGGAACAGCTTCGGATTTAAACCGAATTCCCTTTTAACTTCTTGTACTGATATACAAGAAAGAACCATAATCAGCTGCAAATTTAATTAAAGTATGCGAATTAGTAGCATTAAAAATCTAAAATATTACATTTGCAAGAAAATAATTTTTATGAAGTTTTTATTCTCAAAAACCCTTGTAATTAGTTGCATAACATTGCTATTGTATTCTTGTAAAAATGACAATAAAGCAACTGAAATTGATAGCAATGTAACTTTAAAAAGCAACATTAAATACGCAAAAGGGTTTGAGATTCAACACTTTGATAAGTATACCAAACTTATTATTAAAGCTCCTTATCAAAACTCAAAAAAAACGTTTGAGTTTATATTAAGTGATACGCTCGAAAAAGGCAATTTAAAAACAATTAAAACTCCCATTAATTCAATAGTAGTCACCAGTACAACACATATCCCAATGCTTGAATTGTTAGGTGTTCAAAGCAACTTAACTGGATTTCCTAACTCAGATTATATATCATCTATCAAAACAAGAGCGTTAATTGATGCTGGAACAATTGCTGAATTGGGGCATGAAGAAAGTATGAATACCGAGTTATTACTGGATTTAAATCCTGATATCGTTGTTGGTTTTTCATTAAATAGCAATAATAAAATGTTTGCTGTAATTGAGGAGTTAGGGATTCCTGTACTATTAAATGGCGATTGGCTAGAAGAAACACCACTTGGACGTGCAGAATGGATCAAGTTTTTTGGAGTTTTATTTCAGAAAGAAAAACAGGCAGACAGTATTTTTAATGAAATAGAAAAAAATTACTTGAAAGCAAAAAAAATAGCAGCGAAATCTAACAAGCAACCAACAATTATCTCTGGAGGACTTTTTAAAGATATTTGGAATTTACCTGCTGGAGATAGCTTTGAAGCTACTTTTTTAAGTGATGCTAATACTAATTATTTGTGGGAAGATTCCGAAGGCTCAGGAAGCCTATCTTTAAATATTGAAAATGTATTTGTAAAAGGAAAGGATGCCGAATTATGGATTTCTCCAAGCTATTATAAGACACTAGAACAACTTCAAAAAGCCAATGATATCTACCCTAAATTTAAAGCTTTTCAAGATAAAAATATTTATACTTTTGTGAATAAACAAGGTGCTTTAGGTGGAATTATCTATTTTGAATTAGCTCCTGCCAGACCAGATCTAGTACTGAAAGATTTGATTAAAATTGCACACCCTGAATTGATGAATGACTATGAATTGACCTTTTTTGAACGGCTTAAATAGATAGTTGTAAGGTGTATGAACTTCCCTGATTCTCGTTGACCGTTTTTATATATTTTCTCATCAGTCTTTTCAACTTTTTTACCCCTTTCTTTTTCCATTGATGAAAAAGAAACAAAAAATCTAGTCTGATGCTATTTTTCTTTAAAATTATCGA
>JQIA01000663.1_pt1 | contig 17931 bp, 12 predicted proteins | sample 811431 | NCBI WGS metagenome assembly JQIA01 (sample SAMN02998118, study PRJNA258478) | marine sediment metagenome | biome: marine; feature: seafloor; material: sediment; isolation source: oil-polluted sediment collected from 3 locations (0.5 km, 0.7 km and 0.9 km)... | place: USA: Gulf of Mexico ...
GTTGGTATGGCAATATTACCATTATAATAAATAGGTGCTTTAAAACGACTATTCGAAACTGTCCCATTTAAATGCAATAATTTTTTCCATTGGTACGGTAATGATGTAATTACACCATTCTCATTTGTTTGATTGTTAGCATCATCATCTTTATGGCAAGATGCCACAAAGATGAATACTACTAATAGTGTTGTTATTGACTTCATAATTATATAAATTAATTTGTATCAAACCAATCAGTTCTATCAAATATATCATCAAAAACATCTTTGGTTTCATCCACACCATTCCCATCGGTTGTCATATTTCTAACTTCTAAGTGATTAGCACCATTTACTTTGTATCTGTTTCCATTGGAGATGTCTTGTAATTCTTGAGTATATTGGGGTAATAATCCATCACTTGGGTAATTAACGCTAATGTATCTAGTTCGTTGTACCCATTTCCATTCTCCACAATCTTCTGGAGCTGGAGCTCGTCTAGCATGAAGGTCATCTAGTTCAGGTAACGGTGGATATGGACAAGGAATCCAAACATTAGCCCAATAAGTTTGAGGTTCTCTTCTAGTAGTTTTTATTAAAGAACTCCAAATGTTTTCACTATCGTCTATCCAATTTCTACCTTTTTTCCACTGTGTAGCTCTATAAGTATAAGTTGCAGTTAAACCCCAAAGAAAAGGATTCCAAAAACCTGCTACACCTGTTACTACTGCCAGAGAAGTATTATATACATAAAATCCATTATAGACCCCTCTTGCTTTGTTTACCGTATTTACAAATTGTGTATCATTACCATGTAATGCAGTACTAATCATACGCCAATGTACTGGACTATTTTCTTCTGCCCAAATAGAAATTCTAGGTAAGTTGGTTTCATAATCATTTATTTTATCAATGGTAGTGCTTCCTACTTTTAAATCTTCATTTGTTTTAGGTGATCCTTGTAAATTTTTAAACAAATCATTGTCAATGAATTTATCGCATAAAACATTGGTAGCCAAATTTGAAACAATACCCCAAGGTAAACTAAGTAATTGAGACGCAGGACCATCTGCTATTTTATTACAAGCATTTTCTGCAGCACTCTCTACGCTACCATCTAGTAGAGAGTTTGATATTGGTGCACCATAATTGGGAGATGAAACGGTTATATATCCTCCAAAATTTTTATCTCCACTACCATTTTTTCTATCCACATCTCTAATCATTAAACCTCCCATACTATGACCAATTCCTAAATTTCTTGAGTTATGTGCTTGGTCTGTTCCATTAGTTTCATAATATAGGTTCATTTTACTAATTACTTCGTCTGCGGAGCTAGAAATACCATTATTTGTATTGTATTTAGTTCTTTGACTGCTAGCATTTGTAAAATCAGCACGTTCTGCATTAAAAATTTCGTTATAATGTTGCCATGCACTTGCATTATCATTTAACCCATGAACCCATACTACGTTTCTAACTTGTGCATTTACATTTAGTATGCTAAATGTAAATGTGATTAAAAGTGCTATTTTTTGTATTGTCTTTTTCATTGGTTTATAGGTTTAAATTAAATTCCATGTCATCAATCTTAGAGTAACTTATCATATCTATTTCGTTACCAGACACAAGTTGAATTTTTTGTATTGTTTTTATTGCATTTAAGGATTGTACTTTTCCTTTATTATAGCCAAAAAAGGTGCTTTGTAAAAGCTGATTATTACTATATATTCTAGTTCCAACAATTTTGTTTAGCGTTTTATCTATCAATAAAACCGATTCTTGGCTCATTGCTGGTTCTATATTGTTTAAAGGCATTCGTAATGTAACATAATTATCTCCTTGTTCAATAATTGTAATAGGACTTCCTGACGATTTTTGAAGATGATTGTTCTCTTCTTCTAAATTTTTTATAAACTCTTCTAAATTATCAATCAAGTGATGTCCTTGCATAGTTGTAATAACATCATTAATATCTTCGGGAGTAAAATCTTTACCAATATCTTTTATAGTTTTCACTAAATCACTGTGATTTGGGATTGGAATATTCTCCGTGCTTAATAATTTACCATTTGCATCATAGAACTTAATTGTATTTCCACTAATTACAGTTTTTACAATTTTAGGACTGTCATCAGGCAGAATTTTATGTGGATTTCTAATTTTCTTACTAAAGCCTACTTCTTTTATCGTTATATCTAGTTGTCCACTTTCAAACAATTCCATTTTTATTTCTTGTTTTTCACTACTAGGATTAAGAGTTGATAAATCTAGGCTAGACATTGCTGTTGAGTTTATTTCATAATCTCTTGTGGTAGTCATTTTATAAGAAATTTCTAATAATGCTTTTGCTGAATTTTCAATATTTTAGTTTGTATCTGGGATATGCAGATAATCTTTATCACAACTTATTGTAAATATAGTTGCTATAAAGAAAATAATAATTTGTTGTAATCTTGGTTTTTTCATGATTTCATATTTTTTTATGGTGTTTTGCAATTTCAATATGGTTCTTTTCATAGGCAAGGTGTTTTTAGTTTCGGATTATAGATTACCACATATCTCTAAATAAAAAGTTCTTTTATCCCAGAATTAATTGATTTATTTTTTATTTATAATAAGTAACTGGAATGTTATTCTAACTGAAGAAGACAATTTTTATGATTCGATTCTTAGCAATTTTTTTATAACAAAATTAAAACATAAAATTAGGCTTGTCAATCCCTAAAAAGGGTGAAATTTTAATCTCCTTATAAACAGGGAGTTTCCTCCTTGTTTATAAGGAGATGTTTCTTAAAAAGGTTTAAAGAATTATTGAGATGATTTATCCGTAGAAATGAAGTTTAAGTAAATTAATTGTCTTTTGCTTCTTTAATAATCTCTTTTACAGCAATAGTGTAATTTTTAACATTACTTGCTTTTTTGATTTTTTTGTAAGTTTTTTGTGGGTTTGAAAAACTCTGAGAAAAGTATTCCCAAAAACCAAGCATTTTCATTTTAATTGGTGTTGGTCCAGAAAGTGCGGCATCATATTCTTCAAAAATACGATCATGAAATTCATTAAAAATATCAAATCTGTTTTTTGGATATTCTGTTGTACCGTTTTTAATCATACTTGGTAAAAAAGGATCCGCAATTAAACCTCTACCAATCATCCAATGATCTATGGATGGAAAACGTACTTGTAGTTTCTTAAATGCTGCTACAGAAGTAATATCACCATTGTAATACATTTTATGTTTGCTGTTATCCAAACATTTTTGAAATGCTTCTAAATTTGTTCCGCCCTTATAAAGTTGTTTTCCAATTCTTGCATGTATGGCTATATTTTTTAAAGGATATTTATCTAAAATGGGTAAAACATCTAAAATTTCTTCAGGAGTTTCATAGCCCATTCTCATCTTCATAGAAACAAGAATATCAGATTCATTATGAACTTTATGTAGAATACTATTTATTTTTTCAGCATCGCTTATTAGCCCAGAACCCATTCCACGTTTTGTAACCATTGGGTAGGGGCAACCTAAATTCCAATTCAATTCTTTATAGCCTAATTCTCTCACATATTTAGAAACGAACAAAAATTCATCAACATCGTTGGTAATTATTTGAGGAATTACCTCTAGCTCCGTATTGTTTTCAGGAAGAATATCTCTTTGATAAGAATTTTTAATGATGAGTTTTCCATTCAGTCTAATATATGGCGAATAAAAAGTGTCTATTCCGCCAAAGAAATGATGAAATGCATTTCTGAATTTATAATCTGTAAAGCCTTGTAAAGGAGAGGATAAAAGTGTCTGATTCATGAAAAATTAAGTTGTGCAAATATAGCACACTTTTAAGAGTATTTAATTAAGAAACGAATTGTTAAATTTGAAATATTCTTAATTATTCAACCAATAACGACCGCTCTCTTCTGCTTTTTTTAAAGCTTCATTTTCATCTTCAAAAATATAATCTGGTGATTCATTACTTGTTGCAGGAGTTAAGAGTGATAATAAACCGTTTTTTGATTTTTCTGAAGTAAGAATAATAATAGGAAACTCTGGTTCATTTTCTTCATTGCCCGCATCTTTAAATTGTTGAATATTTTGAAAAGCACTTAAAAGTGAATTTCCCCAAGAATAATGAAGTTCTCTAAAATCTAAAATAACCGCTTCAGGATCAAAATTAATTAAACCAGAAATTACTTTGTCTGAGATATAAGTTCCGGTTTTTTTTCCTAGAGAACCATTTGGGTATTCACCAAAAAAGGAGACAACAAGTACGATGATGTTTTCTTTTAGTTTTTCTTTTGGTGTAAAAAATTTACAACTGATATTTGTTGGTTGCTCTTTTTTTATTTCAGTTAATTTGTACATTTTATAAATATATAAAAAAACAGATGATTTCAAAAGTGGGTAGCCGAAATTAATTATTCTTCTTATTTTTTAAAGGAGTGTTCATCCAATAATCATTTTCTAATTTTAAAGGAGTAACCAAAGATTGGGATAGTGGTAAACTCTTATCTATAAAGTTTTTCTGAACAGGTAGTTTTTTATTCTCAAAAATTTCTTGAACAAAAAATTCTCTGTATTGATTCATTTTAATGCTCGCCCTTTCGTTTATTTTAAATCCATTAAGATCTTTAATATTGTTTATTTCAAAGGTAAAATAAGAAGGGTAATTAGGGTTTTGTTTTTCTTTATCAAAGTTTATTTTTTGTATTGAATTTTTATCAATAGAAACAGTAATTGTTCTACTATCTGGAGTTAATGGACTAACATCTATGATTTTTAGTTTTTGATTTTTGTAGTATATTTTAATATTTTTTCTGAAAGGTTGTAAAGCATATAAAGGTCTATTAAAAATAATCTTAAAATTATTTCCTTTTGCATTAAAAATGGTTTTATCAATTTTAAAGTAATTACCATTTGTCGCTTCAAAAAAGTTGTTAAATGTAATGTAGTTTAAATACATTTTATCTTTTTTTGGTTTGTATGCTATGGTAACTGTGTACTGTGGATTTATTTTAAACTTATAATACAAATTATAGTTGAATTTGTGAATGGAAAAATCTTGTTTAGAGATATAAATACTACCATAAGCAGCATATTCATAACTTGTTTTTTCTTTAATAGAATTGAAAGCAATTTCATATAACGGAATATCATCAGAAAATAGGATTCTTTTTAGTTTAAATTTATGATTCCGAACGAAGTCTTTTTCAAAAATATTACTGTAAGAAAACGACATTTTATCATGGTTTCTAATCGCGTTTGTTAAATCTAAAAGATTTAATTCGTTGCCACCTAATGGCGTTATATATACACTTTCAGAATATTTTTTACTTTTATTATCATACGGAACTGTAAGTGTAGAATCTTGAATAAATTTTGTATTGGCTCTGTATTTATATAATAAAGATTGATTTTTTTTATTCTTTAGTTTATCACTTTTAAAACCATTGTCAAAAGATTCTATAATTGCTTCATTTACATTAAGATATTTGATAGGTTTCTCTGATTTTATGTTTTTTTGATAAGAATTTCCAACAGGTTGTTGATAATCTCTGTAATAACCAATATAAGAGTGTGATGTTATAGGATGATTTTCTAGAATATTCACAATTGCTTTTTTAACAATTTCTATACCTAAAAGTTTTCTTTTTTTCTTTTTTGAAGTTTTAACGACAATTCCTTTTAAGGAGTTTGTAGCACTTGAAATGTAAATAATGTTTTTCTTATTCTCTTTTAAGTTTGATAGTTTTACTTCTTTGGTTTTGTATCCAATAGAAGATATTTTAATAATCCCTTTTTCTTTGTATTTTATTGGGATTTCAAAATTTCCATAAAAATCTGCATGTGTACCTCTGTTTATTTTCTTTAACATTACAGTTGCATAGACAACTGGTTTTTTTGTAGAAATATCTAAAACTTGGCAAGAAATTTTTCTTTGAGAAAAAGAAGTATTCTGGGCTAAATTAAAAATTAAAAAAAGAAATAATATTTTTTTCAAAGTAGATGGTTTATGTGCTTTTAAGCAAAAATCAAGCCAATTAAAACGGAGTTTAAAATTACTTTTTAATCAATTTAATTCAACTTTAGCCATCAATTTATTAATTGAAATAACAGTTTTTTTCCTATTAAAAAATAAGTTAAAAAAGATGCGTTTTTATATAACGGATTAAATATTTAATTCTCTAGAAAAAGAAGCGATATGAATGTGAGTTTTATTAATTAATTCTTATTTGTTAAATACTTTATTTTCTTCATCTGTTAAAAGCCTAGAATGAATTAAAAAACGAAGCCCTATTGGTATTTCTAACGAAAAACTTGCACCTCTACCTGTAGTAATATCCACTGTTAAGTGCGTATGTTTCCAATATTCGAATTGATTTTTATTCATATAAAAATTAACGTCCAAAAGTGTTCCTAAAAGCACATCGCTTTCATCTAGATACATATCACCTTTTTCAAAAACCATCGGAGCAGAACCATCACAACAACCGCCACTTTGATGAAATATTAGTTCGCCGTGTTTTGCTTTTAATTGTTCTAAAATTTTTGAAGCTTCTTTTGTAATTGCTATTCTTTCCATAATTTAAAGGTATTAAAAAGGCTGAACTACAAATGTAATTCAGCCTTATTACAACTGGTTTCTACTAAAAGAATCCTAGTTTATTTTTATCATAAGAGATTAACATGTTTTTTGTTTGTCGATAGTAATTAAGCATCATTAAATGATTTTCTCTACCAAATCCAGATTTTTTATAACCTCCAAAAGGTGCGTGCGCAGGGTACGCATGATAACAATTTACCCAAACACGACCCGCTTTAATAGCTCTTGGTATTTGATATAATTGATGAGCATCTCTTGTCCAAACTCCTGCTCCTAAACCATAAAGAGTGTCATTCGCAATTTCTATGGCTTCAGCTTCATCTTTAAATTTAGTGACACAAAGTACGGGACCAAAAATTTCTTCTTGAAAAACGCGCATTTTATTGTGCCCCTCAAGTATGGTTGGCTTAATGTAAAAACCATTTGCTAAATCACCACTTAATTTATTTGCTTCTCCACCAGTTAATACTTTGGCTCCTTCTTCTTTTCCTATTTTAAAATAGGATTGTATTTTTTCATATTGATCGTTTGATGCTTGTGCGCCGACCATTGTATTAATGTCGTAAGGATTATCTTGAATTATAGCATTTGTTCTTTCAATTACACGCTCCAAAAAGGCATCGTAAATATCCTCTTGTACCAATAACCGAGAAGGGCAAGTACAAACTTCCCCTTGGTTAAAGGCAAATAATACGGCACCTTCAATAGCTTTGTCTAAGTAGGCATCATCTGCATCCATAACAGAGTTAAAGAAAATATTGGGAGACTTACCACCTAATTCCATTGTTACAGGATTAAGGTTTTTTGAGGCATATTGCATAATTAACTGTCCTGTAGTTGTTTCTCCTGTAAAGGCTACTTTATCTACTTTTGAGCTAGAAGCTAAAGGTTTTCCTGCTTCTGCACCAAAACCATGTACAATATTAAAAACTCCAGGAGGAAACACATTTGCAATTTTTTCCATGAGCAATGTTGCTGTAGAGGGAGTTTGTTCTGCGGGTTTTAAAACAACGCAGTTTCCTGTTGCTAATGCCGGGGGTACTTTCCATGATAACATTAATAAGGGGAAATTCCATGGAATAATTTGACCAACAACACCTAATGGTTCTTTAATATTCATAGATAATGTATTCTGATCAAGCTCAGAAGCACTGCCTTCTTCTGATCGAATGCAGGCTGCAAAATATCGCCAATGGTCTATTGATAAAGGAACATCTGCGTTTAAAGTTTCTCTAATTGGTTTTCCATTATCACAAGTTTCTACTAATGCAAATTCTTCTAAATTAGCTTCAATAATATCTGCGACTTTATTTAATAATGTTGCTCTTTCTGTAGCAGAAGTATTTCCCCAAGATTCTTTTGCTGCGTTTGCTGCATCTAAAGCTAACTCGACATCTTCTTTTTGAGAACGTGGGTATTTTGCAATAACACTATTATCTATTGGAGATGTGTTTTCAAAGTACTGGCCGTCTATGGGGGCTACAAATTTTCCGTTAATAAAATTGGAATATTTTTCTTTGAAAGTGGGTTTAGAATAATTCATGTAAAAGTGTGTTAAATTATTAATTAGTTGTTTTTTTTAGGTAAAAAATACATTATATTTAGTTTTTGTAAAGCTATTTTATAATATTCTAATTATCTTGAACGTATTGATCATAATTTAGAACGTATCTCTTATTTTAGTAATTTTATTTTAAAATTTGTATTATTGAAAATGAAGTCATTATTAAATCAACACAAAAACAACAGAAAACTCACTACGTTAGTAGAGAATAGAACCACGTATAGTGCTGATTATGCTGAGCTTAATATTTATGAAACGCATACTTTTGCAGAAAAAGTATCGTTGACTTTTAACTATCCTATTATAGCAAGTATGCTTACTGGAAAAAAGAATATGCATATTGATGGGTTTGAGCCTTTTGATTTTTTTCCTGGTGAATCTGTAGTAATGCCAGCTAAAAAAGAAATGATTATTGATTTTCCGTTAGCTACAAAAAATAGTCCTACACAATGTTTGGCATTAGGGATTGACGCTTTTAAAATTGATGAAGTTGTTGAAAAATTTAACCAACATGTGGCTATTGAAAAAGAAAATAATAATTGGAATTTAGATGAAACCGCTTCACATTTAATAAATAATTCGGATGTGAATCATCTAATTAAACGGTTAACATACACTTTTACCAATAATAACAAATCTAAAGATGTGTTATTAGATTTAATGATACAAGAATTAATTGTTAGACTCTTACAAACGAAAGCAAAATTTTTAATTATAAACGACCCAAATCAGTCTTTTAAAGATACTAGAATCGGAACTGTAATTAAGTATATAAAAGAGAATTTAACCAATAGCGATATAAACGTAGATGTACTAGCTAAAAAAGCTCATATGAGTTCTTCTCATTTCCATAAGCTATTTAAAAATACTTTAGGAATTTCTCCGATTGATTATATAAATTCTGAAAAAATTAAATTTTCGAAAAAACTAATCAAAGAATCTAAAGGTTCTAGAATGTCTGAAATAGCTTTTAAATCTGGTTTTAATAACACGAGTTACTTCAACAGGCAATTTAAAAAGATGGAAATGATGACTCCTCAACAATTCAAAAAATCTATTTCACTTTAATTTTTCTGATATTAGTTGTATTAGAAGTTGTGTGTAATTTCTCTCTTGAAATAAATAAAATTGATATGATATCTCATTTTGGTGAATAGTAATCAAAGGAAAAGTAGTCAGTTAAAATTATAGATTTCTTACTATTCATTAGAAAATGATTCTCTTAAATGTATATTTTTAAAAATAGGTGGTTGTTAATCTTAATAGAATTTCTATAAAATAGAATCTGATCTTATTTGTAAACAAAAAAACTCATCAATAAAGATGAGTTTTTATAATTTTATTAGAGATGTATTTCAGATTATTTAGGATCTAAAATTTTTCCAATTCTATCTACAACATCTTGTAAATGGTAACGCGTTAAAGTGTTTCCTCTTGAAGAAGCAGCTCTTGCATCACGTTGTAAACGTTTCAACTCACCTCTTGCTACAGATTTCACATCAGATTGGTTCATTGTAATTCCTGAAGTTTTGCTATAACCACTATTTCTACCTCTTTGGTCTTTCGCCTTATTTAATAAGTAATCTAATCTTTCTAAATGAGCTCTCTGTAGGTTTCTTCTATACGTATCAATAGATTTTCCTGCATAAATTTCAGACCAAACACCTTTTCTTAAATCACTCATCATACTTACTAATGAGTATGCTTTAGAACCATTTGAAGTCTCATTTTCTATCATACGAGCCATTCTTCCTGGATCTAACATATTATTTAAAGTTCTTGCCTGTAAACCGCGAACTCTTTCTACTGAACCAGAAAATTCAGTTTTGCTAAAAATATTTTTATCTAACATCCAAGTCGGAGTTTTAAATAACTCATCGATTACAAATTTTAAAGCTTCTTTTTGAGTCGCTTTATCTACATGAGTATAAACAGCTCCTTCTTGATCAGTTGTTTTAGAGTGTTCATAAACTCCACCAACATTAGAAGTTACATGTCCCATATATCTATTAAATTGACTAAGAACTTGCCCGTACATTGTAGATAAATTATCGTAGTTTTCACCTTTTTCAGAAGTCCATTCTTCTAATCTTGGTAAGATTCTTTGTAGGTTTTTAATACCATACATTGATGCCTTCATAGCATTATCACCTAAATCTTCTGTTTGAGAACTAGGGTCAACAACACCAGTTGCTTGTTGATGTCCAAATCTGTACATTGGGTCTCCAGCATGTTTTAATATCCAAGAATCTAAAACAGGTTTTTCGTCTTTTGCATCAGTATCTAAAATAGGTCTATATCCCCAAGAAATTGCATATTTATCATACACACCAATATTTGGCATTAACGCAACACCTTTATCTTCTGGTTGCGCAACGTAATTAAAACGAGCGTAATCCATAATAGAAGGCGCTGTTCCGTATTTTTTAGTAAAACTTGCAGAACGTAAAGAATCTACCGGATATGCAGAAGAACTACCCATGTTATGAGGTAAGCCTAAGGTATGACCAAGTTCGTGAGAAGATACGAATTTGATTAACTCACCCATAGTTTCGGTTTTAAAATTGTTACTTCTGGCATCTGGATTGATAGCCGCAGTTTGGATAAAAAACCAGTTATGTAATAAAGACATTACATTATGATACCAATTAATATCAGACTCTAAAATTTCTCCAGATCTGGGGTCACTAACATGAGGCCCGTTTGCATTTGGTATTGGAGAAGCTAAATAACGTATAACAGAATAGCGTACATCTTCTGGACTATAGTCAGGGTCTTCTTCTGCTGTGGGCGCTCTTTTAGCGATAATTGCATTTTTAAACCCTGCTGCTTCAAAAGCAACTTGCCAATCATTAACACCTTGAATTATATAAGGAACCCACTCTTCTGGTGTAGCTCTATCAACATAATAAACAATCTGTTTTTTAGGTTCAACCAATTCACCACGTTTAAATTTTTCGATATCTTCATCTTTAACTTCTAAACGATATCTATCTAAATATGTAACTGTTTTACTTTCTTGAGCATCTAAACCATAATCAGTTTGTCCACGTGCAAACCACCCAACTCTTTCATCAAAATAACGACGTTTCATTGGGACTTTAGGTAGTAAAACCATTGAATTACTCATCTCTAAAGTAATAGAACCCAAAGCACTATTTGAAGGAGCTTTACTCGCAAAATAAGTTTTTACATGTCTTACTTCTATGTTCTTAGGATAACTACTTACTCTGTCTATATATGAACGAGTTTTATCCATTCTTGTAGCTTGATAAAATTTTCTGTAAAACCCAGGTAAACCTAAAGGTTTTATATCCGTAGAAAATAAGGTAGTAGCATCTATAACTGTTGCAGTAGAATCTTTACTAAAAGCTTTTATAGGAAATGAAAACAATATAGGTTCTAAATTAGAGTTTACTACAGCTTCATGAACTGGTAAAATTGTATCAGCAACTACATTATGAGAGACAATGCGTAATAATAGTTGTTTGTTTTTCTTTTCCCAACGTAAAACTTGTGTGTTGGTTTTTCCACCACCAAAACCAAGTCCATTTGCGGTTTTAGCAATTCTTGTTACCATTAACATTTCTCTTTTTAAAAGAGAATCTGGAATTTCAAAAAGATATGTATCATCTTTCGTGTGTACCTTAAATAACCCATCATCTGTTTTATGGTCTTTAGTAACTACTTTTCCATAAGGTTGAATAGCTCCTTTTTTAGGTTTTGGTTTCGGTTTTGGCGCAATCTTGGTCTCTTTTTTCTTTTTCCAAAATTGAGCATTAGCTTCCGTAGAAAAGCTAAAAACAAATGCAACTAAAAATAGTTGCGAAAGTATTTTTTTTGTCATAATAAATATTTGATTTGAATCGTTGCCGAATTTACGGAAACTATAAAAAGAGATATCTTAAATATTTGTTAAAGAGAAGAGTATCTATGTGTTAAAATAAGCTTTTATGAAACTAAAAAATCCTTCAAAAAATACTTTTTGAAGGATTGAGTTATTGTTGTTAGACTACTTTCTATAAGTTAAAAGCTTCTTTTACAGTGTCTACATAATCTAATTTTTCCCAAGTAAAAGTTTCTACTTCTTCAGAAACAGTTTCTCCCGTAGGATTTGTAAATGTAACTGTTTTTACTTCTGGAGTTCTACCCATGTGACCATAAGCAGCAGTTTCAGAATAAATAGGAGACCTTAATTTTAAACGTTTTTCAATAAAGTAAGGACGCATATCAAAAATAGATTCTACTATTTTACTGATTTCTCCGTCAGATAAATCTACGTTAGAAGTATTGTATGTTTCAACATTAATACTTGTTGGTTTTGCAACACCAATTGCGTAAGAAACCTGAACTAAAACTTCTTTACAAAGTCCGGCAGCAACTAAGTTTTTTGCGATATGTCTTGTTGCATAGGCTCCAGATCGATCAACTTTAGAAGGATCCTTTCCAGAAAAAGCTCCACCACCATGAGCTCCTTTTCCACCATAAGTATCAACAATAATTTTTCTTCCTGTTAAACCAGTATCTCCATGAGGACCACCAATTACAAAAACTCCTGTTGGGTTAATATGATATGTAATATCGTTTGTAAATAATTTTTGAATGTGAGCAGGTAATTTTGCAACTACTCTTGGAATCAAAATATCAACAATGTCTTTTTTGATTTTCGCTAACATTACTTCATCAGACTTATCAAAATCATCATGCTGAGTAGAAATTACAATCGCATCAATTCTTTGAGGCACATTATCATCAGAATACTCAATAGTTACTTGAGATTTTGCATCAGGTCTTAAGTAATTGATATCTGTGTTTTCTCTTCTTAATGCAGCTAATTCTATTAACAATCTGTGAGATAATTCTAAAGCCAAAGGCATATAGTTTTCTGTTTCATCAGTTGCATAACCAAACATCATTCCTTGATCTCCTGCACCTTGTTCTTCAGGATTAGATCTATCTACACCTTGATTAATATCAGGAGATTGCTCATGAATTGCAGATAAAACTCCACAAGAATTTCCATCAAACATGTATTCTCCTTTAGTGTAACCAATTTTGTTAATTACGTCTCTAGCAATTTTCTGAACATCTAAATACGTTTTAGATTTTACTTCTCCTGCTAAAAAAACTTGACCAGTTGTAACTAAAGTCTCACAAGCTACTTTACTTGTTTTATCAAATGCTAAAAAATTATCAATTAAAGCATCAGAAATTTGATCTGCAACTTTGTCTGGGTGTCCTTCAGAAACACTTTCTGATGTAAATAAATATGACATATAAATCTTCTTTTATAATATTAAAAATGATTCCTTTATTGAAAATATAAAGGTTTGCTTAAAATTTATCTTTCCTGTGTAAACAGGAATCAAGAAAAATGAAAAGAGATTGCGTTGGTCGCTAAAAGTAGTAGAAAATTACTGCTTTAGCATTTTTTGTTTCGGCGGATAAAATAAATCAGCGTCAGAGGTTGCAATCAGTTCAAATTTTTCCTCTAAAATTCTTTGCAAAGTTACACTATAAATCTAAATACAATAACTTTTCAGAATAATATTTAATTATGGTATCATCAATAAAATAAAATTCTCTCTTTCTAATTTGAATGATACCTATAAAAAGGATGAGTTTCCTGTGATATTTCTATTTCGGAAAAAATAAATTGGTTTTTACTTGGATATTAAGTTTTTCTGAACATATATTTGCACTCACAAAGTTCAATAACTTATTTAAATGTTATCAAGAAAGGTGGAGGGATAGACCCGTTGAAACCTTAGCAACCCTTTTCGTGAGGAAAAGAAGGTGCTAAATTCTACTTAATTTCAGATTCATTTATCAGAAATTGGATAGATAACCCAAAAACAATTACACATCCGTGTACTTGTATAATTCTTAATAACATTTTTCTAGTAAGTACATCAATAAAATTGATGCATTCGACTTTTGGTTTAATCATTTATTAACTCAAAAAAAATAGAAAAATGGGTACACACAAATTAGCAACAAACGCATTACACGCAGGACATGATGTAACACAAAATGGAGGAACAAGAGCAGTTCCTATTTACCAAACATCATCGTATGTTTTTAACAATTCAGAACATGCAGCAAACCTTTTCTCATTAAAAGAATTAGGTTTTATTTACACACGTTTAAACAACCCAACAAACCAAATTTTACAAGATCGTTTAGCATCTGTAGAAGGAGGAATTGGAGCCGTAGTTTTTGCTTCTGGTACAGCAGCAATCTCAACGGGTTTATTAACGTTATTAAAAGCTGGAGATCATATTGTAGCTTCAAGTAGTTTATATGGTGGTACTTACAATTTGTTAAGTGTTACTTTGCCAAGATTCGGAATTACAACTACTTTTGTAGATGCTTCAAATCCTGATAACTTTGCAGCTGCAATTCAAGATAATACAAGAGCATTTTTTGTAGAATCTTTAGGAAATCCTAAATTAGATGTTTTAGATTTAGAAGCAATTTCTGTACATTCTAAAGCAGCAGGAGTTCCTTTTATTGTTGATAATACGGTTGCAACACCCGTTTTATTGAATCCTATAAAACATGGAGCAGATATTGTAATTCATTCATTAACAAAATATATTGGCGGACAAGGAACTTCTTTAGGAGGTGCAATTGTTGATGCTGGTACTTTTAATTGGGCAAATGGAAATTTCCCTGAATTTACAGAACCTTCTGCAGGTTACCATGGTTTAAAATATCATGAGGCTTTAGGTGCAGCAGCATTTACTTTTAAATTAATTTTAGAAGGATTACGTGATTTTGGTGGCGCTTTAAGCCCAACAAATGCATTTAATATTATTCAAGGTTTAGAGACTTTACCAGTTAGAATTAAACAACATTCTGAAAATGCTTTAGCATTAGCGACTTGGTTAGAAGCGCAAGAAGAAGTAACTTGGGTAAATTATCCTGGTTTAGAAAGTAGTAAATACAATGCTTTAGCAAAAAAATATTTACCTAAAGGACAAAGTGGAATTGTAACTTTTGGTGTAAAAGGAGGTTTTGAAGCTGCAAAGGTAATAGCAGATACTACAAAAATATTCTCTTTATTAGCAAACATTGGTGATACAAAATCATTAATAATTCACCCTGCAAGTACAACGCATCAGCAATTAGATGAACAAGCACAAGCAAATGCTGGTGTAAGTCAAGATTTAATTCGTTTATCTGTTGGTATTGAAGATTTAGAAGATTTAAAAGCAGATTTAAAAGCGGCTTTTTCAGAAATATAATAAGGATGTCACCTTGAGCATTACTGAAATGGAAATGTATTTTCATTGAAAGTAGCTTACGAAGTAAGTCGAAAGGTTGTTGTTGCGTTAGAATTAATAAGTTCTCGACTGCGCTCGAACAGATAAATAAATATAGAAATTGAAAGATTTATTACTACATATCAAAATAAAAGATTTTACTACAGAAGCTGGTGCTTTAATTTCTGAAATGAATTTGAGTTATCACGTTTTTGGAAAAAAACTAGGTACAGCTCCTGTGGTATTAATCAATCATGCTTTAACGGGGCATAGTAATGTTGCAGGCAAAGAAGGTTGGTGGCAAGATATTGTTGGCGTTAAAAAAGCAATAAATACGGAAGTTTACACCATTTTATCTTTTAATATTCCAGGAAATGGTTTTGATGGTTTTCTAATTGATAATTATAAAGATTTTATTGCAAGAGATGTTGCTAGAATTTTTATAGAAGGTTTATCAGTATTAAATATTGATAAATTATTTGCATTAATTGGTGGTTCTTTAGGTGGAGGAATCGCTTGGGAAATGGTTGTTTTGAATAATAAAATAACAAAACATTTTTTACCTATAGCAACCGATTGGAAATCTACAGATTGGTTAATTGCTAATTGTCAGATTCAAGAACAATTTTTGGTGAATTCTAGTAATCCAGTTCATGATGCACGTATGCACGCCATGTTGTGTTACAGAACACCAGAATCTTTTAAAGAACGTTTTCATCGCTCTAAAAAAGACGATTCAGATATTTTTGACGTAGAAAGTTGGTTGTTGCATCATGGTAAATCTTTGCAAGAACGGTATCAATTATCTTCCTATAAATTAATGAATCAATTATTAAAAACGATTGATGTTACTGTTGGAGGACAAAAAGATATTGAAAACTTAGATAAGATTGATGCTAATATTCACATTATTGGTGTTGATTCAGATTTATTTTTTACTGCGGAAGAAAATAGAGAAACACACAAAAAGTTAGCGTTAACTAAAGACAACGTTACTTATAACGAAATAAATTCGGTTCATGGACATGATGCTTTTTTGATGGAATATGATCAATTGCAGAAAATTATTGAACCTATTTTTAATAAAGATTACAGAGAAAAGAAGATGAAAGTTTTAAAATTTGGAGGAAAATCTTTGGCCAATGGAAAAGGATTGGAAAATGCAATTGAAATTATTGCAAGTAAATATAAAGACGGAGAAGAAATTACGGTTGTTGCTTCTGCAAGAGGGAATTCAACAAACGAATTAGAAACTATTTTAGAAAAGGCAGCATCAAAAAAAGAATATAAATCAGAATTTGAGAAGTTTAAAGAATATCAATTGGAACCTAATAGTTCTGTTGATTTTTCGAATGAATTTTCAAAATTAGAAACTATTTTTGAAGGTGTTTCTTTATTAGGGGATTGCAGTCAGAAAATTAAAGATAAAGTTTTAGCGCAAGGTGAATTACTTTCTGTAAAGTTAGTAGCAAGCTTGCTAGAAAAACAGCAAATTTCTGCAAATGTTGTAGATTCTAGAGCTTTAATTATTACGGATGAAAATTTTGGAAATGCACAACCTATTACTGCAGTTTCTAAAGAAAATGTAATTAGTTATTTCAAGAAAAATAAGAATACTATTCATATTGTTTCTGGTTTTATTGCATCAAACAAAAAAGGAGAAACAACTACTTTGGGTAGAAATGGTAGTAATTATACGGCAGCTTTATTGGCGAATTATTTAGATGCTGATGAGTTGCAAAACTACACGCATGTAAGTGGTATTTTTACTGCAAATCCAGATTTAGTGGCAGATGCAAAAAAAATTGAGCAATTATCATTCTCAGAAGCGAATGAATTAGCCAATTTTGGAGCGACTATTTTACATGCAAAAACAATTATTCCTTTATTAGAAAAGAATATAAATCTTCGAATTTTAAATACCTTCAATAAAGAGGATAAAGGAACTTTAATCACTGCAGAATCATCAACAAAAGGAATTAAATCTATTTCTACGATTAATAATGTAGCTTTACTAAATTTTGAAGGTAGAGGTTTGTTAGGTAAAGTTGGTGTTGATGCTCGTATTTTTAAAACGTTAAGTGACCGAAATATTAGTATAAGTATTATTGCTCAAGGTTCTTCAGAAAGAGGAATTGGTTTAATTATTGATGCTGATAAAGCGCAAGAAGCTGTTGCTGCTTTAGAAAAAGAATTTGAAAACGATTTTTATTCACAAGATGTAAATCAGATTTCTATTGTTAATAATGTAGCAGTTATTTCTATCATCGGTCAAGATTTAAGTGAGTTTCATCATCCTTATAATGCATTGATTAAAAATCAAATTGTACCTGTTTTATTCAACAATACAGTTACTGGAAAAAACGTGAGTTTGGTGGTTAAAAAAGATCAATTATACAAAGCTGTGAATGTAATTCATGGTCAAGTTTTTGGAGTTACTAAAAAAATAAATATTGCCATTTTTGGTAAAGGTTTAGTTGGCGGAACGTTAATTGATCAAATAATTGAAAACACCCAA
>JQIA01000665.1_pt1 | contig 17906 bp, 11 predicted proteins | sample 811431 | NCBI WGS metagenome assembly JQIA01 (sample SAMN02998118, study PRJNA258478) | marine sediment metagenome | biome: marine; feature: seafloor; material: sediment; isolation source: oil-polluted sediment collected from 3 locations (0.5 km, 0.7 km and 0.9 km)... | place: USA: Gulf of Mexico ...
AAGCAGCTAGAGCCATTTCATAGTCGTCTGCATTTATTCTTGTGATTGATTATTTACGAGGCCAACAATCATCCTCGAAGTGCAGTATCAAAGATCTCAATCCCCAGTCGAAGCCGTTGCGCCCCCACGGAATATATTTATAATTTAGTAATAATAAGGCTATATGTCAATTTATATCATTGCAGAAAAGGATAATAATTTAAAAAAAATATTTATACTTTTTCAGAAACTTAGGTTCCAAATGAATTTCGGTATGTTATGAAGGTAATAATCAATACTCACGAAACTTGTTGGCGCGATGCACCTGCATTTTTGCGTCTTTCTCTTTCAAGGAGTGACGTTTGTCGTACAAATTTTTACCACGGGCCATTCCAATCTTAATTTTGATTTTGCTCCCCTTAAAATAGAGGGTTAAAGGAATGATCGAAAAGCCCTTTTCATTCACCTTAGTTTGTATTTTACGAATTTCAGACTTGTTCAGAAGAAGTTTTCTTTTTTTCAATGGATCATGATTATCATTGAAGGCAAATTTATAGGGGCTTATATGCAGTTGGTGCACATACAATTCGCCACGGTCATTGAACCTTGCATAAGCATCTTTGAGGTTGACCTCACCGTTTCTGATTGATTTTACCTCAGAACCGACTAGAACTATTCCCGCTTCGTATTGATCGCTTATGGTATATGAATGTCTTGCTTTTCTGTTATCAGCAATCTTCCTGATAGTCTTTTCTTCCATTGTCTATCAATACTCCTGAAACTAAACAGATAACGATGCGCCTGCGTCTTTTGTTAACTGTATGATCTCTTTTGTTGTTTTCATTTTCAATGCTTTTTTAGCAATATCGCAAGAATCTTTTTTATTAATTTTTCTAATTGTATCTTTCACAGCCGGAATAGACTGGGGTGTCATACTGAATTCTTTCAAACCAAGCCCTATCAATACCGGCATATTTAAAGGGTCAGATGCCATTTCACCACACATACAAACCGCAACATTTTTCTTTTCACCAACCTTAACAACATGATTTACCATCTGTAACACTGCTGGGTGAAGTGAGTTGTAGAGATAAGCCACCTTTCTATTGCCTCTGTCTATAGCCAGCAAATACTGAGTTAGATCGTTTGTGCCGATGCTGAAAAAATCGACTTCATCCGCCAGTGCATCTGCCATAACAACAGCTGATGGGATTTCTATCATAACACCAATTTTGATATCACTGTTATGCGGAATACCTTCACGGGCAAGGTCATCAGAGGCTTGCTGCATCAGTTCTTTGGTCTCAATAACTTCCTCAACACCTGAGATCATTGGAAACATAACCTCAATATTTCCATACAGAGCCGCCCTCATAATCGCTCTTAACTGTGTGACAAAAACATCGGGGCGATTTAAACAAAAACGGATAGCCCTAAGCCCCAGGGCAGGATTCATTTCAAGGTCCGTATCATCATTATAAGATAAAGCTTTATCACCGTTGATATCAAGTGTCCTGATAGTAACGGAACCCGGCGCCATCAACTCGGCAACACTCTTGTATCCCTCAAACAGTTCTTCCTCATCCGGAAAACTGTTTCGACTCAGATATTGAAATTCTGTTCGATAAAGCCCAACCCCTTCTCCACCGTAATCAAGAACCGAAACAATCTCTTCAGCCAACTCAATATTTCCATTGAGTTTAATTGAGCATCCGTCTATGGTTTCAGCCGGATTGCTACTTAAACGGTTTATATCTGCTTTGTAGAGTTCATAATTAAGCCGTTTATCCCGATACTTCAAAAGCGTCTCATCTGATGGGTGAATAATTAAAACACCGTCATTTCCATCTACAATGATAATATCTTCGTTCTTAATTTTTTTCGTGGCACTGCCCAAACCCTGAATCGAAGGTATCTCAAGCGTTCTGGCAATGATGCTTGTATGTGATGTTTTCCCACCCCTGTCGGTAACAAATCCCATGATTTTCTCAAGCTGGATCTGGCTTGTATCTGCAGGTGTAAGGTCATTTGCAACAAGAATGACCCGCTTGTTAATTGAAGAGATGCTCAGTGCATCTGCACCGACAAGGTTTCTCATTATTTTATCTGAAACCTGAACAATATCTGCAGATCGTGATTGTAGATATGGATCAGGTATCGATTTAAACATCTCTTTGATGTTTGTAACAATAACTTTCAGAGCCCATTCAGCATTAATCTTTCGGCTTTCTATTTCCTCAATCGTCTTTTCATACAACATCTTGTCATTTGAAAGTGCCATATGGGACTCTAGAATATTTATATGCTGGCTTAGGTCGTCTGGAAGGCTGTTGATAATTTCAGTTAATTCATCTCTGGTCTTTTTGACTGCTGTCTTAAAACGAATTATTTCATTTTCAAGATTCTCTTCTAAAACCGGGTATTTTTCAACAACATTAACACCTTCCTTATCAACGAGATACGCCTGTCCGATACAAATACCGGGCGAGCCGCTGATACCTGTTAATATTATTTCATTCTGAAGATCCGGTTCGTTCATTTCAACCTATTCCTCTAAACCAAGTTCAATTATCTCTGCAATAGTCTTAAGCAACTGTTCGTCAGATTCCTCGGCACTTTGCAGTCTTAGCTCTGATCCTTCAACACATCCCAGTGTTAAAATATCAATAATACTGCTGGCATCCACTTTTTCACCATCTTTTTCGAGAAAGATTTCCCCTTCCGCCCCAAGTGCATGTTTTGCAATAAGCGCAGCAGGTCTGGCATGGATTCCCAGAGGGCTGGACACAACGACTTTTATTTCATTTTTGATAATAAAAATACCTGTAAGGTTAACTCTCGGTTTTGAAAATTATTCATTCTAATCAGCGCATTTCTACCATATTATGGATTCTTAGTCAATCCGATTCCATTGACAATATGCACGGTTACTGATAGCCTTATCTTAAAAGCAGGGCAGCAAATAGTCGTGTAAAACCATATAATTATAGACAAAAATGGTTTCTACTAATACGTATTTTTACATTTTTCAACCGTATTGATTATTAAGTTTCTCAATCAGGAGGAAACAGAACATGGCTGGTAAAGCAATAATTTATGGAAAGTCAACCTGCCCTTTTACAAAAGCTGCAATTGATGACTATACGGACAAAGGTATTTATTTTGATTATATTGATATTGTGGAAAAACCTGATCAGCTTGAAATGATGCTCAAATATTCAAAAGGTGAACGTAAAATACCAGTTATAGTTTACGGAGATACGGTCAGTACAGGCTTTAATGGCAAATGCTGACGAGTTTAATTTTAACCTGCTGGACGCAGGTATTATATTTTTTAAGTTTTGATTTAAATTAGTAAGCAGGAGACAGTATGCGGAAAAACAATACGGGAAGACAGTATTTGATTGATGATTTTAAGCTTGAAGAGTCATGGCGTTTATTTAAAATTCTTGGTGAATTTGTCGAAGGTATAGATACCCTTCATGACCTTGGGCCCGCAGTCAGTATTTTTGGTTCAGCCCGAACAAAACCCGGAACGCAGTATTATGAAAAAGCTTCTGAAATTGCTGCCCTCATGGTTAGAAACGACTACGGCGTAATTACAGGTGGCGGTGGTGGAATTATGGAAGCTGCAAATAAAGGTGCTGCAGAAGCCGGTGGGACATCTGTTGGTTTGAACATCACTCTGCCATTTGAACAAGACCCCAACCCGTTTTCAAACATCAAACTTCAATTCAATTATTTCTTCATCCGCAAAGTCATGTTTGTAAAATATGCATCGGCTTACATCATTATGCCTGGTGGCTTTGGGACGCTCGATGAACTCTTTGAGGCGGTAACCCTAATTCAAACACAAAGGATCAAACCCCTACCGGTTGTTCTGGTCGGAGTCGATTTCTGGAGCGGAATTATTGACTGGGTTAAAGCAACAATGCTCAGTGAGGGGAATATTTCTCCAGAGGATCTTGATATATTCAACATTACAGACGACCCTGACGAAGTTTTGAGAATTGTGAAAACTTCAAACAACTAAAGCAGATAAAATGAAGAAATTTTCGAATTTATTGTATTGCCAGCTAACCGGTATAGGACTTACATCCGGCAGGGTTTTTGCTGCAGATGAGCACGGTAGTGGGTGCCTTATTGAATCTCATCTACCAGCATTCCTTGGGATTGCGGCGATCTTTTTCCTGCTGTTGCTGTCGAATATTTTTACGATATATATTCAGCGGAAAAAACTGAGTAAAGCCCTGCGCTCTCAGAGTGATGAATTTCAAAAGCGATACAAAAGTACCAGCGCAACCAATATAAGCTACGAGTTAAGCCATGTTCATAAGAAATACAATGAACTACTAGATACCATTCAGGACGGTTATCTGGAATTTGCACTCAACGGAAACATCATCAATATCAACAATACGGTTGCAAATATTTTTAACTGCAAACGAGATGACCTGATTGGACAGCACTATTCAAAGCTTTTAAGTGTAACGAAAAACACAGACATAGAAAATGCATTTAAAACTATTTTTAAAACTGGACAACCGACACAACTAAAAAATGTAGGAGTAACAGGTAAAGACAACATCACAAGAATTATTGAAGTTTCAGCCTCACTTATGACGGGTGACAATGGCAAACCCGAAGGTTTTCGGAGTATATTCAGGGATGTATCAGAGTTGACAAAAGCCGAAACAAACCAAAGCCTTTTGGAAGAAAGACTCATACGCTCTCAGCAGGTTGAGGCAATAGGAACACTCGCGGGTGGTATCGCACACGATTTCAATAATCTTCTAATGGCTATTCAGGGCAATATCTCAATCCTTCTTTTTAAAATGAAAAAAGATAATACCCTTTATGAAAAACTTGTCAATATTGAAACCTGTGTACACAGTGGTGCTGAGCTAACCAAGCAATTATTGGGATTTACACCTGGAAAAAATTCATGCATTACTCCCATCAACATCAATGAGCTTGCCGCAGAAACAGTTGAGACCTTCAAGAACACTAAGAAAAATATTGAGATTATTGAAAAATTTAATACAGATCTCCAGGTTATTGAAGCCGATCGTAATCAGATAAAGCAGGTCATACTGAACCTGTTTATAAATTCATGGCAAACATGTTCAGGTAAGAAGCTCTTTATCGAAACAACCACCAACAATCTCAACTCAAAATCTGCAGACCGTTTGGGTATCCGGAAAGGACAATATATTCAGATTACCATATCGAATTCTGATAATAATTTTTCAACAGCAACCTCAGCGGAAAACATAGCGGGCATTAAAAATAATATCAATGCAGGAATCGGTATCGCTTCATCATCAGAAATGATCAAAAGTTATAAAGGGTTGATTGAATTCAAACAGTTAAATAATGATGAAACATCCTATACCGTCTACTTCCCAACTCCTGAGAAAAAACAAGTGCAGGAATTTGAAACTTTTTTTACCACTAAGAATACTGGTGGGACTGTGCTCTTCGTTGATGATGAAGAAATGATTATTGATGTCGGAAAACCTATGTTGGAGGAACTGGGGTACAATGTGCTGGTGGCACGCGGTGGCGAGGAAGCGATAAAGGTTTATGAAATCAACAAAGGTAAAATTGACCTTGTCATACTTGATATGATTATGCCACAGCTAGATGTCGGGAAGGTTTACGAGAGTCTGAGAGACATTGACCCTAAAGTCAAAACAATTCTATCAAGCGGATACAACTTAGATAATCAGGTCGACATGCTTATGCAAAACGGATGTGATGGTTTCATACAAAAACCATTTAACCTTAAACGTCTGGCCAGTGAAATTAAGGAGGTGCTTAATTAGGAAAAACCTTCATCACCCATTGGGGTTCTCGCTGTAGAAGATCCCCCTCGACCTCTTTAACACTGCTGTTTTTAATTTCGCCCTTTATAACCAACGAGGTATTCTGACCAATAATAACTGTTCCCTCATGAATATCTTTCATCGTTTTTACAACAGGTGATTTGCTTTGTTTTTTTTCCCAGTCCCGTATTTCCCTGATAGCAGAATTGTATTTTTCAATCTCCGGCATAATTATTTCACACTCTTCACGCACTGCCAGTGCTTCATTCATCAGGGTATCCTGAGCATCAAAATAACCTGTGATTTTTTGTTCAACAGCTATTGCCATCGTTTCAAATTCAGTAATCTCAGCAAGCAGTTCTGACTTGATATTTTCTTCAGTAGCGACTGAATAATCCTCTTTTAATTTGTTAATCCTAGTTTCACAACCTTCCTGTTTCTGAGCTGACTCAGAAATTTTCACATGATAATCGGCTTGCTTAGCCTCTGAGTCAGTTATCAGTTTCTGTTTATCACGTAATGTTTCTGTTTTTTGCTCAAGCTGTTCTTTTATGATATTAATCTCTTTATCAATATGATCAGTAACACCGACTCTCAGTATACATTTTTTTGAAACATCAGTCCCTATCCGGGATGCTTCAATACCATTCATAGCCGTTATTTCTGAGGTGATAATTATTGTCCCCTCACTTTTGCATGCCCCGCTTGTTAGGATGGTTGAACCTATGATTTCTTTCTTAACAATGACATCACTATACGATTCCACAACGGAATCCGCCATATACATTGCCTGAAGATTTCCTTCAAGCTTAATATCTGCATTCAATATACCACCTGAAACTTCCAGGTTTCCTTTGAGATCAATATACCCGCCATCAATTTCTTTTACGGAAAGACTACCTCCAATAACGCTAAAACCTTCCTTAACCATCCCCTTAACAATAATATGCCCGTCAAATATAATATTGCCCGTATTGTAATCAACATCACCAGCAATAACAATTTCCTGACGGACTGAAACCTCACCAGTAACTGTCATAGAGGGATTACCGTCTTCTACCGCAATAATTTTGAGACCATCTTCAGAAAATTTTGCCCCCTGTCCTGCTGTAGCAGTTATCCCTTTCACAGGTAAAGCAGGAATAACTTCTCCGAATACATCCAGACCATGTTTGCCAGGTTCTTCAGGGGTTATTTCAACCAGAACAACCCCTTTTTCAGCAAACGGTACTTCACCTCTGTCTTTAAAATCAATATGTCCATCACCGGTAACTTTACCGGGGTTCAAATATTCTCGTTGGAAATTCATGATGAGTTCAGCATCTTTGCCGGACGTTGGTGGTTTCCCCTTGGCTACGGTAATTTGCCTTACTTCAGTCTCATCCTGAAGAAGCTGTTCTTCAATTTCAACTTCTTTTACAATGCCATATGAAAGTTTTTTTTCCACCATCAGCTTTTTAATATCCTGAAGGAGGACGGATTCAGGATAACCAACAGGTATAATAATCGTTGCCTGAAGTAAATCCTCACCAATATTCAAGAATATTTCAGATCCCATTTCAATCTCTGATAGGATTCCCGAGTCCTTTTCCTTGTCAACAGGTCCTGCCTCAGCCTCATTTTCTGCACCAGGTAAATCATCTTTTTCGCCTTCTTCTCTAACAATCAAGCCTCTTTTTTGTTTTGCCAGAATCACATTACACTGCTCAACCGTCATCAGTTTTTCATCTAATACAATTTCAGACATTGTCAGGCAGAGTTTCCGCTGGTCAAATTCCTCAAGCTGTTTCGCCAGCATTGCCATCGAAATTTCACGTGATATATAGTCTTCCTTGACAGCCAGTAATACAAACTGTGTATCCAGATCCCTCGTATCGAGAAACTTTTTAGTTTCATGTAAAAGGGTCGCTTTTTCCTCATCTAAAAAACCCTTTTCCAAAAGGATCCTTTCAAGTGGGATTTGTAGGTCCTGCTGATATGCTTTTTCAAGATATTTCAGTCCGATTTCAAATTCTTTCCTTGTGATAAATGAATAGGTAACGGCCAGTTCACCCATCATTATATCTTTTTGATATCTTTTACTCTCCTTGAATTTTTCCTCTTTGGCTGCATCAAAATCAATACGCATCCAGTCCAGGGTTTTCATATTCTGAGCCTCAAGGATTTCATCTCTCTTTTTTTCTGTAAGAAGCCCTGCTTTAACCAGCAGATCACCAATTAAAAGACTTTCCCCTTCTTTCGATTTATCTCCTTGAATTTTTAAGGCTTTATCCATATGAGCTTGAGAAATATAACCTTCCTCAACGGCAATTTCACCTACTGTCATTTTCATCTTACGAATCGTTTCTGCTATCAGTTTTTCCATCACATTGGCGGCTACATATTCTTTTTCCACCAGCGCATCTTCAAAAGATATTTTTCGCCCTGCTTTATTTTCCTCATCACAATACCTTAAAGTCTCTTCTAGTTTTTCTTTGTTAATGAGTTTATTTTTAATAGCAATTTTTGCCGTTGCAGGTACTTTATATCCGCCTATCGTATCTGCATATCCGTTTTCTTTTTTTTCGGCCTTACTATTTCCACTCTTTTTCTCAGTATATTGTTTGAAAATTTCTGCAACACGTTCACTCTGAATACCGTAGGCCAGATCTCTTTGTTCTTCACTCAAAAGCCCTGCTTTAATAAGAAAGTCACTGACAAGTATAAGTTCACCGGATTTATATTTTTTTGCCTGGAGCGATAAAGCATTGTCGGCATGCTGACGTGAAACAAACTCTTGTTCAACGATAATATTACAGAATTCTTTATTCATGCGGCGAATTGATTTAACAATCAATGCTTCTAATGCACCTTCAGAAATATAGTTTTGCTCAATAAGAACATCTTCAAATCGAATATCATTACCGGAAAGTCTTTCTTTTTCATAAGATTTGATCGCCGACGACAATTGTTCTTTACTGATAACCCCCTGCTCTAATGCAACTATGCCTATAACAGGAATTTCATTCGGTATTTCTGTCGTTTCCATACCACCAGTAATATCAGTAGTCATAGCCACCTTCTCGCCTTTATCAGACACAGGCAAAAAAACTACATAGTCATCAATTAACAATAAAAAATTACGAGATTTGAAAAGATTTGTCTATAATATCCAATAGTAGCAAATTATCAGAGCAAGGTCAAATCAACCTATCCGATATAAACTGAAAAAGAATCTTTTCGAGGATTTGAGTGTTGAATAACTACACTTAAAAAATCATTCGGTTTTAGATTCAAACCGCTGGCAGGGAGAAAATATTCAAGCATATATTCTGTAAGCATTATACTGTAGCTGTTTCTTCTTTTGTTTAAAACAATTGCAGGGGTCCTTGTACCGATTTTTGATTCTAGGTATTTTAAGATCCAGTACCGTTTTCTAGTAAACTGGATTCTACCGACATTACTCATCGGGGCTTCCAGAATTTGGATTAAACGAGTCACTTCACTTACTGTATAAGCTTCTCCAGTTCCCAATGCAGCTTTTATCTGTCGTTGAGAAAGCAGGTCATAATATCTCCTTATTGGCGAAGTCGCAGTAGTATATGCATCAACTCCCAGCCCTGAATGCTGTGATGCTTTATGACTGATAATTGCCCTGCTCACATATTTCCTTTGCAGGCAGTTCTGGAAGAGAGACTCACTCTCTCCCTTGTAAAGCCGCTCTTTAGGTTCGGGTTGAGCCCTGAAAACACCTGGCAGTCCATTTCTGGCAATAAAGCTGGCCATCAGCCAGTTAGCCATAATCATCATTTCAGCCACCATCATTCTCGGCGGATTTTCACGGTCAACAACGCTTAATTCAACCTGACCTTCATCGTTAAAAAACGGATTTACTTCTGGCAGGTTGATCTGAGTAGCTCCTGATCTAAGCCTTTTATCCCGAAAGGCCTTCGCCATCATAATCAGTCGTTTCAAATCGTTATCACTGGCAGAAAGGGTGTTTGCCTCTGAATATGTCAGACGCCGTTCAACCTTGACCTGAGTTGAGGCGACCTCATAATCTTTTATTTCGCCAAATCTGTTTAAAGTAACAATAACACTGATGCAGGGACGTAGTTCTCCTTCGACAAGACTTGCTGCATTCTCAGATAATGCCGAGGGAAGCATCGGGATTTTCATATCCGGCGTATAAATCGAGGCACCTCTAACAAGAGCTTTGCGATCGAGTACATCCCCCTTCTCAACAAAAGAGGAAACGTCACTGATATGGATCCCAAGAATATAGGAGTCGCCAATTTTTTCAATACTAAGAGCATCGTCAAAATCAGTGGTTGATTGACCGTCTATTGTAATGGCAGATATGTGAGTGTAATCTTCTTTTCCCGGATAAGATGTAACGCCGATAACAGATTGCTGTATCTCCTCGGCTCTTTCCAATGCATCTTCAGAAAATGACATTGGAATCTGCAACCGGTATAAATCAAGGTTCGTATTTTCGTCAAACTCACCAAGGTTAACAAGCAGATTAAAAATTGAACTTCCCAGACTTATTCCGGCAGCGGAAAGTATTTCTTTACAGGTTTTATAATGCTGACTCTCTTTTTCATGAATAAGACAGGACTTTAGTATTTCGGGAATTTTTTTTAATTCCGGTGGTAATTTTGGTTTACTTTCCGTTACTGCCTTTTTTAACCAATCAGCACCTTTATCGATCAAGGTCTTTCTTTGAGCTTCTTTCTCTTTCTTTTTGAAAGCATCTTCAACCTGTTCAACTGTGTATGGTAAAAATTTATCATGAGCAAATTTAAAGTAAACTCGATTTTCGAAACAGGCTCGTATCACAGCGGCCTGCTGATCTGAAACCGCTGGTGCTGGAAAGCAGTACTCCGCCATTGACGGCAGATCAACCCATTCCGGTTCTTCGTTCAAAAGCTCCCACAATTCCTGTAAGTTGATTGATTCTTTAAGTTTTTCTCGTCTTTCTGAAGTCTCTTTCAGTTTACTAACAATATTATTTCTACCGGAAGTAATATCAATAGTGTTGTTAGAAACAAAAGAAACCCTGCTTTCAGTCAGGTTGACCTCTTTATCAGACTCAGTTAAAAGACGTAAGCGCTTGTTTTTTATATCTATAACAGCGGCACAAATGATTTTTTGCTGATCAATATACTCAACTATTGTTCCATTTTCCATGGGGCGCATAATATCAGCGGCTTTTACTAAAGTCAATCAAAGGAAATGGTATTTTAAGTAATCTGCAAAACACCGTTTAATACAAATCCAATAATAACAGGAGACCATAATTGGAGATTGAGTTAAATTTAAATAATCATTGCATTGCATCAGAAATAAAAAAACTATATAATAGAAGTGTTTCAACATATCTAAAGAAGGCACACAATTTAAAACCTGATGATACAGTGCCAGTCGAAGAAACTATTGAATTATTAAAAAAGCCCTGGAAAAACTTGATTTCCGGGATTAAGAAGTAAATACCCAGTGCTCGCAGGTAAGACTGACACACCAGTGATGTTAGGCATGAGTTACAACCTTGGGCGGTACATTTCAATTGATAATAAAAAAGTTGAGCTTATCTATTCACAATGACAGAAAAAAACGCGCATCAAAATCTTAAGAAAAAATACCTGTTGTTCAACGGCAAAAAAACAACTAGCAGAGCCGTTGCCCTAAAAGAACAGCAGGACTTTATCAATGCTTTTCCTTTTAAATGGGATGAGAGTGATGCCGATCAAAGATTTGAGTTAATCCATTATATCTCTGAGCTATCTCCCGAAGAAGGTATCAATCTTGTGTTTTATGGAATGCAGGATTTCACAAGAGCTGTAAAAATTGAAACCAAAAAAATTCTCATCCTTCTTGCTGACAAGGTAAAAATAAAACAAAATCGGCTAATGTCACAAAAAGTGGCGATACGATCTGAGGTCTTTGCAAAAAGAATATATTTTGAAATGGCTGAAACTCTGTCTCTTGATGAGCTGGAAATGTATCTTTCAATTTTACTCGATATCGGAGGAAGAGGGTCATTTTTCGCATGGAGATTCTTTACAGACAATACGATACCGCCCAACATCTTTCTTGATATTCTAAAAAGGCTATCTGAAAAGCTTCAATTAAGATTTGCACGTTATTATTTTACAACTGAACTATCCGACAAAAGAAAATATGCAAATTTCATTCGGAAACTGCTGAAAGGAATCAATGATTCGGATGAAGCTGCACAGTTTATTATCAGCCTTATTGAAAGTGATACCGAATGCCCCCATGCAAGCATTTCGTTGAATGGCACAATTCTAACAGATTTCATTCATCAGGTTAATATTTCTGAAAAATGCCTCAGTTCTGATCCTGCTAATAAAAGTTATAAAGACAAAATCATCTGTGTAAAAATTGCGGGGATCATTGATAAAAAAGGCAGTTTATATAAATTTCTGCCGTTACTGGATAAAAGCGAACCTCGAAACGTACGGCTCGCCTGCATCAAAGTGATAGGAAATTCTCACACGAATCAGGATCTGAAAATTAAGAATGCTCTTTTAGCTCTTCTTGAGGATGACGACAAATATATTATTATCAACACTTTGAAAGCACTTATCAGGCTTGAAGTGCCAGATATCATCGGTATCATTATTCAACTGGTCAAACAACAAAGCCACCTGAGAGCAAAGATATATAATTGTCTTTCTGATCTCGAATCCGGACAGTTGATAACCATTCTGGATATGCTTGAAGAGCCATTTGCGACAGATGCACGGAGGACGATTGGTAAAATACTGATCAAAAGAAATCCTGAACGCCTTGAGGTGCTGCTGGAATTCCATAAAAACAATCAGGATAGCAAAGCAAACAAAGATGCACAGCTACTTTATGAGACTATCAAAAAAATTAAAGAAGCAGAGACGAAAGTGCTCAATGAAAAAAATATCCCTGATCCTGTTTTAAAATCTATACGCGTACAGAAATTAATTAAAAAACTGTTACCCAAAAAACAGCTAAAAAAACTCAAAGATTTAACCGGAAGAGATCCGGAAATCAAGCTACGGCTTTATGATGAGTTTTATACAGATATGGATATTTCAGGATTCAAAATAGAAAATGTTGATTTTAATGGCTCAACTTTTTTGAATACAGATTTATCATCGACCTATTTTAAGGATGTCAGCTTCAAAAATGTAAGATTTGAAAGTACCTCATTAGAAAATGCTCTATTTGAAAATGTAATATTTGACAACTGTATCCTCCTCAATGCTGAAGCCCATGCAGCTAATTTCAAACAATGCAGTTTTTCAAATGCATCAATTTGTAATTCTTCGTTTGAGTTTGCAGAGATGGCCGGCGCCTATTTCACCGGAGCAACTATAATTAATTGTAATTTTGCTAAAACTGAACTCTCCTTTGCTTCTTTCACAGGGTCAAATTTATACATGAGTTCATTCAAACATGCCTCTTTTTACCAGGCGGCATTTGTCGTCACCAAAGGCATGCTTTCTGATTTTTCAGAAACCAATATAACAGAGACAGCAAAGCTTAAGTATTCTGATCTAAACGCCCGTTTAAAAGATTGGAACAAAGTTGAGATTCCTTCCATTTTTTATGAAAAAGAACTCCTTGAAACAAACTGGCAGAATATTCTTATTCTAACCAATGAAATGGACCTACAAAGAGACATTTTTTTCAAATATAACAGACGTCGAAAAAAGTTTGCAGTCGATACATTCAGACCGGAGCAGGAAGATCTTTTTGAAATAATTCCCCTTTTGCTTCACCTGACACAACTCCTGGTTCCCATAGAACAGAAGAAAGAGACTATCCTTTCCCATGAAAATACCGGTGTAAGGAATATGGCTTCAGGAATATACGGATATGTGCCGAGTCAAAATACCGTAAGACTTGCAAAAAAATACCTTAAATGTGACAAACTGCTTCTGCTGCCCGGAAAACAGAGTCACATTGAAGCCCTTTTTACAATCGGCAGTCTCGGAACAATTGCACAGTCATCTACATCAGATATTGACTACTGGGTCTGTATAAATAAAAACAGAATGGACGAGGATGCCGTTGCTTTTTTAAAACTCAAACTTGAAGCGATCGAAAAATGGGCAAAGCTTAAATTCAACACCGAGCTTCATTTTTTCATTCTAGATGCTGCAAGTATCCGTGAGGGCCGGTTCGGCGGCAGTGATTTCGAAAGTTCAGGATCTGCTCAGGGCATGATACTGAAAGAAGAATTCTATCGAACAATGATTCTGATTTCAGGCAAAATACCCTTTTGGTGCGTTCTGCCCGCATGGACAGCAGATAATTACTATAACCTGCTCTACCTGACTGCCAACAGGTTCCATAATGATTACCTTGATTTTGGGAATGTCTCAGTAATCCCTTCCGGTGAGTATTTTGGTGCATCGATGTGGCAGCTGTTCAAGAGTCTTACCAGTCCATACAAATCTGTAATGAAAATGGCTCTTCTGGAAAAATATATACAGGAAAAAAAGAAAAGCAGACTTCTATGCAACCTTTTAAAAAAGAAATGGGCGACTGGAAAGTGTAACTTCAGACATCAGGATCCATATCTTCTATTGTTTGAAGAGATTTCAAACTTTTATAATTCATCAAATCAGAAGGATATACAATCCCTTGTCCGGATTTGCTTCTTTTTCAAGCTCGGTATCCGCTCAATGACAGAGCTGGATAAATCTGTTTTCAAAATCAGAAAAACACTGGTTCAAAAATGTATTGAAAATTTTGCATGGGAAGAGTCAATGTTATGTGAACTTGGCTACTTCGATGAATGGTCCTTTGAAAAAATTGTTGATTTTTCAAATACTATCAATCACTTTATGATTGAATCATATCGAAAGCTGAGTGGTCATCTCAACAAATCGACTGACTCGGAAACAACAATCACAGACAGAGATCTAACAATGCTCGGTCGTAAAATGTTTGTTCAATTTGTTCCTCAGCCCCACAAAGTCCAGAAGTTGCCTCATGTTACTGAAGGACGTCGGCTGTTCAAACAGCTTTATATCTATTTTCGGCAGAGTGGAGACAAAAAACCTGCCTGGGAAGTCTATTCAGAATACAATAAAAATGAAATCATACAAAGTAACAGTAAAGCCATATTAAAAGGTATTGAACACATTGAAGAAATTGCTGCCTGGAGTATTCAAAATGACCTGTTAAACTGTGGTACAAATTTCAATATACTGCCCAATCCGACATTTGTATCTGCTCAGGATTTCATTGAACTTATTAATGAAATGACAGAATTTTTCATTTCCAAGGGGGATGATTCCGTCTCTGCAAATGCTTTTTTAAAAAATTATGTCCCCATAGAACTATACGTGATTATCAACTTTAACGACAACAGAAAGGCAGATAAAATTTTTGATTATGTTGCAGTCTATCGAACATCCTGGGGCGAACTTTATTGCCGGTATTATCACAGCAAAGAGGGTCTCACCTCTCTATCGGAAGCAATAGAAAACATACAGATTAACCTAAGTCTTACCTTTGAAAATACCCGCCTGGGATATCATATTCCAAAAATGTCCCGAAAAAGAATAAAAATCACAACTGATGGGTGATTTTCACTTAGGGCATGTAAGAAAATAATATGGCCAACCTTACATCTTGGCTTCGGGTCATCTTAGATACGGTTCAATCGCAATATTAGCCACCTTATTTTATTACAAACCCTTAATACCAGTCATAACAGGATTTACAGCAGGATAAGTTTCTGTTATCTAAGATGGGTGTGAAACATTTCATAGTAAAAAAAATCAATAATGGTTAATATCAACGACAATGAACGAGTAGTGGAGTTGTCGAAAATCCGTCTAAAAGAGCTTGATAAATAAAATGACAAAAAATACTATTAAATCTCCCTTTCTTGTTGCTGTAATTATCGGATGTTCACTGACGCTTATTTTATATGCTCTCTCTTTCACCTCTTTGTATAAACGGATCAAGTATTCTGCAAATGACTTCAAAGTAAAGCAATGCGCCAAAAAAGAGCTCGCCGGTTCTGATATTGTACTTGTTGCAATTGATGAACTTTCGATGAAAAAATTCTCAAAATCATACAATTACAACTGGCCATGGCCCAGGCAGTTTTATGGCATCATCCTCGATTACTTCAAAAAAGCGGGGGCCGACGTTGTTATTTTTGATATTCTTTTTTCTGAATCGGAAATCGGACGAATTGATATTGACGGAACAGCCTCAGAAAAAGTATTTGCCGATGCCATTTCAAATTACCGAAACGTTATCCTGGGAGAAGCACTCAGCGAAGAGCATGACAATGATGCTGAAGCATTATCAAACCACGAAATTGTTTTCGAAAATGCAGAAAAAATGCCGCTTAAACAGTACAACTCAATCTCGCCACCGATAAAAAAATTCAGGGATGTTGCAGGCGGATCGGGCGTTGTAACCTATCATGCCGATGAAGATGGAGTCTGCAGAAGACTCCCCCTCATATTTAAAGTCAAAGATAAATATTACCCTCAGCTTTCATTTGCGGCCTACCTTCTTTCAACACATGATTCTGTTGTCCGGTATGATGAAAAACACAAAACCCTTGTAACCAGAAAAACAAGTTTTCAACTGGATGAGAACGGTTATTACACAATATACTGGTACGGCCCTGGAAGCACTGGCGAAAAAGGGGTCTACCGGTGTGATTCATTCTATGATGTCTTCCGGTCAGCGATTCAGATCATGGAAGGAAAAGAGCCAGTCATTCCTTTAAGCGACTACAAAAATAAAAAAATCATTATTTATGCGACAGCCAGCGGCTTAATGGACTTGAAAGTTACACCATTTTCCTCAACGAACCTGCCCTATCCGGGAGGAGAGATTCACGTTACGCTACTTGACAATCTGCTGAATGGTATCTCAATCGTAGAAATACCTGAAAATATGTTAATCCTCTGCTTTCTCATTTTTTCAATTTTCCTCAGCTATACATTCATTACAAAAAGGCTCGCTTTGTCACTATCAATCGCTTTTATAACAAGTGGATTGACGATACTTGCCAGCTTTTACTTTTTCAATAAATATATATTTGAGATGATATATCTCTTTCCGATGTTACTCATTCTGTTTTCCAGTGCGGCCGCAGCCATGTACAAAACACTGACTGAAGGACTTGCCAAAAAACAGATCAAGAATATCTTTTCACGTTATCTCCACGAGGATGTAATCAATCTGCTGATGGAAAACCCAGATCAGGTGGACCTCAAAGGTACCGAAATCCATGCTACTGTTTTATTTACTGACCTTCAGGGGTTTACTACTTTTGCAGAAGATAAAACCCCACAGGAGCTTATCGATGTACTGAATAATTATTTTCAAGTCATCACAAATATTGTTCTTGATCAGAATGGCATGCTTGATAAATATACTGGTGACGGTATCATGGCAATCTTCGGCGCCCCGATAGAGCGTGAAGATCATGCAAAAGCTGCCTGTGAAGTTATACTGGCCTTCAGAGATGAAAACGTCAATCAACTAATCTCATCACACAAGGGTAATATTCTGACCCGTATCGGCATCAGCAGTGGCCCGATTGTTGTTGGCAACCTGGGTAGCGACAGACGAATGGACTTTACTGCAATCGGTGATACAGTTAATCTTTCAGCCAGATTGGAAGGTGTTAACAAGGCTTATGGAACAACCAATATCATGAGCGAGTACACCTGGGAGGCTGTAAAAGATGATTACTTTTTCAGAGAGCTTGATTTTATAAGGGTAAAAGGGAAAAACAGACCGATCAGAGTCTTTACAATTGTTGCCCGTCCTGAAGAAATGACAGAAGAAATGCTTGCTGTTGAAACAGCATTTGAAACCGCAATAAAAATATTCAGGGAACGCAAATGGGAAGATGCACGCAATGCTTTTGAAGATGTTCTTAAGCTGAACCCGGATGATTCTCCGGCAAAAGCCTATATTGACAGATGTAATTTATTGAAAACAAGCCCTGAACTGATAGACAATCAAGGTGTGTTTACGTTTAAAACCAAATAAATGATGGCGTTGTAAAAAGTCCCATCTACTTCGCTTTAGTGCTTGGCCAGACTTTTGACGTACAACAGGTACTAC
>JQIA01000666.1_pt1 | contig 17867 bp, 17 predicted proteins | sample 811431 | NCBI WGS metagenome assembly JQIA01 (sample SAMN02998118, study PRJNA258478) | marine sediment metagenome | biome: marine; feature: seafloor; material: sediment; isolation source: oil-polluted sediment collected from 3 locations (0.5 km, 0.7 km and 0.9 km)... | place: USA: Gulf of Mexico ...
CTTTGTTTTGCTCTTGAGTGGTTCTAAAACGAGAGAGTAATTCAACTTGTACGGGGGTGTCTGCAAAGCGGTCTTTAAATGACTCATAGTGTTGTTGTGCCAGCAAAGTTGTAGGTACCAGTACGCCAACTTGTTTACCTGAATGAGTGGCAATAAAAGCGGCGCGCATGGCGACTTCCGTTTTACCAAAGCCCACGTCGCCGCAAATAAGCCTGTCCATTGGCTTGATACTTTGCATATCGTTTTCAACCGCCTCTATGGCAGCGGCCTGGTCTGGCGTTTCTTCAAAGGGGAAGCCTGCGCAGAAAGCATGATAGCTGGAGTCGGGTTTAGTGGCTGCAAAGCCAATTCTTGCTTCACGACGTGCATATACATCTAACAGTTCTGCTGCGGTATCATGTATTTTCTCTACTGCTTTTTTCTTGGCGGTAGACCACTTATCAGTGCCTAATTTATGGAGCGGGGCGCGCGCTTCATCTGTTCCACTATAACGTGAAATAAGATGAAGTGAAGATACAGGCACGTAAAGTTTTGCACCTTGAGCGTATTCCAGCATTAAGAATTCATTGGTCTGGCCATCGAATTCAATGGTCTCAAGGCCATGATAACGGCCAACGCCGTTATCTAGATGAACAACAGGGGCGCCGATTCGTAATTCAGACAAGTTCTTGATGGCTATTTCGCCAGAGTCTGTTGCACGCTTCCGTCTTCTGCGCTGCATGACCCTTTGACCAAAGAGTTCAGACTCAGAAACAACAGCAATACCTTGTGATGCACTGAAAAAACCTTCAGATAACGGGGCGATGGTAAGGCAAAACGGCACGGGGCTATTTAAAAAACAGTCCCAGTTGCTAACCTTTTGCACGCTTAAATTGTTATCTGCAAATAAGTCTTCAAGGGCTTCTTGTCTTCCTGCAGATTCTGCACAAACCAAAATTCGGGCTTTTGAATCACCTTTGAATTGACGTAAACCTGCGAGGGGGTCAGTTGCTTGCGCATCAACGGCTAAGTTTCTGGCGCTTGATGCTTGGAAATTAGAAACGGATACGGCTTGCTCAAAGGATTCTTGGCTTACTGTTACTCGTGGAAATAACTTAATTTGTGAAAATAATTCGTTTGTTTGAACGAATAAGGTTTCAGGGGGTAATATCGGCCTTAAGCGGTCATGTCTTCTTTCTTCAAACCGATGTTTAATGTCATCCCAAAAGTGCTCACTTGCTTCTTTTAAGTTTGGGGGCGTGAAAATAAGCGTGTTACTGGGTAAGTAGTCAAATAGAGTGGCGCTTTCATCAAAAAACAATGGGAGATAGTATTCAATCCCCGGAGGTTTAATGGCTGATTGTACATCCCTATAAATAGAACAGTCTTTAGTAGGGGCTTGTTCAAATTTTTCATGCCAACGTGTTCTGAATGCTGAACGAGAGGCTTTGTCCCAAGGGAATTCATTGGCTGGTAGCAAATTAATATTATCTAGCTTATCTAATGATCGCTGTGTTTCGGGGTCAAAGGTTCTTAATGTTTCAACTTCATCATCAAATAGCTCTATGCGAATGGGGAGTGTGCTACCCATAGGGTAAATGTCTAAAATCGAGCCTCTAACCGTGTATTCTCCATGCTCATAAACAGTATCAACAAAACGATACCCATTAGCTTCTAGTTCTAAGCGGTACTGATTAACATCTAGGGTTTGGCCTATAGATGTAAGTAAGCCAGCCCCTTGTAAAAATGAAGTGGGAGCAAGACGATGTAGCAGGGTGCTAATAGGGATGATGAGAATCCCTTTCTTAAGCTTTGGTAGAGTATAAAGTGTTTCAATTCGCTGGGAGGTAATATCTTCGTGTGGCGAAAAATCATCATAAGGGAGTGTTTCCCAATCAGGAAGATTTAATATTTCAAGGTCTTTGTCTTTATTAAAAAACTTTATCGCTGTTTCGTAAGTAAGTGCGGTTTCTGTATTAGGCGTAACTAGCAAGCCAAGGCCTTGATGTTTTTTTATGGCTTCAAGTGCAATAAGTGGCGTAATACCTGACTCGACAGATCCCCATTGACGGTGGTCTGCTGGTTTGCTGGGTAGGTTGGGGATATTTATCATTTTTTGAGTCATGTGTTAGTTGTTTCGCTATGTCTTTGTTGTATTGCTTCGCTGTATTGTTGTGCGGAATATTCTAACCTTGATTAAGGGGGTAGTCATAGTAATACAGGATAGATTTTTAATGTGGTACGATGGTGCATAAAACACGGTTTGCTTATCGTTAAGTGAAGATGGATAATGCGCCCCTAATTTTGTGCAATTTGAGAGGTGCCTAACGTGGCTCAGAACATTACGGATACGTGTTTTGTCGACTGGAACGAGCGAGAAACTGTTGCTGAAGCAATGATACCAATGATTGGACGCTTGTATCGCAAGAACAACATTGTTACATCAGTTTATGGACGCGCTATTATTAACCAGTCTGTTATCGGGCTTCTCAAGTCTCATCGATTTGTTCGACAGGTAGAAAATTCTGAATTGTCAGTCCATGAAACATACAAAGTTCTTGAAATACTTGACGGACTTGAGTTGGGTCATGCTCATATTGATATCGGTAAGCTTGCTGTTAAATTTCAGAAACAACAAGAAGAATCTTCTTTAGAGGCATTTCTTCGTACTGAACTAGCTGACATTGTTGATAAATACAACGCAGAAGAAGCTAAGCAGCATAACGAACAGACTAAAGATGTGGTTTTATATGGTTTTGGTCGAATCGGTCGCTTGTTGGCTCGTATAATGATCGAGAAAGCGGGTGGCGGTGCTAACCTTCGCTTAAGAGCGATTGTTGTTCGTAAGGGTAAGGCTGACAACGATCTTGAAAAAAGAGCAAGTTTGTTGCGCCGTGATTCTGTTCACGGTTCTTTCGACGGTACTATTACGGTTGATGAAGAGCGTAAAGCGATTATTGCAAATGGTAACTACATTCAGGTTATCTACTCTAACTCACCTTCAAGTGTAGATTACACTGAGTACGGTATTGATAACGCATTGGTTATTGATAACACGGGTATTTGGAGAGACGAAGCGGGTCTTGGTCAGCATCTTGAATGTAAAGGTGTTAGCAAGGTTCTTCTTACCGCACCAGGTAAGGGCGATATCAAGAATATTGTTCACGGTATTAATAACGGCATGCTAACAGCTGATGATAAAATTGTATCAGCTGCATCATGTACTACTAATGCTATTACACCTGTTCTTAAAGCCGTTCATGATAAGTATGGTGTTGTAAATGGACATGTTGAAACAGTGCACGCGTTTACAAATGACCAAAATTTAATTGATAACTATCATGCTGGCAGTCGACGTGGTCGAAGTGCGCCATTGAATATGGTATTAACTGAAACGGGCGCTGCTAAGGCTGTGTCAAAGGCTTTGCCAGAGATGGAGGGAAAGTTAACGGGTAACGCGATCCGTGTGCCAACACCTAATGTTTCAATGGCTATTCTTAACTTGAATCTTGAAAAAGAGACGACGGTTGAGGAAATAAATGCTTACCTGAGAGATATTTCACTTCATTCTGAATTACAGAAACAGGTTACTTTTGTTAACTCTCCTGAAGTTGTATCTTCTGACTTTGTTGGTTCTCGTTCGGCGGGTATTGTTGATGGTCAGGCGACTATTGCGAATGATAATCGTGTTGTTCTTTATGTTTGGTATGATAATGAAGCAGGTTACAGTGCGCAGGTTATTCGCCTATCAAATGAAATGTGTGGTGTGAATTACGCGGTGTTCCCAAAGTCTTTCTAATGTAAGTGTTGTACCTTTTAACAAAAAAGCCCGATTATTTATCGGGCTTTTTTTTGCCTGTTTATTTTATAATTTTGCTACATATACTGTTGGCTTTGGTGTTTTTACTCTAATTTTAAAAAATGTGTGAATTTGCATGTTTTCTTGACCTTGTTCAAGGAGAGTTTCTCATTGTACAGATATACCAATTAAGGGTTATGAGTTGATGGAGGTTTATGAACTTATGAAGTTATATAGATAGAAAAAATAGCTTTGTGACCTTTCTTAATAGTGTTGTGACCTTTATAATTGGGGCGTTTTTGGGTGCGTCAAACGAGTAGCGATTCAATTATTTCCTGTTTGGGAGCAGTAACCGGGGGAATTGATAACAAATGTCTTATACATTTGCTATCTCGTGGCGTAAAAGTATTGAGTTTCTTATGATTAGGCGGGGCTAATGATTAATATCAAGAAAGGCCTGGAATTACCTATATCCGGTGCTCCTGAGCAAAAGATTACCGATGGAAAAACCGTGAGCAGTGTTGCGCTTGTTGGTTTTGACTATTTTGGTATGAAGCCAACAATGGCGGTTCAGGAAGGAGATAAGGTTAAGCGAGGGCAACTGCTGTTTGAAGATAAAAAAACAGCGGGTGTACGTTATACTTCTCCAGCTGCGGGTACAGTAAAACTGGTAAACCGTGGTGAAAGACGAGTTTTTCAATCTATTGTTGTTGAAATAGATGGCGATGAGGCTGAGGTATTTTCTAAATATGCAGAAAATGATTTAGCAAATCTTGAGCGTCAACAGGTTGTAGATAACCTAGTGCAGTCAGGGCTTTGGACCGCATTTCGAACGCGTCCATTTAGTAAAGTGCCAGAGATTGATAGTACTCCAAATTCAATCTTTGTTACCGCAACAGATACAAACCCTTTAGCGGCTGACCCTAAGTTGGTTATTGCTGCGTCAGAAAAAGAATTTAATAACGGCTTAACCGTTCTTAAACATCTGACTAATGGTAAAGTGTTTGTTTGCACAGATAAAGATTTTAATACTTCATTACCTACCGATAACGCTATTGAAGCTCAGGCTTTTTCAGGAATACATCCAGCAGGTAATACAAGTACACATATTCATTACCTTGACCCAGTTAGTGCGACTAAAACTGTTTGGGCTATTGGCTATCAAGATGTTGTTGCTGTCGGAAAATTATTTACTTCCGGTGAGTTATCGGTTGAACGTGTTGTAGCTATAGCCGGTCCAAAAGTGACAAAACCTCGTTTAGTGCGTACTCGACTGGGTGCGTGTCTGACTGAGCTTTTAAGCGGTGAAACTGATTCAGCGACTAAGAACAGAACTATCTCAGGCTCTGTATTTGGCGGTCGTCGTGCAGAAGGGCCTGTTGCTTATCTTGGTCGTTATGCAAATCAGGTATCTGTATTAGAAGAAGGTGACAAACGAGAGTTTTTAGGCTGGTTGTCGCCAGGTGCTAATAAGTTCTCTGTTTTGAATATTTACCTTTCAAAGCTAATGCCAAAGAAATTATTCAACTTTACTACCACAACTAACGGAAGTGAGCGGGCGATGGTGCCTGTAGGTTCTTACGAAGCAGTGATGCCACTTGATATTTTAGCAACTCAGTTACTTCGCGCATTGGTTGTTGGTGATACCGAACAGGCTCAGCAACTTGGTTGCCTAGAGTTGGAAGAAGAAGATTTAGCCCTTTGCTCATTTGTTTGCTCAGGCAAATATGAATACGGCCCAATTCTTCGGGAAAATCTTACACTCATTGAGAAAGAGGGCTAATTATGGGTTTCAGGCAAGTTCTTGATAAGATGGAACCGCACTTTCATAAGGGAGGCCGCTACGAAAAATGGTATGCACTTTTTGAAGCTGCAGACACCATCTTTTATACGCCTCCAAGCGTAACATCTACAACTTCTCATGTTCGTGACGGTATAGACCTTAAGCGAATGATGATTACAGTATGGTTCTGTGCATTCCCTGCAATGTTTTTTGGAATGTGGAATATTGGTTATCAGGCAAATACAGCCATTGAAGCTGGCGCAGTAATGGGTGACGACTTAAGGTCAGTTGTTATCGCTATGCTCGCAGGTAATGATGCTTCAAGTATTTGGGATAACATGATTTATGGTGCTACTTACTTCTTGCCTATCTACTTTATCGCTTTTGCGGTAGGTGGATTCTGGGAAGTATTGTTTGCCATGGTTCGTAAACATGAAATTAACGAAGGCTTCTTTGTTACTTCTATTTTGTTTGCCTTAATTGTTCCACCTGATATTCCGTTATGGCAGGCTGCTTTAGGTATTACATTTGGTGTTGTTATTGGTAAAGAAGTATTTGGCGGAACCGGCAAAAACTTCCTTAACCCAGCGTTAACAGGTCGTGCATTTCTTTTCTTTGCTTACCCATCAGAAATTTCTGGTGATGCGGTTTGGACAGCTATTGACGGTTTCACTGGTGCGACTGCGCTAGGTGTTGCTGCTGAAGGTGGAATGGATGCGGTGCTAAGTCAAATGTCTTGGATGGATTCCTTTATTGGTACTGTTCAGGGTTCAATTGGTGAAACCTCGGTTATCGCAATTCTTATTGGTGGTGCTGTCTTGCTTGCTACCAAAATTGCTTCCTGGAGAATTGTATCAGGTGTCATGCTTGGCATGATCGCAACTTCATTAATGTTTAATGCCATTGGTTCTGAAACTAACCCTATGTTTGCAATGCCTTGGTATTGGCACTTTGTTGTGGGCGGATTCTGCTTCGGTATGATCTTTATGGCAACAGACCCTGTATCTGCTTCTATGACTAATCAGGGTAAGTGGGCATTTGGTGCGCTTATCGGCATTATGGTTATTTTAATCCGTGTCGTTAATCCTGCATTCCCTGAAGGTATGATGTTGGCAATTTTGTTTGCAAATTTATTTGCACCTCTTATTGACCACGTTGTTACACAGGCCAACATTAAGCGGAGGTTAGCGCGTGTCTAGTAATAAAGAGAGTACTCAAAAGACAATTATAGTTGCGTTGCTGCTTTGTCTTGTTTGTTCAATTATTGTTTCGGGCTCAGTTGTTTTACTGCGTCCAATTCAAGAGAAGAACAAAGCGCTTAACCTAAAAGTTAACATTCTAGCAGCAGCTGGAATGCTTAAAGAGGGTTCAACGCCTGCTGAAATTGAAAGCACATTCGACCGCATAACACCAAAATTGGTTGACCTTGATACAGGAAAGTATGTTTCTCCAGAGGTTGTTGGTTTAACTAATGCGATTGATTATGACCAGAAAAAAGCGGCTAAAAATCCTAAGCTTTCTGATGTATTAGATAGCGACAAAGATATTGCAAGCATTAAGCGTCGTGAAAAATACGCGAAAGTTTATTTGTTTGAAGAAAACGGCGCCGTTAAAACCATTATCATCCCAATGCATGGTTATGGCTTATGGTCAACGTTATATGGTTTTGTAGCACTTGAAAGTGATGCAAATACAGTTGCCGGTCTTGGTTTTTATCAGCATTCCGAAACACCAGGGTTAGGTGGTGAAGTTGATAACCCTAAGTGGAAAAATCAATGGCCTGGTAAAAAGATCTATAACCTTGATGAAGGTACTGATCCTGTAATTGAACTTGTTAAAGGCGGTGTTGATTTAACAAGAGATGACGCAATTTATGGTGTTGATGGCTTGTCTGGAGCTACATTGACCAGTAGAGGTGTCACAAACTTATTGCAATTCTGGCTTGGCGAAAATGGCTTTCAAAAATACCTTAATCGCGTAAGAGAGGGGGCTTAAGTAATGTCTGATATGACTATAAAAAAGGTTCTCTTTGAACCTGTTGCAAGTAATAACCCTATCGCTTTGCAGATTCTTGGTATCTGTTCTGCTTTAGCGGTAACAACCAGTTTACAGTTGTCATTGGTTATGGCTGCTGCGGTATGTTTGGTAACGGCATTTTCTAGTATGTCGATATCGATGATTCGTAATCACATACCTTCAAGTATTCGTATTATTGTTCAAATGACCATTATTGCGTCTTTAGTTATTGTGGTAGATCAGCTGTTACAAGCATTTGCTTATGAATTAAGTAAGAAGCTATCTGTATTTGTTGGTTTGATCATCACTAACTGTATCGTAATGGGGCGAGCAGAAGCCTTTGCTATGAAAAATGGCCCTGTTATGAGTTTTGTAGATGGTATCGGTAACGGTCTCGGCTATGGTGCAGTATTAATCGCTGTTGCGGTTGTACGTGAGTTGCTAGGTTCTGGTTCTTTGTTTGGTATTGAAATCCTGGTTACGGTAAATAATGGCGGCTGGTATCAGCCAAATGGTCTTCTATTATTGCCACCGAGTGCTTTCTTTATTATCGGTCTGATTATCTGGGGTTTACGCTCTTGGAAGACGGATCAAAAAGAAGCGCCTGATTATAAAATGAAAGCGCATGTAACTAAGGAGGCATTCTAATGTTTGAACATTATATTAGCCTATTTATAAAAGCGGTATTTATTGAAAATATGGCTTTGGCCTTCTTTCTTGGAATGTGTACTTTTTTAGCACTATCTAAGAAAATTGATGCAGCTATTGGCTTAGGTATAGCGGTTATTGTTGTGTTAGGTATCACCGTACCTGTTAACAATCTTATTTATACCTCACTATTAAAAGATGGAGCCTTAGCATGGGCTGGCTATCCTGAAGTTAACCTTAGCTTCTTAGGTTTGCTAACCTATATTGGCGTGATTGCAGCGCTGGTTCAAATTCTTGAGATGGTTCTTGATAAGTTTTTCCCTGACCTCTACAACGCACTGGGCGTGTTCTTGCCTCTCATTACTGTAAACTGCGCCATTATGGGTGCGGCATTATTTATGGTGGAGCGAGATTACAACTTTGGTGAAAGTGTTGTTTATGGCGTAGGTGCTGGTGTCGGCTGGGCTTTAGCCATTGCTTCGCTGGCAGGTATTCGTGAAAAACTTAAATATAGTGACGTGCCAGAAGGACTGCGTGGTTTAGGTATAACCTTTATCACTGTGGGTCTTATGTCACTTGGTTTTATGTCATTTTCGGGGATTTCGTTGTAGCACATGCGAATTCGAAACTGGTCTCAAGATAAAGAACAAGGTTAAAACATGAATGCAGAAATAATTTTAGGCGTGGTCATGTTTACCGTTATCGTACTTACATTGGTGGCGGTGATACTGGCTGCACGCTCAAAGCTGGTTAGCACTGGTGATGTAACGATCGAAGTAAACGGTGATCCAGAACATACTATTAAAACGCCTGCGGGCGGTAAGTTGCTTCAAACCCTAGGCGCTGAAGGTGTTTTTCTTGCATCTGCCTGTGGTGGTGGTGGTACTTGTGCGCAGTGTAAGTGTAAAGTTCTTGATGGTGGAGGCTCTATGCTTCCAACTGAAAAAGGACACTTTACAAAGCGTGATGAGCAAGACGGCTGGAGACTGGCGTGTCAGGTTGCTGTAAAGCAAGACATGAAAGTTGAAGTAGATGAAGAAGTATTTGGTGTTAAGCAGTGGGAGTGTACTGTACGCTCTAACGAGAACATGGCAACCTTCATTAAAGAGCTAGTACTTGAATTACCTGCTGGCGAAGATGTTGGTTTCCGCGCGGGTGGTTATGTACAGCTTGAAGTACCTGCTCACGAAGTGGACTACAAGAACTTTGATATTGAAGAAGAGTATCGTGGTGATTGGGATAAGTTTAACCTTTGGCAGTATAAGTCTATTGCTAAAGACCCCGTGGTTCGTGCTTACTCAATGGCTAACTACCCAGATGAAAAGGGGCTTGTTAAGTTCAATATCCGTATTGCTTCACCGCCTCCTGGAACCAGTTTCCCTCCAGGACTAATGTCATCTTATGTATTTAACCTGAAACCAGGTGATAAGATTACTGTTTCGGGTCCATTTGGTGAGTTTTTTGCCAAAGATACTCAGAACGAGATGATATTTATTGGTGGTGGTGCTGGTATGGCACCGATGCGATCTCATATTTTTGATCAGTTAAATCGTTTGAAATCTACTCGTAAAATATCTTTCTGGTACGGTGCTCGTAGCTTGAGAGAGATGTTCTATCAGGATGAATACGATAAGCTGGCAAAAGATAATGAGAACTTTAGCTGGGAAGTAGCGCTTTCTGATCCTCAGCCAGAGGATAATTGGGAAGGCCTTACTGGGTTTATCCATAACGTTCTTTTAGAAAACTACCTAAAAGATCACCCAGCGCCAGAAGATTGTGAGTTCTACATGTGTGGACCTCCAATGATGAATGCTGCTGTTATCAAAATGCTCAAAGATTTGGGCGTTGAAGATGAAAATATCTTGCTGGATGACTTCGGAGGTTAACGAAGAGTCCATGCCAATATTTTCTAAAAAGCCCGCTCTAATGACAATGCTCACCCGCATTGTCATTTTGGCGGGCTTGTTTATTTCTGGCTGTGAAGAAACTGAAAGCCTTAGTGTTTCAAATAGCCATGAATCAAGCCAAAAGGTTGTGATTTCAGAAATTACTGGCCCTATCATGGGGACTAGTTATCATATCAAAGTCGTATTGACCTCTAATCAACATTCATTAGACAATCTTTCAAACGGTGCTAGTGACACGCTTAAACGAATAGATTTTTTAATGTCTACTTATAAGTCAAATTCTGAAATATCTCGTTTTAACCGTTTTCCGCAAAACAAATGGTTTGAAGTTTCAGCGGAAACTTATGAGGTTATTTCATTGGGGCAGTTGATTAGCAAAAAGAGTAATGGGTATTACGATATGACTGTCGGCCCCTTGGTTAATAGTTGGGGCTTTGGACCATCTGGTAAGCCAGTTAAAATTCCTGATGAAGGTCAGTTAAAAAAAATACTTAATAAGGTAGGGTTTGCACACCTGAAATTAGATGATAAGACATTGTCTATAATGAAACATGCTGATGTGTATCTTGATCTATCATCTATTGCAAAAGGGTATGCTGTTGATGCGGTTGCTCGTTATTTGAGTAAGCAAGGGGTTGATAGCTATCTTGTAGAAGTAGGGGGGGAAATTCGTGCCCAAGGTAAAAAGCCTGATAATAAGGTCTGGCGTTTAGCTATAGAGTCTCCAATGGTAGGTCAGCGCTCTGTTCACAAAGTTATTGAGTTAACGGATGCTGGCTTGGCTACTTCGGGTGATTACCGAAATTATTATGAAGAGGCTGGAGTGAGGTACTCTCACACCATTGATCCATTTACAGGGAAACCTGTTCAGCATAATTTAACATCCGTGAGTGTTATTCGTCCAACGTCTGCAGAGGCCGATGCTATGGCTACTATGTTTATGGTGATGGGCACTGAACATGGCTATAAATTCGCTGTCGAACAGGGTGTCGCTGCTTATTTTATTTATCGCAGTGATGATGGTTTAGCGTTTAAAAGTAAGTCGACTAAAGAATTTGATATTTATTTAACCCAATGAGGTGATTCAAGTGGGAACATTTATTGTAGTTTTCCTATTCATGGGATTAGTTATTCTAGCAATGGCTGTAGGCGTTCTAATGGGGCGTAAACCTATTTCTGGCTCTTGTGGTGGCATGGCTGCACTCGGGATGGATGTTGCCTGTGATATTTGTAAGGGTGATAAAGATATCTGCGATGATGAGCAGGAAAAAGTGAAGGCTAGAAAGGCCGTTAAAGATTTAAGTTACGATGCAAGTAACCAGTAATAAGTTTTAAAATAGACACTTTATAAACCAATAATAAGCAGTGGAGCGCAAAGGGTAATGGCTGAATTTCACTATGATGTCGTAGTAATCGGGGCTGGACCGGCTGGAGAGGGCGCTGCAATGAGCGCGGCTAAAAACGGTAAGCGAGTAGCAATAATTGAAGATAAGGATATGGTGGGTGGAAACTGTACGCACCTAGGTACAATACCCTCTAAAGCCTTGCGTCACTCTGTAAAGCAAATTATTTCTTTTAACACTAACAGCCTTTTCCGTGATATTGGAGAGCCTCGATGGTTTTCCTTTCCTCGCGTATTAAAGAATGCTGAAAGGGTTATATCTAAACAGGTAAAACTGAGAACTCAGTTTTATGCTCGCAACCGTGTTGATCTTTTTACCGGTAATGCTTACTTGCTTGATCAGCATAGGGTTGAGGTTCGTGGTGGTCAATCTACGAGTGAAGTGATCAATGCTAAAAACATTGTTATTGCTACAGGTTCCAGCCCTTACTTACCTGCTGACATCAACTTTAGACACACTCGCATTTATAATAGTGACTCTGTCTTAAAGCTTGGTCATACGCCTAGAACATTAGTTATATATGGTGCCGGCGTTATTGGTTCTGAGTATGCGTCAATTTTTGCCGGACTTGGTGTAAAAGTTGATCTTATTAATCCAGGTGATCGCTTATTATCTTTTCTTGACGATGAAATATCAGATGCACTTAGCTACCACTTAAGAAATAATGGCGTTTTAGTTCGTCACAACGAAGAATATGAATCCGTTGAGGGTGAAGAAAATAGTGTTGTTGTTACGTTAAAGTCAGGTAAGAAAATTAAGGCAGATGCTTTTCTTTGGTGTAATGGCCGAAGTGGAAACACTAAGGGGTTAGGTCTGGAAAATGTAGGGCTTGAAGCTAATTCTCGTGGGCAGTTAACTATTGATAAACAATACCGTACAGAAGTAGATAATATCTATGCGGTTGGTGATGTTATTGGTTGGCCTGCGTTAGCAAGTGCTGCTTATGATCAGGGTCGTGCAGCTGCTTCAGAGCTTGCGGGTGATGACATCTTCCGTTTTGTTGATGATGTTCCAACAGGTATTTATACTATTCCTGAAATTAGCTCAGTTGGTAAAACAGAGAGAGAGCTAACCGATGAAAAAGTACCTTACGAAGTAGGGCAGTCATTCTTTAAAGATTTAGCTAGGGCTCAGATTACAGGTGAACCTGTAGGTATGTTGAAGATTCTATTTCACCGTGACACCAAGGCTATTTTAGGTATTCATTGCTTTGGTGACCAAGCGGCAGAAATTGTTCACATCGGTCAGGCTATTATGGCTCAGGAAGGTGAAGCGAATACGTTGGATTACTTCATGAATATAACGTTTAATTACCCAACCATGGCAGAAGCTTATCGTGTGGCTGCGCTTAATGGCTTAAACCGAATATTCTAATTAAAGTAAGTAAGTGCGCTAGAGGGGAAGTCGGTAATAATACTATCGACGCCCTTATCTTTTAGTAACTGCATATCGTGAATGCTATTCACCGTCCAGCATGAAACGTGTAATTCGTTTTTTCTTGCCTTCTTTATCAATGCATCTGTACAAAGTGAATGATTTAAGCAGAGATAATTACAGTTCATTTTTTTTGCAGTATTAAAGGGGTCAGGGAATCGGTACTTAGCTACATAACCTGTTTCTATTGTTTGATCTCTGCGTTTTATTTCATTTAAAAACCAAGTGCTTGATGAGGTGACAACACACTTGCTTTTAAGTTTTTCAGATTGTATGAGCTCAACAAGGCGGTTACATAATATAATATGATTGGTTTTTGAATCAGTTTTGACCTCGAATTGCCAGTGACTGGCATCTGGAATTGCCATTACAACTTGACCTAGCGTAGGTATATGGCATGGCGTTCCCCAGCTTGCTGTATTTGTGCGGGCGTCAAGTTTGGATATTTCATCAAAGGTAATATCTTTAACCTTTGCATTGAGCCCGGTAGTTCTTTCTAGCGTAGCATCATGAATAACAGTAAGCTGGTTGTCGGCGCTCAGTTGAACGTCAAGTTCGAAACGCTTTACCCCTTGCTCATAAGCATGAATAAAGCCTTCCAGTGTATTTTCTGGCGCTTCGCCTTTAGCCCCTCTATGCCCGTATATTTTCATTACTGAGCCTTCCTGGTTTTAAATGTTTAGAAGCTAACGTTTACCGAAGTTCAAATTCTTTTTTAGCATTAAATTTTGCTTCCATAAACTTAACATGGGGAAGGTAGATGAGTTCAGCCACTTTTCTGATTAAGTGCTCTTCGTATTTATCAAGTTCACCATCAGCAAAAGCGACCTTCCACATGGCTAGCACTAGCTGGTATTTCATACCCTCAGAGTAATGGTTGTTAACCAAGTCAGTGAATTGATAAAGAGAGGTGGAATGCTTAGACTCCTCTAAAGCAAGTTCAATAACTTCATCAATTTTTCCATCATCGATATTAAACGTCTTTTGCGCCGCATTACGAATGATATTAAGCTCGTTGTCATCAATAGACTGGTCGACTTTAGCCAACTCTATCATTAATGTAATGCAGGCTAATTCAATCTGTTTCTCATTTTTTTGTGGTTTTTGTTCGCTTAATAACAAATTATCTTCAAAGAAACGACGAATTTTGGTGATCATGCAGAAAAACCTTTTAATTTTTTCTCAAGTTTAACCTGGTCTTGAGCGAAGCGTCGTATGCCATCTGCCAGCTTTTCTGTTGCCATCGCATCCTCATTAAAATCCCAGCGGAATGAGTTTTCATCAATCGCTAATACGGTGTTGTTTTTTGATGAGGATGGGATCAGTTTTCTAGGGAGTTCAGCAGTATCTTTTGATAATGCTTCCATTAGTGCAGGGCTAATTGTTAAGCGGTCACAGCCAGCTAATGCTTCAATTTCACCTGTGTTCCTAAAACTCGCCCCCATAACTACCGTGTTGTAACCATTTTCTTTATAGAAATTATAAATATTGGTGACGGATATCACACCAGGGTCTTCATGAGATAAGTAGCTTTCTTTGCCTGACTCTTTTTTATGCCAGTCAAGAATGCGGCCAACAAAAGGTGAAATGAGGTAAGCACCTGCTTGCGCGGCCGCCACGGCTTGAGAAAAGCTGAATAAAAGTGTGAGATTGCAGTTAATGCCTTCTTTTTGCAGAATTTCTGCCGCTTTTATACCTTCCCAGGTAGAGGCTACTTTAATAAGTACGCGCTTAGGGTCTATGTCCTGAGCTTCATAAAGTGAAATTAGCTTTCGTGCTTTATTAACCGTCGCTTCAGTATTAAATGAAAGGCGCGCATCAACTTCTGTCGATACTTTACCTGGTATACAGTTTAATATTTCTTTACCTATGGATACTGCAAGGTGATCTGTTGCGTCGTTCAAGGATTCATCGGAATTACCGCCTTGCTGTGACGCCCACTTTAAAGATTGAGCAATGAGTGGTTGGTAGTCAGCAAGTTCTGCAGCATTAAGCAATAAAGACGGGTTGGTGGTAGCGTCTTCAGGCTTCCATTGCTTAATAGCCGCTATATCACCGGTATCCGCAACAACGGTTGTTATTTTTTTGAGTTGTTCTAGCTTGTTTTCCATTACGATTACTACACCTTTCAACATCGATTGTTAAAAATAAAAAGTATAAGTAAACAATACTGAACAGGCGGGTTGAGAACAAGTGAATTATTTCATAATTTAAGCTTTAGCAATAATATTTACATTGTTACCAAAGAGAGGGCCTCTTTTACCACTTCAATACCCGCGCCTTTTTTGTGAGCATTTTCACTCAGATGGCGACGGTATCTTTTGCCCCCTGGCATGCTATGAAATAAGCCAAGAATATGTCGGGTAATGTGCCCTAGGTAGTTACCTTTATTTAGCTCTTCTTCAATATAGGGAAGCATTAATTCAAGTACATCGTGACGGGAGAGTGTATTGGCTGGCTCCCCATAAAGTTTTTCATCTACTTCAGAAAGAATCCATGGGTTTTGGTACGCCTCTCTGCCGACCATAACACCGTCTAGATGGTTAATATGCTCAATGCTTTCTGTAATCGTTTTTATGCCACCGTTAACAATGATTTCCAGTGAAGGAAAATCCTTTTTCAGTTGATAAGCTACGTCATATTTTAAAGGAGGAACACTTCTATTCTCCTTTGGAGAAAGCCCTTTAAGGATGGCTTTTCTGGCATGAACAATAAACGTTGAGCAGCCTGTATCTGCAATGGTATTAACAAAATGATGAAGTGCTTCGTAACTATCATTATCATCAATGCCAATACGGTGCTTAACCGTTACAGGAACGGATACTGCATTCTGCATGGAGGCAATACATTCAGCCACAAGTTCAGGATGCCCCATTAAACAAGCGCCGATCATATTATTTTGTACCCGGTCACTAGGGCAGCCCACATTCAAATTAATTTCGTCATACCCTAAATCTTCAGCCATCTTCGCGCAAAGAGCCAGATCCTCAGGATTGCTACCTCCAAGTTGTAGCGCAAGCGGGTTTTCCTGATCGTTAAATTCTAAATAGCGATCACGGTCACCGTGAATTAATGCACCGGTTGTGATCATCTCTGTATAGAGGACTGTTTTTATAGAAATCAGGCGTGCGAAGTAACGGTAGTGTCTGTCAGTCCAGTCTAGCATTGGCGCTATACAAAACCTTCTATCCAGTGTATCGCTTGTGGTTGCTGGGTTTGTGGCTGATTTTGCTAGGTTTGTTTCTGTACTATTATTGATCATTTTTAACTGTTTCTGACTATTAATTACGTTTCAGTCCACCTAAGATCACTTTGGGGGACTGCTGAGGCCATGGCTAGTATTACTGTTCGAAAGCGTGCTGATGGAAGCACGTAGTACCGTGCTGAGATAAAACTCAAAAGCAAAGGAAAGATTATACACCAAGAGTCGAAAACTTTTGACCGAAAAAAATAGCGTGTGATTGGGCGAAAGATTGAGAGGTTGAACTTCAGCGCCCGGGGGCTCTTGAAAGGTTGGCTTACAGAGGGGTAACGGTTGGTGATTTAATAGATCGTTACATTAAAGAATATGAAGAATTAGCGAGCTTTGGTCGAACGAAGTCGGCAACCTTTAAGCAAATTAAGGGTTTTGATGTAGCTGATATTGATGCGACAAAATTAACATCGAGTCATCTGGTTGACCATGTTAGAGGGAGGAGGGCAGATGGTGTTGGGGCGTCTACGGTTAATAATGACCTTATCTGGCTGGGTGTAGTGTTTAAGATCGCACGGCCTGCGTGGGGCTTCCCTATTAGTAATGATGTTGTTTCAGATGCTATTGAACTGTGTAGAGCTAATAAGCTGATATCAAGGTCTAAGTAGCGAGACAGAAGGCCTGACCTTGATGAGCTTAATAAGTTGATGGAGTATTTTTCAAGCCGTGACGGGCGTGCTCAGCTGCCAATGAAAGAGCTTGTGTTGTTTGCGCTATTTTCTTCAAGGCGTGAATCAGAGATATGTTCTATTACCTGGGACTCGCTTAAAAAGGATACTAAAAGCGCCATTATTACCGATATGAAGCACCCACGAGAAAAGAAAGGCAATAATGTGGAGGTGTTCTTTCATGATCATGCTTGGGATATTATTCAGAGACAAGAAAAGGTTGATGATAGGGGGTTTTCGTATAACCCAAAATCAGTAAGCGCAGCCTTTGCTCGGTCGTGTAAATTTTTAGAGATCGATGACCTTCGTTTTCACGACTTTCGTCATGAGTGGGCATAAGTCCTGATCTTCGTTGCAGAGATATACTCATATAAAGAAACGGGAGCCCTATGATAAATATAAGGTCCTTGGCAAACAACAGTTGCTGTACTTTCTTCTGGATAATTGGATTGAATAAGTGAGTGTTTAGAGTAAGACGGTTTTGTAAATACATCAATCGAGCGTTTGAAACTGGATACATCCTTTTCTAAACTGGCCTAATCCAATTACCCCGTTTTTCTGATGTATGCGCTCCCAACGTGTACCATGCTTGAGGGTAATCAATCACACTACAGACCTATACCTTTGAATAAGTTGAGAGCCAGTTAACAACTCCTTAAAAATAACCAGTATCGTCATATTCATTTTGTCTAAATTTTGTGATCATGTTGGGTGTTTTATATCCAGATAGTAATTAAGTACTAATCTGCTGTCTTTTGAGGAGAAAATTGTGAATATGCAATATTTATCAGATTTTAAAAAAGGTTTGTTGTTTGTTGCATGCAGCAGTTTTATTTCCGGTTGTAGCTCTTTTGGTTTCAATTCAACGGATACTCAGTGTGAAGACTGTTCCTCGGCTCCCCCTGTAAATGTAGATTCAATTAATACAGAAACAGCTACTACAGATACAACGCTTGTTGAAGCTAAAAATACAAAAG
>JQIA01000667.1_pt1 | contig 17835 bp, 18 predicted proteins | sample 811431 | NCBI WGS metagenome assembly JQIA01 (sample SAMN02998118, study PRJNA258478) | marine sediment metagenome | biome: marine; feature: seafloor; material: sediment; isolation source: oil-polluted sediment collected from 3 locations (0.5 km, 0.7 km and 0.9 km)... | place: USA: Gulf of Mexico ...
CCGATTGATCCTCTGTCCATAATCCATAAAAAATTTAGTTTGGTTATTTTGTGATAAAAAAAAACACCGACAAATAGGCCTAACCCACCGCCATGGCTGGCAAGTCCACCTTCCCATACGGCAAGTATTCTTAAGGGATTGGCAAGGTAAATAGCAGGGTCATAAAAAAAACAGTGTGCTAATCTGGCTCCAACGATCATTCCAATAACGGAGAATACAAAAAGAGTGTCCAGAGATTCTACAGCAACGCCTTCTTTTTCATAAATAGTTTTCATCACCTTTAAACATGCCAACAGTGCAGTGATAAAAAGCACACCATACCAGTGGATACTGAAACCTTTAAAAGAAATAAGTACAGGATCACCAATCCATATTATATTATTCATTTTACTGATTTACCTCAAATTGTAGATGTTAGCAGTTACTTTGCAAAGATAGTCATCCAACAAGAGAGAGAAGGATTTTGTTAAAACGTATTTATTTAGAGATATTCAGTTATAAAGCGTTTTCAAGTAATCGGGCTGAATGAACTACAGCGAGCACATCAATTTGATCAGGTTTAATACGATAGATGATTCGATATGGTTTTTCAATTACCTCTCTGATATCATCTTGATAATACTCAAGAACCATTCTTCCTGATATGGGCTGAATACCTATTTGCTCTGATCGACGGGTAATTCTGTCAACCATGTTTTTTGCATATGTATGAGAATTCAGAGAAATATATTCATAAATACCGGAAAGATGGTTTACCGAGTTCTGAGTCCAGTGAACCTGCATCAATTAAGCCCAAACTTTTTTCTGACATCTTTAACGTCAATCGTTTTACCCTCATCACTCTCTTTGATTCCGGCTTCAATGGTCTGACGAATATAGATTTGATGCATCAGGTCGTTCCATGTTGCCTTTTCGGAAAGTCCTTCGAGTATTTTGTATGCTTCTTTTTTTATGCCTTCAGATTGCATAGTTGTTATATCTCCAGATAGTATTTATTCTCCCTGAAATATTATAAATCAGATATGAATGATACTAAATCAATAACATAACAATCACAAAGAATCTATTGAAATGTAGACTAAAACGTAACTGGGGCGCCAACTAAGAATAGAATTTCCCGGAGCATTTTTACCACGTAACCTCTCGTGGAAATGACAGGCAGAATATATACAACGATGAAGAAGATTACGAACTGTTTCTTTAAAGACTTATAAAATCTCTTGATGTCTATAATGCGTCGTTGTTGTGTTACATCTGCATGACAAATCATTTTCACTTATTGGTGACAACACCGGGTGGTAATTTGTCAAATTTTATGCGGTATTTTAATATCGGTTATACAGCTGCATTTAATCGTCGTCTAAGCGGAGTGGTCACCTGTATTAATGTCGCTATAAATCGTTTTTGATTGATGCGTATACGTATCTTGAAGAAGTTTCCAGATATATTCATCTGAATCCGGTCAGGTTGAAAAAATATGGAAATCTTGACACAAAAGAAATAGTGACACTCTTAAAAAAGAGTAAGTATAACAGCTTTGATGGCTATACAAACCAAATGAAACGAGAACCCTTTTTAAATTATTCTACAATTCTTGATTATTTTGGTGGAGATACAAAAGAAGGCAGGAGACGATACCGACAGTTTGTTAACAATGGACTTGGAAATATTCACGATAATCCTCTTGATTCAGGTCGTGGAACCGGAATGGTTGGGTCAGATAGTTTTGTTGAAAGAATACGAGATACCTATCTGCCAAAAGAAAACCATAAAGAAAACAGAGAACAGCCACAGTTAAAAAAAGTAAAAAAGAAATTTAACCCGGAAGAATTTATTCATCACTATTGCCGTATTGTGGAAGTGGACAGAGAATCAGTTTGCAGGAAAGGTAAATATTCATCCGATAGATCAATAATGATGGAGCTGCTCGAAATAGATAATTATGTGCCATTTGAATAAGCCGCCTTTTTCGATTTTGTATCTGTGTTTTGTGTAAAATAGGCGTATTCATTCACTAAAAATAAAAAAGCCGTCAAGATATTGTAATCTTAACGGCTTTCAATATTTGGTGGCGATGCACGGAATTGAACCGCGGACACTGCGGATATGAGCCGCATGCTCTAACCGACTGAGCTACATCGCCTTAACTTCTAAGACAAAGGGTTTTTAATGTATTTTGCTAAAAAGGTCAAGTCTAAATATAAAAAAACTAAAAATTTCAAAGGAAATATTATTTATCAGGCATTGCTTTTTTCTGCTTCATTTAAAAAAGTAACACCAGGAAGTGTTTTTCCTTCCATCAGTTTTAAAAAAGCACCACCGCCAGTTGAGATATAGGACATTTTATCTTCAAGGCCTGCTTTATGCACCGCCGCATCCGTATCACCACCGCCGATAATTGTGAGGGCATCGCAGTCTGCAACGCTTTCGGCAACCGTCATAGTTCCTTTGCTGAATATCTCCATTTCAAAGACACCCATGGGGCCGTTCCAGACAACAGTACCTGCAGTCTTTACAACATCGGAGTATAGTTTAGCAGTTTTTGTCCCAACATCAAGGGCCATCCAGCCTTCAGGGATCTCATCAATTGAAACAGTTTTTGAGTCCGCGTCTTTATTAAATTTTTCTGCGGCAACAACATCAACGGGGATGTAAAAATCAATTCCTTTGGCTTTTGCTGTTTTGATCACATCGGCTGCTGTATCAAGAATGTCATCTTCTACCATCGAAGCACCAACGTTGTAACCCTGACTTTTTAAAAAGGTGTTTGCCATGGCTCCACCTATGATAACTTTATCAACTTTATTGAGCATATTTTCAAGGGCGGCAAGCTTACTTGATATTTTAGCACCACCAACGATTGCGACCAGAGGCCTCTTGGGGTTTTCCATCGCTTTTTGGTAGTAATTGATTTCTTTTTCAAGCAGAAGTCCTGCACCGCAGTCTTTCACTGTTTCTGTTATTGCAGCAACGGATGCATGCACTCTGTGGGAAACGGCAAAAGCATTATTGATATAAACGTCGCAGAGTGAGCCAAGCTTTGCTGCAAAACCTTTATCATTTGCCTGTTCTTCATCGTAGTAACGAAGATTTTCAAGAAGGACAATCTCACCGTCCTTCATTTTGGAGACCATTTCCTCAACATAGTTGCCGATACAATCCGGGGCCATCATAACGTCTTTATTCACAAGCTTTGAAAGGTGAGCAGCAACAGGTTTAAGGCTCATTTCAGGTACTTTCTTTCCCTTGGGCCTTCCGAGGTGCGAGGCTAAAATGATTTTTGCATTTTGAGAAAGGGCGTATTCAAGTGTTGGAAGAACTGTTCTGATTCTTGTATCTTCCGTGATATTCTGCTGCTCGTCCATTGGGACGTTAAAATCGACTCTGATAAAAACTTTCTTGCCCGTAATTTCAATTTCTTTGATAGTTTTCATGATTTTTTCTTACCCTTTTTTTGCTTCTTTGAATTTTTACTGTTTAGTTGTTTTTTTCTTGACCATCTCTCAATAAATGAGAGCATTCCCGCGTCATAGGCTTCATCAACACGTTCTTCCTGTACTTTTTTTGCCTCAGGGCTCTTTGTGATAGCCGTGCGAAGACAGTTAGTTTTCATCTGGCATGAAAGAAGGCAGGATTCAGGTGTTTCACGTAAACCGCTTTCGGTTTTCGGGAAAACGTTTTCGAGAATCCCAAAGCAATCAGGTTTTTCTTTGTTTGTCTCACTCAATTTTGCAGATCCCGTTTGTCAAATTCCTGTTTAAACTGCAATATATACCCATGATCGGCAAAACTATAATATCCCGTTGTGCCGATTATAAGGTGTTCATGAACATTTATTCCCATGACCCTGCAGGCAAAAACAAGTTGTCTTGTGATTGAAATATCTTCGTTTGAAGGTTCAGGCTCACCCGATGGGTGATTATGGGCAAATATTACAGATGCTGCTTTGTTGTTTAATGCCTCCTGAACAACTTCACGCGGATATACCGAGCTCGATGTTAAAGAACCCTCAAAAAGAATTTTGGTCGTGATTACTTTGTTCTTTGCATTTAAAAAAACAGCTGTAAAACACTCTTTTCTTCTGTCTCTGATGGCAATGTTCAAGTAATTAATAAGGTCGTTCGAATTACTGACAACATCCGTTTCCGTTATTTTGTTTTCCTGATACCGGGTCGCAATTTCTTTAACAAATTTTATTCCAAACTGGTTTGCAGGACCTATCCCATTGACTTTGGAAAGTTCTAAAGGTGTTGCTTCAAAAACACCATGAAGTGTTTTAAATTGTTTCAGAAGTTCTTTCGCGGGACTTTTACAGTCTTTACGTGGCGTATTCAGCGTAAGAAGAAGTTCGAGGACTTCATAGTCCTGAAAACCTGACAAACCGTCCTTTAGAAACCTTTCCCGAAGGCGCTTTCTGTGGCCTTCACCTTTATGTTTTACCTGTTCATTCATTTATCAGTCTAATTCATGTTTAAGTGATCTTGTCATCAGCTGTGGAATAGCATTTTCAGGAGGCTGGTTTTCAAAAAGAATTTTATAAACCTCGTTGCAGATCGGCAGCTCTATCCCAAGTTTTCGTGAGAGATTGTATACAGAACGGGTTGTTTTAACACCTTCAGCAACCATCTTCATCTCTTTTAGTATTTCATCCAGTGTTTTACCCTGGCCAAGCTGGGTACCGACGGTATAATTTCTTGATAATGCACCTGTACAGGTTAACAGAAGATCACCAACACCTGTAAGGCCAGCAAATGTATGGGGATTTGCACCCATTTTATCACCAAGCCGTTTCATCTCTGTTAGTCCTCTTGTGATCAGAGCAGCCCTGGCATTGAGGCCAAGCTCAAGTCCATCAGAAATCCCTGCGGCAATTGCAATGACATTCTTGATGGCTCCGCCAATTTCAATACCGACAGGGTCGTCGTTGGTGTAGACCCTGAAAAAAGGAGCTGCAAATACCTGTTGAACAAACTTTGAAACCTCAGGGTTGCTTGAAGCTACAGCCACAACTGTGGGTTGCTGTCGCGCTACTTCCTTTGCAAAGCTGGGGCCTGATAACACAACAAAGTTGTCTTCTGGAATACCTTGAATATTCTCCTGAAGAATACCCAGCATGGTGAGGTGTGTCTTGTTTTCAATCCCCTTTGATGCGGTAACGATGATTGTTTTTTTATCGATGAATTTATTCATCTTAATCGATGTTTCACGCATGATATGTGAGGGGACAACAACGAGCACCAGGTCTTTTTCAGCGGTTGCTTTTTCAAGATCATTGGTTGGTTTTAAGTTTTCAGAAAGTGTTGCCCCGGGAAGAAATACTTTGTTTTCACGGTCATTTTCAATCTGATTTTTTACTTCCTCTTCAAAAACCCATAGGTCAACCGTGTATCCATTGACTGCAAGCAGGTTTGCAAGCGCTGTTCCCCAGCTGCCTGCACCGACAACACCAATATTTATGGATTTAATATCCTTTTTAATTATATCTGTCATTTATTTCGAGCCTCTATGACCCAATCAGGGCGGATTTTTTGAAACCGATCCGTTTTATAAAACGGATCGGTTCAGTGTCATTAGGAGTTTCTATTCTTCTGTGTCAGAGTCTTCATCCGATGGTATTTCTTCGTCACTCTGGATTTCTATAGTTTCATCACTTGTTTCGATTTCTTCGTCTACTTCATTTTCATCTTCTTCTACCTCAGCAATTCTTGCAGCACCGGCAACGATCTCTCCTTTGCTTAGACCAATAAGGCGAACGCCCTGAGTGTTTCTGCTGATTACTGAAATGCCGTCAATTTTCATCCTGATGAGTTTACCTTTGTTGGTCATCAGCATCAGGTCGTCTTTGTCTTCTACAAGTAGAATGGCAGTAACATTACCGTTTCTTTCAGATGTTTTGATTGAGATAACACCTTTGCCGCCTCTGTTTCGAACCGGGTACTCATCTATCAGGGTTCGTTTACCATATCCGTTTTCCGTCACGGCAAATAATGTTGCTCCATGGCTAAGAACTTCAAGGCTGACGAGGTAGTCATCTTCTCCAAGCTTTATACCTCTGACCCCTTTTGATACCCTTCCAAGAGGTCTTGCTTTAGATTCATGGAAGCGTATTGCTTTTCCTTTATGACTTCCCATGAAGATGTCCATATCACCATTTGAGATTCTAACTGAAACAAGTTCATCATCAGGATTCAGGTTTATGGCGATGATACCACCTAATCTTGGCCGGCTGTATGCCATCATTTCTGTTTTCTTAACCAGACCTTTTTTTGTTGCCATGATAATATTATTGCCCTCATCGAAGGATGGAACTGCAAGAACAGTTGTCAGTTTTTCACCTTCTGACAGGTTTAAGAAGTTTACTATAGCACGGCCTTTACTTGTTCTTGATGCAATTGGCAACTCGTAGACTTTACTCCAGTAGACACGTCCAAGGTTTGTGAAGAAGAGGAACATATGGTGGGTTGATGCAACAAAGAGATGTTCAACAAAATCATCGTTTTTTGTTGCCATTGCTATCTTGCCCTTACCACCTCTGCGTTGACTTTCATACAGCGTGATTGGGTTTCTTTTGATATAGCCACTTTTGGAAATTGTAACGACCATATCTTCTTCTTCAATTAAATCTTCAATTGAAATTTCAGCGGTCGCCTCAATTATTTTTGTTCGCCTTTCATCGCCGTATTCTTCATTGATCTCTTTTAATTCGTCCTTGACAATACCCAGAACAATACGGTCACTCCCTAAAATTTCATTGAACCACTCGATGTCTTTTAAAACATTTTCATACTCTTCAATTATTTTATCACGTTCAAGACCTGTAAGCCTCTGAAGACGCATGTTTAATATTTCCTGCGCCTGGATTTCGCTGAGAGAAAAACGTGTTCTCAGTCCATCCTTTGCTTCAGCAGGTGTTTTAGACGCCCTGATCAGAGCAACGACTTCATCCAAATTGTCGAGGGCTATTTTATAACCTTCCAGAATGTGGGCTCTGGCTTCAGCTTTTTTTAGATCAAAAATAGTTCTTCGAACGATGATCTCTTTTCTGTGGAGAATGAAGTGCTCAAGTATTTCTTTCAGCGTTAGAAGCTGAGGTCTGTTTTTGACTACGGCAAGAAATATAATTCCGAAACTGGATTGCATCTGGGTGTGTTTAAATAGCTGGTTGATGATAATCTCACCCATGAAATCTCTCTTGACGCCCATTGCTATCCGCATGCCTGTTCTGTCAGACTCATCGCGGACAAACCTGAGGCCCTCAATAACTTTACCTTTAACCAATTCCGCAATTTTTTCTACAAGTTTTGCTTTGTTAACCTGGTATGGCAATTCTGTGACAACAATTGTTTCCTGGTCGTTTTTGGTATCTTTCTCTATTTCGACTTTTGCACGGACTTTCACGATGCCTCTGCCTGTGCTGTATGCTTCACGGATACCTTTGGTACCGTAGATGATGCCGCTAGTTGGGAAATCAGGGCCTGGAACGTATTCAAGCAACTCTTCCCAGCCGATATCCGGATTGTCAATAAGGGCAATCGTTGCATTGATTGTTTCCGAAAGATTATGTGGCGGTATATTCGTTGTCATACCTACAGCAATGCCTGTGGAACCATTGATCAGCAGGTTGGGTATTTTTGCGGGAAGAACAGTTGGCTCTTCAAGAGATTCATCGTAGTTGGGACTCCAGTCGACCGTCTCCTTATCGAGATCTTCAAGCAGATGATGGGTGACTTTTTTCATCCTTATTTCTGTGTATCTCATTGCTGCAGCTGAGTCACCGTCGACACTACCAAAGTTACCCTGGCCATCGACCAATGGGTAACGTAGAGAAAAGCCCTGAGCCATCCTTACTATTGTATCATATACAGCTGAATCACCGTGAGGGTGGTACTTACCAATAACATCACCGACAATACGGGCTGATTTTTTATAGGGTTTGTTCCAGTCATTTTTAAGCTCACGCATGGCAAAGAGTGAACGTCTGTGAACCGGTTTTAAACCGTCTCGAACATCTGGAAGAGCACGGCCGATAATTACACTCATGGCATACTCAAGGTACGATTTTTTCATTTCGCTCTCAAGGCTTATGTTTGATAGCGTATTTGTGTCTGTCATAGGTCTCCTAAATTATATTTGTTATATCATTTTAAGATCGTTGTAATTGTCGCTGTTTGATTGACTGGTGTCTTCAATCAGCTTTCTGTAATTATTATTATAAATATCTGTTAAAGTTAAAAAGAAAGTCACAATAAGAGGACCGTATATTATTCCTAAAATTCCGAATAAATAGAGTCCGCCGATGATTGATAAGAAAACGAGCAGGGTGTGCATTTTAACGCGCTGCCCCACAAGGACTGGTTTTAATATATATTCTACACCGCCGGAAAGAACTGCATAGATGACGATGATACTTATACAGGATGCAATATGGCCCTTAAGAAACATAAAAAAAGCGGCCGATAAAAAGACGACACCTATGCCGATAATTGGCAGGAAGGCAAGAAAAGACATGATAACGCCCCAGATGATTGGGGAATGCAGGCCGTAAATTGCAAAAACCAAACTTCCTGCCACGCCCTGAAGAAGACCGCTGATGCCGTTTCCGATCAGAATGGCACCGCCCATGTCTTTGAACTTATTCACAAGAATGATGTCCTGATCATTTGGAAGGGGAGACAGGTCAATAATAAACCAGATGAGTCTTGTTCCGTCAATCAGAAGATAATAGGCAATGATCAGCATCAGGCAAAAGTTCACCAGGAAATTGACCAGATGGGATGTGATATTTTTTGCCTGGTTTAATAGAGAAAGTCCGACGAACTTTCCAAAATCACTAATCGGTTGTACCAGCTCAGAGTAGGTCAGCTGAATATCAAAATTATCAAGAACAGCATTTACCCTTTCAAGGACATTGTTATTTTGCAGAAGTGCCGTTAGCTGATTCGCGACATCGGCGCTCTTTGCAAGAAGCACTAAGCTGTGAGCCTCTCTTGCAAGAAGTGTCACAAAAAAAACAATGGGGATAAACAGAGTGAAAAATATCAAAATACAGGTCAGGAAAGCTGCGTATGAAGGGCGAAGTTTTCTTTTGAAGTATTTATATACAGGGAAAAAAATACCGGATACAACTGATGCAAGAACAATTACAGGGATAAAGGGCCAGAAAAGTTTTCCCAGAAGAAAAAAGGAGAAAACAAACAGTGATAGAAAAAACCACAGAATCAAACCACGTGATGTCCCTTCCATAAAAACTCCTGGTAAAAAAATTAATCCCCGAATTCATAAAAAAACACTGCCAGGGAAAGTAGGTTATAATTTTATTTTTTAAGACAAAAAAGGCCAACAGTCAGATAAAGAAGAACTTCAAAAATTATTACTGGAAGTAAGCCTCCAAAAAGAGCATAAACAACACCGCCACCCATGATTGCCGGAACGCCGGTAAAAATAAGAATGCCAAGTTTTTGTGTAGTTTCCATCAAGGTCATCTCCTTCAATCAATACATGAAAAAATCTGTTGAAAATCGATAAATTATTAACCTTACCTGTTTAGCAATTACAGGCATTCAAGTAAAGGAAAAATTCAGTAAAATTCGATATTTCTGAATGATTTTGGATGCTCATAACGGATATTTTTTTTTCACTGTAATTGTGTGTCCAAGAGGTGGCATTCAGTCGTTAATTTATTCATGAAAAGAAGGGGGAGAATTAAATTTTTAAAGACTGAAAACTGATTTTATTGCCTCTGTAACACCGCAATCGTTGTTTGAGGCAACGGTTTGAAAACGGGATTTCAAATCAGCCGGGGCATTATTGACAACGAACCCGGTCTCAGCCCACAAAAGAAGGTCTTCGTCGTTATAGTCATTGCCGATGGCAATGGTATCTTTTCTATCGATACTTAGTTGGCTTGATAGCCATGATACGGCGCTGCTTTTTGAGGTTCCTTTTGCAAAAATTTCTATCCATATTGTTTTCCCGTCAAAAGGAGATGTAGCCTTGATAACGCTGAACTCTGGCAGTTGTTTTTTAATTATTTCAAGAATTATGTCGCCTTTGCTATCTGGTACAATCACCAGAATTTGTGAAGATGCGTTAATATTTTTAAAATCAAGTTTTGAACTGTAGCTGTTGTAAAATTCAAGCCGTGTTGTGAAGTCAGCGTTGTTTTTACTTTTATATCTATAGCTGAAGATATGATTTCTCGGAATCGTTTTTTGAACCATATAATCAACATCTAAGGTTTCTAAAAAGTCTATGATCTGTTTTGTTTCGTTTCTGCTGAGTGAGTTTGATTTCAGAATATTATCAAGTGGAGCAGGGTAGCGGGCAATGCCTGCACCGGTAGAAAAAATAATAAAGTCAACAGGCAGGATTGTTTTAATAGAGCGCTCAATTGAAAAAATTGATCTGCCCGTTGCCAGAACTCTTACAACCCCCTTATCTTTAAGATCTTCCAATGTTTTAATATCTGTTTCTGAAAACGTGTGGTCAGATCGGAAAAGGGTTCCATCCAGATCAGTTATAACCATTTTGCCAGTTAGCATTTAAGTATCCTAGTTGTAAGTTTGATGACGTCGTAAAAAGTCCCACCTACTTTGCTTTAGTGATTGTATATGAAACCTTTTTCTTAGCCATCTAAATACTTTTTACGAGATCGTCAAGTTTATTTGCCCGGTAAGTAGTTTCTATATGATCAATCAAGAAGAGGGGCAAATTATTTTTTAGTCAGGCTGTTTCGTCTATTAACCAGATTAAAATCATTATAGTTCAAAGATAATATTTTTTTTCATAAAAGAATATGTTACCTTTTTGGGACGTTGACTCTTAATAATCAAAAAAAGTGATGGCCGCATGAACTTTGAATCGATAGAGACTGAGATTGAAACACTTGGTGAAAGTAAATTCCAATCACCCCTCGTAAACGATGAATGTAAAGCTGACAGCAAGGTTTTTATCAAAAAAGATAACAGAATTCTTGTTCACATCAATGAAAAACATATTAAAGAAATACTTGACTCAGGTAGCTTCCCCCCTTCCTTTGAGATTGGGGGGCCAAGACTGCATAACTATTTTGAACCTGATAATGTGAAATGTGCAATTGTCACCTGTGGCGGATTGTGTCCGGGGTTGAATGATATTATCAGAGCTATAGTACTTCAGCTTTTCCATCGGTACGGAGTTAAAGATATTTATGGAATCCCCCATGGGTTAAGAGGTTTTATACCGGAGTACGGATATAAAATAGAGAAGCTGACACCTGAGCGTGTTGCGAGTATTCATAATCGGGGTGGTTCCATTTTAGGATCTTCAAGGGGGCCTCAGAATATTGGTCGTGTAGTTGATAAGCTGGTTGAAATGGGTATTGGGATTTTGTTCATCACTGGCGGTGACGGTACCCTTATGGCCGCATCACGTATCTGTAAAGAAATCAAAAAGAGAAATCTTAAAATCAGTGTGATCGGTGTACCAAAAACGATTGATAATGATATTTATCTTGTAGCAAGGTCATTTGGATTTGATACAGCGGTCAGTATTGCAACACAGGCGATTAGAGGCGCACATAATGAATCTGAGGCTTATCCGAACGGGATCGGCCTGATAAAGCTGATGGGACGACACTCGGGTTTTCTTACAGCAACAGCAGCCCTTGCTCAGCAGGATGCTAATTTTGTTCTAATACCGGAAGTCGATTTTGATATTGATGGCCCCAACGGGTTGCTTGCAAATCTTGAAAAACGCCTTGGAAAACGCCAACATGCTGTGATTGTTGTAGCTGAGGGAGCAGGCCAGAAATTTTTCAGTGAAGAGGCAATCGATCATGACCTTTCAGGTAATGTTAAACTTCAGGATATCGGTCTTTATCTTAAAGAGAGAATTATTGACCATTTTAGTGAAAAACAAAATCCGGTTTCATTGAAGTATATTGATCCGAGTTATATGATTCGAAGCCTGCCAGCAAATGCAAACGATCATGTTTTTTGCAGTTTTCTTGGGCGGGATGCAGTTCATGCCGGTATGGCCGGGAAGACAAACCTCATCGTTGGACACTGGAATAATCATTATGTTTATATTCCGCTGGAATCATCAGCCGGTAAGCGTAAGCAGGTTGCCCCTAATGGAAAGCTCTGGATGTCTGTATTGGAGGCAACCGGTCAGAGTTCAATGAAGAACGAGACTACTCCTGCTTGATGCTTTCAGACATTATTCTGCCTTGTTCCTGAATGGCTTTTTGAACTTTTGGGTCTGAGAGGTATTTAAACTTCTGCATCATTGCTGTGGAAACTTTTTCTGAGAATGTTGTAATTTTATCATACTCTTCTTTTAACTCTTCAGGTGGGGTTGTGTTATTTTCAAGCTCCGGGTATTTCTCTGCAATTGTTTTTAACTCAGGAATAATTTTGCTCATATCCTTTGAAAAAACGTTTATAGCCTCTGCCATATCATCTGCATTTTCAACATTATTCATAGCGTTAATATAATCTTCAAATATAGTAATCTGCTTATTCAATGTTGATTTTGCGTCACTGTATTGACTGCTACAGGCTGTCAGGTGGAATATTGCAAGAAGAATTAATGCGGATACTAAACTGGTTGACTTTTTCATTATCGCCTCTCATTTTGACGGTTGATTTTATATGCAAAGAAAATTATAAATATTTGTTTATCATAATTGATTTATGAAAGCATCCAGTTTTTAATAATGATGACGTCGTAAAAAATCCCATCTACTGCGCTTTAGTGTCTGGCCAGACTTTTGACGTACCACAAGTACTACTTCAAGCCTGGCCAAACACTAAATCTTGTACCCCAAGGGCACTTGCTTCGCATCGTATATTAGCCATCTAAATACTTTGTACGAGATGCGCAACCGATGTGATGGCTGAAACAAATTAACCCAGAAAATGAAAAACCAGAGCCGCCTCCCTGCTTTTTATAGTTGATTCATCGGCTTTAATAATTCCCTGATTATTAAAAAGACCTTGATAGAATTATTGATAAACGATAATATATGTAATTAATCCATTATATTCTGATAACAATATCTTTTTAAACCGAACAACAGATCACAGTATCCCTACTCGCATTCTTTTTTTATAAACTATTACAGTTGTCTTTAAATTTAACAGATGAGAACACCTTAAGAAGGAATTCACGCATGAAGGCCTATAAATGGGACGAACAATACGATGTGGGGTTTAACCCGATTGACAGTCAGCATAAATCAATTTTACGTTTAATAAACAGACTGCTTTTAAACAGGCACAGAAACAAAAAAATTATGGTTGGCCTCCTGGATGAGCTGATATGTTATGTCCAGTATCATTTTAAAAGTGAAGAAAACTACATGATACTGTTCCGTTATCCGGAGCATAAATCTCATTTGATTGAACATGCTTCTCTAATGAAAGATATTATAGGTATTACGGATAAGTATAAGGAAGACAAAGTCAGTATTGTTGTTATTTGCGACTCACTTCTCAACTGGGCAATGCCTCATATTCTTGAAGTTGATAAAATTGTCGGTACGTTTCTTGAGAAAGCAAAAAATAAAAAGAGGGAATAACTGACCACTATCTGGCAAAAATCAGTCAGCGTCGAATACGAAATTTTGTATTTTTGCTCATAAGGTACAATTAACCTGTTTACTAAACAATTCCCCGGTTTTCTAAGAAATTCCAGTAAATTATTATTACAATTACCTTATCTGTCATGCGATAGTGTTATAGTGGCAATAAAACCAACAAAAAGGACGGCCACCATGACAGAATTTACTATAAGTAATGATTTTCCGAGATCTGAGATTGAATTTGATGCCCGTTTTTCATAACCTGAAGCCTGTTATGGGTATATTTTTAAACACAAATGGCCCGACGGCTTTGTCTGTAGCAAATGCGAGAATGAACAGTACTGGCTGAGTTCAAGAAAACTGTATATTTGCACGAAATGTGGGCACCAGCTTCATTAACCTCTGGAACAATAATGGAAGGTACTATAAAAAGCCGATTACATACTGGTTCAAAGCCATGTGGTGGATTACTACCCGTAAAAGCGGTATAAATGCTGTTAACCTGAAAGAGCTTCTGGGTTTAGGTGGCTATGGGACCTCCTAGACCTGCTTTCAAAAGCTTCGTCGATGTACTAACCGTAAAGATCGTGAAAAACTTTCAGGCCGTGTCGAAGTCGATGAATTTTTCTTTGGTGCTCAACGCTCCGGTAAACGTGAACAGGATTTTAACAAAGTAAAATAAGGTATGAAAGGTCATTTGGAGCGTAAAAATGGTAAATGTGGAACCCTAATATTTTTTAACAGTTTTTTAAGAAGTGTTGGACTTATTATGTATGGAAGAGTTAGAACGATGGGAATGTTGGCACGTAAAAGAAGAAAAACTAATTTGTGCAATACAGAAAATGAAACCGGCCATTGAAATCTTTTAACGTCAACGGCCGGGAATTTTTTTATCCCAAGGCAACATCGAGTACCATCATTACTGAAAAGCCAACCATTGTCGCCATTGTTACCATATCTATATTTTTCTGGTTTTGCTGAGATTCGGGGATCAATTCCTCGACGACAACAAAAATCATTGCGCCTGCTGCAAAACAAAGAGCATAAGGTAGAATTCCTTGCATATTGAGAACAAATAAGGCACCGATAACGCCGGCAATTGGTTCAACTATACCTGAAGCCTGTCCTAATAAAAAACTTTTTCCCTTGCTGAGCCCTTCACGGCGGAGCGGTAAGGAAACGGCGGCACCTTCTGGGAAATTCTGGATTCCTATGCCTATCGCAAGAGCAACGGCAGCGCCAATACTGGCAGAAGGGAGATTTGCTGCAACTGCACCAAACGCAACCCCAACAGCAAGTCCTTCAGGGATATTATGGAGTGTTATGGCAACAACCAGAAGGGTACTTCTTTGCCAGGATGTTTTGATGCCTTCACTTTTATCGAGCTCTAAACCCGGGTGCAGGTGAGGCAGAAATTTATCGGTTAACCGCATGAAAATTCCACCTCCCATAAAACCGATGACAGCAGTCAGCCAAGGGGTGTGGCCGAGGTGCTCTGCCATCTCCAGTCCGGGGGCCAACAGAGACCAAAAACTTGCGGCTATCATAACACCCGCCGCAAAACCAAGCATTGAATCCATCACTTTTTGATTGACGGCTTTTGTGAAAAATACCAGGGCCGCCCCAGCTGCAGTGACTCCCCACGTGAAAAGTGTTGCGATTAGTGCTTGCATAACAGGGCTGAATTGTTGGATAAAATCGATCATCTTGGTCTGCTCCCTGAATGAAAAATATTTGGATTAAGATTGTTGGACTAAAAAATATCTGACAATAATACTTTGTTGTCTGGAAGCGTGTCAACTGTTTTTAAACAGTATAATTATCAAAAAAACTTGAGTAGGTGCACAGCACTTCACTGCTGGACGTTTTGTCGGTAAACGGGCTGTTTTTAATATTTGAATCGTACTATTTGTGTGTAAAGGCGATACGGGTAAACCCACCTAACAGTATTAGGGTTGTAAATGAGATGTCTGTTATAAGGTAGAGTGATGCTTTACCTTTAAAATAAACTCTATCCTCATTTATTTCATTTCTAATGGTGCCATTATCCTACTATCATTAGTGCCAGAAAAGGGGTGACATTAAATATCAGAAAAAGAATTTTGAATAAACCCAGAAAACAGTACATAGCAAGGTTAAAAGGTTCCCGCTGTATCGGAAGCCATTTGGTTTGTGTTTTGAAGACCACCTCAGGGGTTAATATAAAGAGACTGCCCCAGAGAATTAAAATTGAGCCGTTTATTATTGTGCACCATTTGAAAAAAGCTGTTAACGTTTGAATATCCATTTTGTTCCTCCCCGGCCGGGCTTTTGTTACTACCCGATGCCTTTTTGGTAATATGATTGCATTATTTTTTCAGGAACCATGCTTCCACCAGTTGCCCAAACAATATGGGTTGCAGCAGGCATAAGTTGTGTAAGTGAATTATTTTTCAGGTAAGATTTGCCTTCCGGGGTATTGAATAATTTTATCACACCCGGTAAGCCAGCCACAGCAGATGGTTCCAGATTGATAGCTTCAAGATCACATAATTTTTGCAGCAGGTTATAGAGTGTTTTATCCTGTACTGTATAGACACCACTGATAAGTCGCTCAAGGGTTTTTCCGACAAAACCGGACGGGCGACCAACAGCAAGACCATCAGCCGCTGTAATATTATCAAGGCCAAAATCTTTCACATTTATTTTGTCGTGTAGCCGTGTCATTAACCCAAGCAGCATGCAGGGGGATGGAGTTGGCTCAGCAAAAAAGCAATGGACATTATCTTTGAAAAGCTGTTTTAGTCCAAATGTTATTCCTCCAGGGCCGCCGCCTACGCCGCAGGGAAGATATACAAAAAGGGGCCGCTTTTCTGTGACCTGAATATCAAATTCACTCAGCTGTTTTTCCAGTCTTGAGGCTGCGGTTGAGTAGCCAAGGAAAAGATCTGTCGACTGTTCATCATCAATGAAATGCATAGCCGGATCAAGGGCAGCCTGTTTTCTTCCTTCATCAACTGCTTTGCTGTAATCCGATGTATACTCTATTACTACGACGCCTTTTTCTTTCAGTAACGTTTTCTTCCATTGTTTTGCATCCGAGGACATATGGACAACCACTTTGAATCCAAGTTGAGCCCCGATAATGCCAATACTCAAACCAAGATTGCCCGTTGAGCCGACTGCAATAGAAAATCGGGAGAAGAATTGTTTGAAACTGTCACTGGCAAGTTTCGAATAGTTATCTTCGATCGATAATTTCTTATGATTAAAAGCAAGAGTTTCAGCATGTTTTAAAACTTCATATATGCCACCGCGGGCCTTTATTGAACCGGAGATAGCAAGCTGGTTGTCACATTTTATCAATAGGTTGCCTGGTATTTTTGTGCTAAATTCGGTCTCGAAGTGTTGTTGCATTGTAGATAATCTGAGCAGGGGAGATTCGATTATCCCACCGTTTTTTTTTGTTTCAGGAAATATTTTGGAAATATACGGTGCGAATCTTTGTAATCTCTCTTCAGCATCTTTTATATCATTATTGGAAAGCGGAAGACGGCTCTCTGCAGAAGAAAAATTATCGTATAATGGATTACACCAGAAGACTTCATCCCCATTGATGATGTTCTTCAATATTGGATTCTTTTCAATCCATTCGCTGATGGTTTTGTCAGATATTTTTTTATTCATTATAGTTCCCTTCGTCAATGTCGCAGATTCTGATTATTATAAAATCCTTAATTTTATTCAACTAAATAATGACTCTGCTGATGGACCTTATCTATTTGTTGTTTGTGGTTATCTATATTAATAATGCAAAGGCCTGGGCCGTTGGTGAGTGTATCTGTAAACTCAAAATGTATCGGATGTGTATCAGCACCGGCAAAGCTGAAGCTATTAAATTCTTAATACGTGATGAAGTATCGATCAAAAAAATACCTCAGAATGAGCATGACTGGATGGAAGTCAAAGATACTAATCGAGGTGGTAGCGGAGAATATAAGAAATTTTTATAGAACCAGTCCCCTCCGGTGGAATACCGGGGGCTTATATCCGTATTGTTACACATTGCTTTTTTTCTTGTCTTTTTAATGATCTCTTAAAAAGTATTTAGATGGTTAAGGAAAAGGTTCTATATTCATCATCAGACCTCAGTCCTTTCCTATAGTGAATCTAAGCCGATTACGGGTTTACGTTTCGTTAGACTTTGTTTAAATCATCTTGACATCGGTATAATCAATTGATATTAAAAAACGTTTTTTTTATAAAATTCAGTTAGAAGGGATCACTCATTT
>JQIA01000668.1_pt1 | contig 17831 bp, 19 predicted proteins | sample 811431 | NCBI WGS metagenome assembly JQIA01 (sample SAMN02998118, study PRJNA258478) | marine sediment metagenome | biome: marine; feature: seafloor; material: sediment; isolation source: oil-polluted sediment collected from 3 locations (0.5 km, 0.7 km and 0.9 km)... | place: USA: Gulf of Mexico ...
AAAAGTTTATTTGCGATTCGGTAGATTTAAGTTCATCGCAAGATATTAATATATTAGTAAAAGCAGTGATTAACACACAGTGTGTAATGGTCAAATAAAGCTAGAAGGTTTCATCGCCTATAATTAATTTAAAATAGGAATAGAGATGACGGCCAAAATAAGGAAAATACGGATAAATTAACCCCAGACCAAAAGAACGAATACGCAAAGAGCTAGGATTGACTATAAGAATCGACGGCATAAAAAATCATGTCGTTATAACAGCATAATAATTGAGGTGAGTTTTGAAAGAATTAAAAGTTCGGGGACTATTTAGCCATATCAGAGGACTTCTGCTGAATGAAAAATCATTAAGAGGAAATAGTGCTGTACCTGATGGTGAGGGGCTTATCGATCAAAATTCCTATAATGTTATTGAAGTTGATAGGCTGCTCGATGTTGTTGACCATGCTAAAACGTTGGTAGGTAAGGATCGAATCCACAAAGTCTTTTTAGAAGAGCGGCTAACACTCGAAGAAATAGAGGCGAAACAGAAGGCGTTAGTAGAAATAGCCAATGATGAAACGTTAAGAAAAAAGCTTGAATTATTGCTCGACAAAGCGGCTAAGCATGAAAAATCTTTTTACCGCTTTATTTTGTCTGATTCTGTTGGGTATATGGTTTCACCTCACCAAAAAAAGCTGGAAGTGTCTGGTTATGGGTATAACTTATACCGTAAAGGAACCAAATTTCTACCCGAAGTTGTTGAAGACGTTAATGCATTAAAAAAGCCAGAAAGCGCATACATTCAAGACATAACTAATGAAATAAAAAACTTCTCGTCAACGCGGCCGTTTCAATTAATGAAAGGCCCTGTTTATAGCTGGTTTGGTAAGCTTTACTTGAAGCATGAAAAAAAGGGTAGGCCGGCTATTAAATTGCGATTGTCTCTCTTTAAGCCGTTATTAATGGCGGCAATACTGGCGATGATAGCAGCGATGTTCATCTTTACACCTGATTTTTTTAGTGGACTGGGTCGGCTCATACTCGTTTTGCTTTTACCAATGGCGCTTGTTTTTTTCTACGTGCCAACCGTTAGCGAGTTCGATAAATATACGTTTTTTATCCCCTTAAAACGCCTTTTCTCAAGCTCTAAAGAGGTGGAAAAAGCAGTTAATGCGGTAGGGCGCTTGGACGAGCTATTGTCGTACCATTATTATGCAAGCAACAATGTGCACGCAACAGTGCTTCCAACAATGGTGGCATCAACTGATCAGCACATTAAGGTAGATGACGCGGTGAACCCCGTACTAGGTTTTCAAGATGAAGCTTATGTTGCTAATGACTTTGATGCCAGCAAACATAACTTAGCATTTTTCACCGGGGCAAATAGTGGTGGTAAAACAGCGTTTTGTAAAACCTTGGCACAAATTCAGCTATTATCACAAGCCGGTTGTTATGTTCCCGCTAGAGCAGCAACGCTAACCATAGCAGACCGTGTGTATTACCAAACGCCTGAAATTAATAGCCTAGGCAATGATGTGGGGCGGTTCGGCACAGAGCTTAAACGAACACGTGATATTCTTATCGACGCGACAAGAAACAGCCTTGTTATTCTTGATGAATTAGCAGAAGGAACAACACATAAAGAGAAAGTAGAAATATCATTAATGATTCTTAATGCATTTAAACGTTTGGGAGCAATGACTGTTTTAGTAACCCATAACCACGAGTTGGCCGAGCTTTACCTTGAAAACAATACCGCTATATTTAGACAGGTAGAGTTTGATGGTGAGCAGGCCACACACCGGTTTCTTGATGGCATATCCGTAATAAGCCACGCGCATCTTGTTGCTAGTTCTGTTGGGTTTTCAAAAGATGATATTGAGCGAATACTGGAAGAAAAGTTGGCTGTGGTATCTAGCTAGCGGGAGTACTGAGTGAAATTATTGATTGGTTAATTAGGGGCAGCTCAACGCGCTCTGGTCTTTAATAAATAGACGAACTACGTCAAGAAAAGCGGGGGAAGACCTAAGAAATTTGGAAATGACGCTAGCGGGCACTTAACCAGAGGCTTTACCTTAAGTTAATGGTGCTAGAGTGTCTCTTTTTTTCTTAGGAGTGGCGTTACTGTTAAGTTAAGAAAATGGTTGCTAGGCCTAGGAATGAGAGAAAACCAATAATATCGGTAACGGTGGTTAATATGACTCCACCTGCAATTGCAGGGTCGATATTCATTCGTTTGAGCGTTAGCGGGATTGTAGCACCGGCTAGGGCTGCAAAGCTTAGGTTGATGAGAAGCGCTGCGCCAATAAGCAGCCCCAGTGATTGACTGTTAAACCATGCGGCGGTAATTAGTGCGACGACAGTAGCCCAAACAACACCGTTTAGCGCTCCGACAGAGAGCTCTTTCCAGAGTAGCCAGCGTGAATTAGTATTCCCAATTTGATTGAGTGCAATGCCGCGTATGACGAGCATCAGTGTTTGACTGCCGGCGATACCGCCCATGCTGGCGACAATAGGCATAAGCACAGCAAGAGCAACGATTTGTTCAATGGTGGCAGTGAATAGACCGATAACCCAAGAGGCGAGAAAGGCGGTAAATAAATTAATTCCCAGCCAAACAGCACGGCGTTTAGCGCTTCTAGTAACCGGGGCAAACATATCGTCATCTTCATCTAGGCCCGCGATGCTTAATATTGAACGGTCTGCTTCATCACGAATAACATCGACGACATCATCAACGGTAATTCTACCAATAAGGTGATTGCTATCATCGACGACAGGGGCGGAGACGAGGTTGTAATCTTCAAAAAACAAGGCAACTTCGTTGTCGGATAGAGTGGGTGATAGTGCTTTCTCATCGGTAATCATGGCATCAATAACCGATTTTTTACTGTCTTTCGTTAGTAGGTCTGATACTTTTAGTATGCCAAGATAATTATCATCCCTATCGACAACAAATAATTTATCGGTATTAGCCGGTAAGTTACCGCGCTGTCGTAGATAGCGTAAAACAACATCTAGGTTAACATTAGGGCGGATAGACACCATGTCTAAGTTCATGAGCCCGCCAGCACTGTCTTCATCGTATGACATAACCGACTGTAATCGACGCCGATCTTGGTTTGACATGGAGCGGACGACTTCATGCAAGACAGCGTCGGGTAGATCTTCAAAAATATCGGCTAAATCATCGGTCTCTAATGATGAGGCGGCACTAATAAGATCGTCATCATCTGTGTGCTCAATCAGGCCTAGGCGAACTTCATCGTTTACTTCAACGAGAATGTCACCTGTTAACTCTGGGTTAACGAGCTCCCAAACAACACGTCTGTTTTGTAGTGGTAATGACTCTAATAAGTTAGCTATTTCTGCGGGATGAAGCCCATTTATTTGGAGCTTTATTTGTGATAACGCGCCACTATCAAGGTTACCTGCGAGTAATCGCAGATGCTCATGTGTGTTTTCATGTTGTGGCGTAATAGGCATGCTTATATAGCTAGCTAGGGTGAGTGTGCGTCATTCTAGCTCAATTCACGGTGGCGAGTGATGATATTGTAACCGTGTTTTTCTAGTTCTTTTGCCAATTGCTCGCTGAGGTAAACAGAACGGTGTTGACCTCCGGTGCAGCCAATGGCGATGGATAGATAATTACGGTTTGAATTTGCAAACTCACCTATCCAGCGATTAAGAAACTGAGAGGTATCATTAAGGTAATGTTGTACTAATTCGGTTTGATTTAAGAAGTCAATGACTGTTTGATCTTGACCGGTAAAGCGACGCAAACTGGGCTCCCAATAAGGGTTGGGTAGGCATCGTGCATCGAAGACAAAATCAACGTCATTGGGCGCGCCATGTTTGTAGCCAAAAGACATGATTTGTAGTGATAAGCCACCGTTATCTTTACGACAAACTCGCTGGCGAATAATGTCACGTAATTGGTGCACATTTGTATGGGTGGTATCTATTTGTAAGCTTGCGTGACTAGCAATTGAATTAAGTCGTTCAAACTCTAAATCAATCGCTTCATCTAATGAGGTGTTTTTATCAGATAAGGGGTGCTTTCGACGTGTTTCACTGAAGCGTTTTAATAAGCTTTCTTTACTGGCTCGTAGGAAGATAACTTCATAATCAATACCATCTATCTTTAGCTGCTTAATGAGCTGGCTGAATTGATTAAGTGATGCTTGGTCATTTCGAGCATCAATACCGACAGCGGCTTGTTTGAGAGGCTGTTTATCTGAACGGGCAAGCAGCTCGGAAAAGTCTTTTAATAAGGCTAAAGGAAGGTTGTCGGTGCAATAGAACCCTGCATCTTCTAATGTATCAAGGGTTATGCTTTTGCCTGAACCAGAGAGCCCGCTAACAATAATTAGTTTCATAGATAATAAAAGGCCGGCTAATAGCCGGCCTAGTTCGTTTAGCGGTGAGCGTTTTGTTTTTCTTTATGCTTCATGACTTGTCGGTCGAGTTTATCAACCAAGGTGTCGATAGCGGCATACATGTTTTCTTGTGTATCTTCAGCAAAAATTTTATTACCATTTAATTGGATTGTTGCTTCTGCTTTTTGGTCCAATTTTTCGACAGATAGGATGACATGTACATCGATAACTTTATCAAAATGACGTTTGATTTTATCAAATTTACCATGGGTATATTCGCGTATAGCATCGGTGATTTCAACATGATGTCCTGATACGTCTAATTGCATATTATTCTCCTGTTATGGTGACGATAAAAGTCAAAGGATTCGTTTCCTTTGACTGGAAGCTGGAATGGCAATGGATTCGCGATATTTTGCGATTGTTCTTCTCGCTACATTAATGCCCTTGTCTCCTAGTATAGCCGCAATTTTATTGTCGCTGAGGGGCTTTTTAGGGTTTTCGTTATTAACGAGTTCTTTAATAAAAGCTCTGATAGCCGTTGCTGAACACTCGCCGCCACTATCGGTTGATACATGGCTAGAAAAGAAGTGCTTTAATTCATAAATACCATTGGGTGTATGTAAGTACTTGTTGGTCGTGACGCGAGATATGGTTGATTCATGCATTTCAACAGATTCTGCAATATCCCGAAGTACCATCGGTTTCATTGCAATGGCACCATGGTCAAGAAACTCTTGCTGTCGGCTAACAATTTCCTGTGAGACGAGCATGAGTGTTTCGTTTCGGCTTTGTAGGCTTTTTAAGAACCACTTTGCCTCTTGTAGGTGGTTTCTCATTGTTTGTGAGTCTGAGCTTTTGTCGCCACGTTTAATGAGTGTTTGGTAATAAGGATTGATGCGAATATTGCTAGAAATATCACCATTAATAGAGACCTGCCATTGACCTTTTACTTTAGTGACATAAACATCGGGTGTAATGTATTCAACGTTACCTTCTTCAACACCAGAGCCTGGTCGAGGGTTGAGCTGTTGAATTAAGCTAATAATTTCTTCTAGTGTCTCATCGTTAATTTGTAGTTTGCGTTTAAGCTTTGCGCTGTCTTGAGAGCCAAGGGCGCTCATTTGTTCACTCACTAGCTCAATCGTTTGCTGAAGGTAAGGTGTATCGCTAGGTAATTGTTTTAGTTGAATTAATAAGCAATCTTGCAGATCAACAGCACCAACTCCGAGTGGGTCAAAGGATTGTATTTTATGTAATACAGCCATCACTTCATCTAACTCAAGATCATCAATTTGTTCAGCAAGGTGTTGGTGAATGAGCTCAATATCTGTTTTCAAGTAGCCGTTGTCATCAATACTATCAATAATTGATGTCGCAATGGCACGGTCGGTATTGGAGAAATTAGTTAACTCCATTTGCCATGATAAAAGGTCATGCAGTGTTTTTTTAGCAGCATTGATGCTGCCGGGGTCGGGCTGTGTTGTATTGGATGCTTGGTTTAGACCTGGTGAGGGACTTATGTCATATATTTCATCCCAAGATGTATCGACAGCTAGTTCGTCAGGAAGTTGCTCTTGAGAGCCTTCACTTGTTTTTTCATCATTAGGCGTGCTGTTTTTGTCAGCTTCGACATTGTTTTGTGTGATTTCTTCTTCAGGGACTTCCAGCATCATATTGCTGTCGAGTACGGTTTGAATTTCTTGTTGTAACTCAACGGTTGATAATTGCAGTAAGCGAATAGCTTGCTGCAATTGGGGGGTCATTGTTAGGTGTTGTCCAATGCGCAGTTGTAGCGATTGCCTCATTGCTTATACCTGTTATTACTGGAAGTTAAAACTTGCTTACATCTCATACTGGATAAGTTTAGACCATATTAAATAAAGGGGGCGGGAATGATGAGAAATTACATACGAAATTCATGGCCGAGATAAACATCTCGAACCTCAGGGTTTTCAATGATTTCTTTTGCGGATCCTTCGGTAATAACGGAGCCGTTATTAAGAATATAGGCGCGGTCACAGGTACCCAAAGTTTCTCTTACATTATGATCTGTAATGAGTACACCAATATTACGTTGACATAAGTGCTGGATTATTTTTTGAATATCAATAACTGATATTGGGTCAACACCGGCAAAGGGTTCATCCAGCAGAATAAAGCGTGGCTCAGTTGCTAAGGCACGTGCGATTTCTAGACGTCTTCTCTCACCGCCAGATAATGCCATGGCGCTTTGAGCGCGCAGGTGAGTAATGCCAAACTCATCGAGTAACTCATCAAGTGCTAACTCTTGTTGCCCGGGAGAGAGTTCATCGCGAGTTTGTAAAATGGCACGAATGTTATCTTCGACACTGAGTTTTCTAAAAATAGAGGCTTCTTGAGGTAAGTAACCAATACCTTGCCTTGCTCGTACGTGCATGGGGTAATCGGTAATATCTTGTTCATCAAGAAAGACTTGTCCGCTATCAGGTTTGATAAGACCAACAGCCATATAAAAACTAGTGGTTTTACCGGCTCCATTAGGCCCCAGTAAGCCGACGACTTCGCCACTCTTGACGTTAATACTAACGTGATCAACAACTTTACGTTGATTGAATTGTTTGCAAATATTATTGGTACGTAAAGTGCTCATAGTTACTTTGCAGGTTGCAGGGTTATTTTGACGCGTTTTGAAGCGGAGTTTTTGTCGCCTCCTTTAACGATGGAGCGTTTACTATCATACGTTATGCGATCACTAGAAAATGTTGTACCTGACTGCCATAAGGTTGCTTTATCGGTGAGTATTAATGTGTCTTTAGAGACAAGATATTCAAAGCGTTGTGCTTGACCTCGAATGAGCCCTTGTTTGCCATCTGGTTGTTGTTTGAATTTTACGGGGTTACCAGTAGCGATAACTTTATCTGCAGTACCGCGAGCACTATAAATGGACATTTTGTCAGCCATAATTTCCATGCTGCCTTGGGTAATAATGACATTGCCTGAGTAGGTGGTTACTTTTTTAGCATCATCAAGGTTGAAGCTATCCGCTTCAACCTCTACCGGTTTGTTTTTGTCTGAGCTTAGCGCCCATAACGGTGAGGTGACAACGCATAGCGCGATAAAGGCAATTATTAGATTAGTTGATTTCATGGTGACCAGTTACCTTTTCTAGGATTTTAATGTTAATGGGTTCGCGAAAGTGTGCTCGTAAGCCAGTGCCCTGAATAGTGTTGCCAGCAGATTTTATGGTGACGAACTCATCCGTTTCAGCAAAGTCATTGGGGATTTGTACGCGAAGATTATGCGTGTCGATTTCAAGTGGTGCAATGCCTTTTAGTGCGTTGCGTTTTATATGAACTGCACCGTTAAGCAAAATTAGCTCGCCATCGGATGAGATATAGCCCGTATCCGATGCAATGTTTAAGTCAGGTTTACCGACCGAATACATGGTTATTTTGGGGTTTGTGAGCTCAGTACTATCGTCGTCAACAAAGTGTTGCATATGCTCTGATCGAATACGCTGCTTAAGGTCACCGGTTACCGTCATGCTGCGAGCGTTAAAATCTTTAAGGAAGTAATCTATTTTATGGCTGGCTTTGCTGGTTTTTTTCTCTGGCTCTGTTTGCTGCATAAACGTTAGCCACCACGTAATGGCGGCGAGCAAAGCAAGGATTATTTTTCCAACATGATTCATAGTGACTAGCGGTCGCCAAACAAGCGAACGGCTAATTCGAGTTTGCCTTGTGCACTTAATATCGCATCACAGACTTCACGAGCAGCTCCGTGGCCGCCAGGGCGCGTTGTTTGGCCTTGGCAGTAAGGCAGGATAGACGGGTTGGCGTCGTTGACGGCAATAGCTAGGCGAGTACGTGTCATTAGGGCAAGGTCAGGTAAATCATCACCAACATGGGCGACTTGATTAGCGCTAAGGTTTAGTTTGTTTAGTAAGTCATTAAAAGCGGCTGTTTTGTTTTCTTCGCCTTGATAAACGTGACGTACGCCAAGGTTTTCCATGCGCCTTGTCACGATAGGTGATGAGCGACCAGAAATAATGCCGACTTCAATGCCGTTTTGTTGCAGTAGTTTTAGGCCTTGCCCGTCTTGGGCGTGGAAAGATTTGTACTCTTGGCCGTTTAGGTCAAAGAAGAGCTTGCCGTCGGTTAATACACCATCTACATCAAAAATAACGCACTTAATGGCTTGAGCGCGTTGTTGAAAATCAGTTGTTAATTCAATCATGATAGGCCTGCTTTGAGCATGTCGTGCATATTGAGTGCGCCAACAAGTTTATTGTTTTCTGTAACCAGTAATGCATTTATTTGTTTGTCTTGCATTAGCTGTAAGGCTTCAACAGCCAGTTTTTCAGGGCCGATTGTTGAGCCACCTTGGGTCATAACGCTTTGAATTTGGGTGGTATGTATGTCAGTGCTGTTTTCTAGCATACGTCGTAAGTCACCGTCGGTGAATATACCTGATAGTTCACCTGCAGGGTTGATGACAGCAGTCATCCCAAGCTTCTTCTCTGTCATCTCTAGTAATGCTGCGCTGACAAGTTCGCTTTGCTGGATGATAGGGATGTCCTTACCTTTATGCATAATGTCGTTAACGTGGAGTAATAAACGTCGACCTAAACTGCCTCCGGGGTGCGATAGGGCGAAATCATTTTCGGTAAAACCACGTGCTTCAAGTAGCGCAATGGCGAGCGCATCCCCCATCACTAATGCAGCCGTTGTGCTGGAAGTGGGCGCTAATCCTAGTGGGCAGGCTTCTTTCTCAATACTGGCATCAATAGCGGCATCTGCCAGGGTTGCTAGTGTCGATGACGGGTTGCCACTAATGGAAATAAGTGGAACACCTAGGCGCTTTATAATAGGCAGTATTGAGAGAACTTCACCGGTCTCACCAGAGTTTGATAGTGCAATAGCAACATCACCTTTAGTGATCATACCTAGGTCGCCATGGCTTGCTTCACCCGGGTGTATGAAAAAAGCAGGTGTTCCTGTACTAGCAAGCGTTGCCGCAATTTTACTGCCGATGTGTCCTGACTTGCCCATTCCAATAACGACGACCTTGCCTTCGCACGCCAGCATTAGTTGGCAGGCGTGTGCAAAGTTATCATCTATATGCTGGCAAAGCTTTAAAATAGCTTCTGCTTCGATTTTGACGACGGCCTTGCCGAGTTGTTTAAGTTTTTCTTGCTGGCGACTGCTTTTATTAGGCATGTGTATTTGTGTGATTAGCTGTTATCCAAGAGTGTCTATGTATACCTTGCCTAGGTATGTGATGAAAAATAGCATAAATATGCCGCCTTTTAAACGATTGATTCTGGGTTGACCGCTAAAACTGCACGAGAATAAGAAGAGTAGCAAGGTGAGCCCAAGCATAATGGGGAAATCTCTAGAAACAAGGAGAGGGTCTACATCAGATGGATGGATGAGACCGGGTAGGCAAAAAACGGCTAAAAGGTTGAATGCATTTGAGCCAATGATGTTGCCAATGGCAAGATCAGGCTCTTTTTTTAACACGCTAGCGACAGAAGCGGCAAGCTCTGGCAGGCTGGTTCCAATAGCGACAATGGTTAAGCCGATAACTAAGTCACTAATGCCATAGGCTGTGGCGATATTGACAGCAGACCAGACGAGTAACTTTGAACTGGCGATAAGCCCAATTAAACCGGCCAAGAAGAATAAAAAGGCATTTAAGTTGGGTAAATCAGCAGGAATTTCGTCACTAAATTCTAACTCTAGTGCATCACTTTGTTGAACTTTGCTTTGTTGTGCGTTTCGCAGCAACCAATACATAAAAGCGGCAAGGCCTGCTAAAAGCATAAGGCCATCTATGCGTGATAAGTGCCCATCGATAACCAGTAGGTAACTAGCCGTAGAAATAGCCAATAAAATAGGCAGTTCGCGCCTAAGTATGGACGATTGTATTAGTATCGGGGCAATGACTGCGGTTGTGCCCAATACTAAACCTATGTTGGCAATGTTAGAGCCGATAGCATTACCTGTTGCAAGCCCCGTATTGCCTTGGGCTGAGGCCATTGCAGCAACAAGCATTTCAGGTGCTGATGTGCCAAGGCCAACAATGGTTAGGCCGATAATTAAGGGAGATATCCCAAAGTTTCTGGCAATGGCAGAGGTACCTTTAACAAAGGCATCGGCAGAAAAAATTAAAAACAGAAAGCCAGCTAGAAGCGCAGCGATATTGATCAGCATATCATTATATAAAGGGAGTTAGTTTGATGGTAGCGTTGTTTTATTGTCGCATAAAATATCACTGGCTAAATAGTTTTACCGTTTAAATATCCCTGCTTTGGTGTTTGGGTGGGGAATTACTTATAATAGTGAAAGTTCAGATTGACGCGCAATAGTAAGGTAAGGACAATGTCTGATTTATTATGCGATACACATTTAGTTATTGACTTTAATGGTACGGCGAGCAAATAGGTAAGCAGTTTGACAGATAACACACCCTTAATAAAAGTTAGAGATGTCCATTTCTCTCGAGGATCAAAACTGATCTTTGATGGGATTAATATGGATATCCAGCGCGGAAAAATAACGGCGATTATGGGCCCTAGTGGGACAGGTAAAACGACGTTACTGAAGCTTATTGGTGGGCAATTAAGGCCTTCTTCCGGCTCAATTGAGGTGGAAGGTAAGAATGTTCATAAGCTCAAGCATGCGCAACTTTATGAGCTACGTAAAAAAATGGGTATGCTCTTCCAAAGTGGTGCCTTGCTAACTGATATTACCGTGTTTGATAATGTTGCTTTTCCGTTGCGTGAGCACACCAAACTGTCAGAATCGATGATTCGTCATCTGGTTCTTATGAAGCTGCAGGCGGTAGGTTTGCGAGGGGCGCGAGACTTAATGCCAGCTGAGTTGTCGGGAGGCATGGCGAGGCGAGTGGCCTTAGCAAGAGCTATAGCACTAGATCCTATGATGATCATGTATGACGAGCCATTTACTGGGCAGGATCCTATTTCAATGGGGGTTTTAGTTCAGTTAATTAAAGTGGTGAATGATGCGTTGGGCCTGTCGAGTATTGTGGTGTCTCATGATGTAAAAGAAACGTGTGCGATTGCTGACTATGTCTATTTGGTGTCGAGTGGGAAAGTGGTTGAGCATGGCTCTCCTCTTGAGTTGGCAAAATCTGATTCGCAGTGGTCACAACAGTTTATGCAAGGAATGGCCGATGGTCCAGTGCCATTCCATTATGCTGCACGAGATTATGCGAGTGATTTATTAGGACTAAAAGAGTGAGTAACAGGGTGGTGCAATGTTAGGGTTCTTTCAGCGATTAGGGGCGCGTTCGTTTGGTATGTTCGAGCGTTTAGGGCGTGGTTCAATTTTCTTCATTAATATCGTATCAAGCATTCCGGGTGTATTAGTTAGGCCGCGCTTACTGGTCGCTCAGCTTTATTCGGTCGGCGTACTTAGTTTTTCGCTTATCGTGATAGCGGGCTTATTTGTTGGGATGGTACTGGCTTTGCAGGGTTTTTATACCTTATCTGACTTTGGTGCGGAAGGTATGCTCGGTGTTATGGTGGCAGCATCCTTGGTTCGAGAGCTGGGCCCTGTGGTTGCAGCGTTGTTATTTGCTGGTCGTGCCGGTTCTGCGTTAACGGCTGAAATTGGTTTGATGAAAGCAACGGAACAATTGTCGGGTATGGAGATGATGGCCGTCGATCCTGTCGGGCGAATTATAACCCCACGCTTTTTAGCGGGTTTAATATCAATGCCTTTGTTGGCTACGTTATTTAGTGCGGTTGGTATTTTGGGTGGGTACTTCATTGGTGTTGGTTTGTTGGGTATTGATGAAGGCGGCTATTGGTCGCAGATGCAGGCTAAAATTGATTTTAGTGGAGATATTATTAATGGCTTCATTAAAAGTGTTGTTTTTGGCTTGGTAGTTACTTGGATTGCTGTTTTTGAGGGCTATGATGCGATACCGACATCTGAGGGTGTTAGTCGTGCGACAACTCGTACGGTTGTTCATTCTGCGTTTGCAGTCTTATTGTTGGACTTTATTTTAACTGCATTGATGTTTGGAGATATCTAGTATGCATATATCGAGATCGGTAGAGATTTTAGTGGGTTTTTTTGTAGCAGCTGGTTTTGTTGCGATGTTTTTCCTTTCTATGGAAGTGAGCAACTTGAGTGGTATAAATTCTGAAGAAGGGTATGAGGTTAAAGCTAATTTTGAAAATATTGGTAGCCTAAAAGTACGTGCCCCAGTATCAATAGCAGGTGTTAAAATTGGTAGAGTAACGGCTATTAACTTTGATTCAGAGTCATTTGAGGCTGTTGTGACCATGCTGATTGAAGCCAAGTATGACCAACTACCCAGTGACAGTAGTGCAAGTATTTTAACGGCCGGTTTGTTGGGTGAGCAATACATTGGTCTTGAGGCGGGTGGTGAGGACGAGCTGTTGGAACACGGCAGTGAGCTTGAGATGACGCAGTCCGCGCTAGTACTCGAGCAAATTATTGGGCAGTTCTTATTTAGTTCTGACTCAGAAGAATAGTTTAAAACTAGGTTTTTTTATGAGTAATGCACAGTTGAGTGAGCGAAATACTGGCGAGATTGATGTCTCTGGTTGCTTAGGTTTTACAGAGGTGATGGTATTATTGAAGAAATCCCAGCCATTTTTTAATGGGCAAGGGGATTTGACGTTTGATTTGAGTGCAGTTGAAAAATCGAATAGTTCTGGCCTTGCTTTGCTTGTTGAGTGGGTATCGATGGCAAAAAAGAATTCTCAAGAGATCAGCTTCCAAAATGTACCAAAACAAATACTGGATATTGCTAAGGTGGGTAATTTAGATAAGATTCTGCCATTAGTTAAATCTAAGTCAAATAATCAAAAAGTAGGTGTAGAAAAAGATGGATAAGTTAATTATTCAAGGTGGCGGGCCTCTCGCGGGTGAAATACGTATTTCAGGTGCTAAAAATGCTGCGCTGCCAATTTTGGCGGGTGCACTCTTAGCTGAGAACCCAGTTGTTGTCGGCAATGTGCCGCACCTGCATGATATTACAACCACCATGAGTCTTTTGGGACAAATGGGTGTGCAGTTGTCGGTAGATGAAAAGATGCGTGTCGAGGTGGATAACTCAACGATAAGCTCGTTTAAAGCACCTTATGAGCTGGTGAAAACAATGAGGGCCTCAATTATTGTATTAGGTCCTTTGTTGGCACGTTATGGCGAAGCTGAAGTTTCGTTGCCGGGTGGTTGTGCTATTGGTTCTCGTCCTGTTGATATTCACTTGAAGGGCCTTGAGTCGATGGGTGCAGAAATTCGTGTGGAAAAAGGTTATATTCATGCGTCCTGTAAGCGTTTAAAAGGCGCGCGTATCGTGATGGATATGGTGACGGTAACGGGAACCGAAAATTTGATGATGGCCGCAACACTGGCTGAGGGGACGACAGTTCTTGAAAACTCAGCGCGGGAACCGGAAGTTAGCGACTTAGCTCACTTCCTCAATAAGTTAGGTGCAAAAATCACCGGTATTGGAACGGATACCTTGATTATTGAAGGTGTCGATAGTTTGACGGCTGAAAACGTAGTCTATGATATTTTGCCTGATCGAATTGAGGCAGGTACTTACCTTGTTGCTGCCGCCGTTACGGGTGGGAAAATAAAGATTAAGGATGTTGACCCAACAACCCTAGATATGGTGATATCTAAATTGATTGATGCGGGTGCCGACATTGTTGTAGGGGATGATTGGATAACGCTAGATATGCATGGAAAACGTGCGAAAGCCGTTTCATTTAAAACAGCGCCTTACCCAGGTTTTCCTACTGATATGCAGGCTCAGTTCATGGTTTTGAATACTTTGGCTGAAGGAACATCCATTATTACGGAAACGATTTTTGAAAACCGATTTATGCATGTGCATGAATTGCAGCGCTTAGGGGCAGATATTAAGCTTGAAGGTAATACTGCTATTTGTGAAGGGATTCAGCAATTACAAGGTGCAACGGTTATGGCTACTGACTTAAGAGCGTCAGCTAGTTTGGTTATTGCAGGTTTAGTCGCTGAGGGCGAAACGGTGATAGAGCGAATTTATCATATCGATCGTGGTTATGAATGTATTGAGGAGAAAATAGCTCTGCTAGGTGGTTTCATCCGCCGAGTGCCGAGTTAATATATTATGTTAACAATTGCTATTTCAAAAGGCAGGATCTTAAAAGATACCTTGCCACTATTGGCAGAGGCAGGAATAGAACCCTCTGAAGATTTAGCCAAAACACGTAAGTTGATTGTGCCGAGTAAATGCGGAGAAGTTAACTTGGTGATTATCCGTGCGACGGATGTGCCTACGTTTGTTGAGTATGGTGCGGCAGATGTAGGGGTTGCCGGAAAAGACGTATTGGTTGAGCATAATAGTGATAATTTGTATGAGCCTTTAGATTTAAATATAGCGAAGTGCCGCTTGATGACGGCTATCGTTACAGGGCAGAATTTGCCAGTAGGTAAAATTAGAGTGGCCTCTAAATATGTTTCATTAACGGAGCAATATTTTGCTAAAAAAGGTCAGCAGGTTGAAATTATTAAGCTGTATGGCTCAATGGAGTTGGCGCCTATCGTAGGTTTAGCTGATTGCATTGTCGATTTAGTTGATACGGGTAATACGTTAAAAGCTAATGGTATGGAGCCGTTGGATCTTATTATGGATATTAGCTCTAGATTGGTGATTAATAAGGCATCAATGAAAATGAAGCATCAACAAATTAAATCGTTGGTTAGTAAGCTAGAAACAGCGGTTAATAATAGGCGTTAACATGAATGTGAAAACCCTTAATGCATCCAGTGATGATTTTAATCAAGTATTGGGTGACTTGTTAGCGTGGGATGCTGAGGATGATGCTGCTATCTATCAACGCGTATCAGACATCATTACTGGTGTGCGCAAGCAAGGGGATAGGGCTTTAATTTCATATACGCATCAGTTTGATCAGTGGGATGTAAGCACTGATAACTTGTTGCTTGACCAAGCTCAGTTAAAGGCTGCTTGGGATGAGTTGCCGACGAATCAGGTGGATGCTTTAAAGACGGCGGCAACTAGAGTGCGCAGCTATGCTGAGCAGCAAGCGCTGAAATCGTGGGGCTTTACTGACGAGTTGGGGAATCAACTGGGGCAAAAGGTTACTGCGCTTGACCGAGTGGGTGTTTATGTGCCCGGTGGTAAGGCAGCTTACCCATCGTCGGTATTAATGAATGTAATACCTGCAAAAGTGGCGGGAGTGGAAGAGATTATTATGGTAACGCCTACACCAAATGGTGAGGTGAATAAACTTGTTCTTGCAGCTGCTTATTTGGCAGGTGTCGATAAATTGATTCGAATTGGTGGTGCGCAGGCTATTGCTGCGTTAGCCTATGGTACTGAGTCGGTTCCGGCAGTCGATAAAATTGTTGGCCCGGGGAATATCTACGTTGCAACGGCTAAAAAGATGGTGTTTGGTCAAGTCGGTATTGATATGGTTGCAGGACCTTCAGAAATATTAATTATTTGTGATGGTAAGACAAGCCCTGATTGGATTGCGATGGATTTGTTTTCACAGGCAGAGCATGATGAAAATGCTCAGTCTATTTTGATATCGTTAGACTTAGATTTTATTGATGCTGTTAAGCGTAGTATGGATAAATTGTTACCAACGCTTAATCGTGCGGATGTGATTAAAAAGTCGATGGAAAGTAGAGGGGCGCTTATCTACGCAGAGACTGCTGAGCAAGCTGTTGAGATTGCAAACAAAATAGCGGCTGAGCATTTAGAGTTATCGATTGATGACGCTGAGCTGTGGGCGCAAAAAATAAAGCATGCAGGAGCGATTTTTATTGGCCGTTATACGGCTGAAGCCTTGGGTGACTACTGTGCTGGGCCAAACCATGTTTTGCCGACATCAGCAACAGCGCGTTTCTCATCGCCTCTAGGGGTGTACGATTTTCAGAAAAGATCAAGCATGATCAACTGTAGTGCAGAAGGTGCATCGGTATTGTCTGAGACTGCTTCAGTCTTGGCTCGCGGGGAATCTTTGGATGCACACGCTAGATCGGCTGAATTCCGCAAACTAAAATAATAAATAACCGTGCAAAAGAAATCAAATATTGGTGATCTGATTCGCCCAGAAATTAAGCAGATGAATGCCTATCATGTCCCTGATGCTGTGGGTATGGTGAAGCTGGATGCAATGGAAAACCCCTTTACTTGGCCGGTTGAAATGAAAAAACAGTGGCTGGAACTAATGAGTTTGGTCGAGCCAAATCGCTATCCTGACCCCGCTGCAAAGGAGCTTACCCAAGAGCTTCGTCAGTGCTTCTCTGTGGATGATGAATTAGGGGTGGTTTTGGGTAACGGCTCCGATGAGTTGATTCAGCTGATTATTATGGCGATGAAAAATGACGCTTGTGTCATGGCGCCTATTCCTAGTTTTGTCATGTACCAGCATATAGCGAAATCGATGGGCGTTAGTTTTGTCGGTGTTCCGTTGAAGGCTGACTTTAACTTAGATATGCCAGCTATGCTTGCGGCAATTAAACAGCATCAGCCCGCGGTTATCTTCTTGGCTTATCCAAATAACCCAACAGCTAATTTATTTGACGATACCGACTTGTTGGCAATAATCGAAGCAAGTGAAGGTCTTGTGGTAATTGATGAGGCGTATCAGCCCTTTGCAGGTAAAAGTTACCTAGGCCAACTTAAAGGGTTAGATAGTGTGCTTGTTATGCGAACGGTGTCTAAGCTTGGACTTGCGGGCTTAAGGCTAGGGTTTTTAGTGGGTTCTAATGAAGTTTTAGATCAATTGGAAAAAATACGCTTACCTTACAATATAAACAGCCTGACGCAGCTAACGGCTAGCTTTGCATTTAAGCATATTGACGTTTTTAATGCGCAGGCTGAGGTGATTTGTGAGCAAAGGGAAGGGTTGCTGAAAGCGTTGGTTAAAATGAGTGATATTCAAGTATTCCACAGTAAGGCTAACTTTATTTTATTTGCTCTATTGAACGATTCGGCTGAGCGTGTGTTTGATGCGTTGAAATTGAAAGGCTTGTTAATAAAAAAGATGGGGGCTGTGTCGGGCTTACCAGAAAATTGCCTGAGAGTGACAGTTGGTGCGGCAGAAGAAAATAAGTTATTTTGCCAGCACTTGAAGGCAATATTGAAGAAATAGAGCTCCAGTATTGTAAAGATGTTATAACGACTTTAGGCGTGTCGGCCATTTGTTTACCGCTTGGTATACTATCCTTAGCCCTTCCTAATAAGCGTTTTTTAATTAAATACATGAGTATTAATTAACTTTAAGCTTTTGTGTTCGCCCAATAAATTAAATAAATATGTTAAAATTGATCCTATTACGTGCTGCGTAGGGATCTACGGCGGCAATTTACGATGATTTTACGGAGAGTTAAATGAGCGAACAAGTAGTAGATAAGCGCAGACGTTTGTTTCTGACGGCTGCAGCTACTGCGGTAACGGGGG
>JQIA01000669.1_pt1 | contig 17827 bp, 13 predicted proteins | sample 811431 | NCBI WGS metagenome assembly JQIA01 (sample SAMN02998118, study PRJNA258478) | marine sediment metagenome | biome: marine; feature: seafloor; material: sediment; isolation source: oil-polluted sediment collected from 3 locations (0.5 km, 0.7 km and 0.9 km)... | place: USA: Gulf of Mexico ...
ATTACGGATACACACTGTCATTTGTACGTATTATCTCTTTTTACTATATTTTTTATGCAACGTTGGGGTTAACTCTCTTTTTTAGTGACGTCTTCGCTGAAATATAAAAACGCTCAGCAATATTATACAAACGCCCTGTGAATCCTATCTGATGGAAAGTGGCATCAGGAGACCGGGATGAGAAATGCTGGGCTAAACAATAAATCGATCATTGTTTGTTCATCTTCTTTTTTGTTTTATTTGTAGGTATTGCGGTAAAAGGATCATCCGGCCAGTAATGCTTGGGATACCTGCCCATCAATTCTTTTTTCACATCCCGATAGGTGGTTTTCCAGAAATTCTTTAAGTCCTTTGTAACCTGAACAGGTCTTGACGCCGGTGATAACAGATGAATCGTAACCGGCACCCGCCCCTTTGCAACATAAGGCGTCTCTTCAAGCCCAAAAAGTTCCTGAAGGCGCACAGCAAGAACCGGTGATTCGTCCTGTTCACTGCCTGCTTCAGGGTATTTTAAAGGCATTACAGAGCCACTTGGAACGGTCAGCGTTGCAGGCGCATCTGTTTTGATTTGTTGTTGTTGTTCCCATGAAAAAAGGGCGAGTAATACCCCTGGCAAATCGAGTTTTTTCAAATGAGATGCCTTCGAAATACCCATAAGATAAGGTTGTAGCCAGAGCTCAGGCGTATTAATCAGCGCGACATCCGAAATATCGGGAAACGTCTGATACATACCGGTTTTGAATAAAAAAACAGCCCGTGCCTGAAACTGCCGTAGTTTTTTAGTCCATGGCAAACAATCCAGCCCCAGGGACTTAATCCCTTCAATCATCTCACCTGCGACAAGATCAGGGTCCGGCTTTTTTATTATCTCTTTCTCAATGATCAGCGCACCATATTTTGTCTCTTTTTTTGCAATAACAGCGCCTGATTTTTTGTCCCATAAAACACTGGTAATAGTTTCAAGCGACTCGCCAAATTCAGTCATAAGAGCTTCTTTTGAGTATGACGCTGCAAGATAGACCCTCGAATTCCCGGCTTTGCCGTCAAGTTCTGCTGCTACGGCATATTCAACCTGTGCCAGTGAATCTTCAGGTGAAAAAAAAGCGCCCTTCCCGTTAGCCATTACATAACCACCGGAGCCACCGCGTAGCTGGAGAATTCTTTCAGGGTATGCCAGTGCCAGAAGAGAACCGGCCTTTGATATTGTCGTCAAATCATGCCGGACTCCGATCATCTTTCCGAACCGTGACGCATTTTTGATAATCATCTTAATGATACCGTTATTGATTGTCATTTTTTTATCAAAAAAACGTCGTCCGGCGTCAACTTGTTGGATAATTTCAAGCCTGAGCGCAATATCCGACTCAGAGCCGGTGTTTTTAAAAAAGATAAAATCGCGTTCACTTAACAGAGCTGCAATAAAACAGGCAAGAGATCCGGCACCGGCTTCTTTACCTTTTATAATCATATGTGCAAACCGTGGGTGAAGCCCGAACCCGGCCATTTTTTTACCATGATGCGTTATCTTCCCCAGGCTGTCCATGGCACCCAGCCCCATTAATGTCTGCCGGGCCCGGTCAAGTGCACTGTCAGGCGGCAGGTCAAGTAATTTTAACTCCGAAGTATCGGAAACACCCCAGGTCGCCAACTCAAGAACGAAACCTGTCAGATCTGTATTGACTATCTCCGGCGTATTAAACGCCTTCAGCATCCCGTGACGGCTCTCATCCCACAGCCTGTAGCAGATACCCGGTTTTGTCCGCCCGGCCCGACCCCGTCGTTGATCCGCTGATGATTTTGATACAGGGATTGTTTCCAGCCGACTCATCCCTGTGCCTGAATAATATTTCGGAACCCGCATAAGGCCCGAATCGATAACAATAGAAACGCCGTCTATGGTAATCGATGTTTCTGCAATCGGCGTTGCAAGAACGATTTTCCGATGCCCCGCCCGTGAAGGTGCTATGGCAAAATCCTGATCCTTTTTTGAAAGATTCCCAAAAAGGGGCATAATTGAAAGACTATTATCCGACAAACTATCATTTAAAATCGTTTCAACTCTTTTTATTTCTCCGGCACCGGGGAGGAACACCAGCATATCACCGTCCTCTTCTACGATCACCCGCTTAATTAATGCTGCACATACCTTTGCCAGTTGAGCCGGATGTGACTCAGCCTGAGAGACAGGAACATATCTCGTTTCAACCGGCCAGCTCTTTCCATCTGAGCGTATCACCGGCGCGTTTCCCATCAATTCTGAGATCTGTTCGCTGTCAATGGTGGCAGACATCACAAGGAGTCTCAAATCATCACGAAAAACCTCACAACTCTCCATGGCCAGAGCAAGTCCCAGATCACTGTTTAAATTCCGCTCATGGAATTCATCAAAAATGATCAGTCCAACCTCGTCAAGTGACGGGTCATTTTGAATTCTGCGCGTCAGAATCCCCTCAGTAATTACCTCAATCCGGGTATCCGGGCCGACGCACCGGTCCATACGAATATGGTAACCGACCGTCGCCCCGACTGTCTCATTCAGAAGCGCGGCCATTCGCCCGGCAGATGCCCGAGTAGCAATTCTCCGGGGTTCAAGCATTATAATTTTTTTCCCGGAAAGCCAGTGTTCATCAAGGAGAGCAAGCGGCACCAGTGTCGTCTTCCCTGCTCCCGGAGGTGCCTGAATAACCGCATACCTGTTTTGTGACAGGGTCTTTTTTATATCAGCGATAACATTTTCAATGGGAAGTTTCATAAGGTGTTTCTTAACATAAAACCGGCTGAAGTTGCATTTAAAAGTAAACACGCCAACACCAAAACAGCTTAGACCAATTTCATATTGCTTTCAGTTTAGATAACAACACATAACCGAAATCCAAGTATCAGTATTTAATTACATAATCTGTATGTAACAAAACACATTAAAAGGGAAAGCCGCCGGATAAAACCGATAGCTCTGCTATCGCAAAAAAATCGAGACTTCCCTTATTTGTCAACCATTTGCTCCCTGCTGTTTTTTGGCCCCCATATTGCACTATAATTCTATGTAAAAAGAATGTCTGCCGCCAACTACTCCGCTGGCTTTAAATTGATTTTCCGGTTTGCAGACAACTGCCTGTTAACTAACTGTGATATGATTAGAACAGGTAAGCAATAAACCTGTAACAAAGGAGTCGTACTATGAAAAATACAATTCAAATCATCTCAATGATTTTCTTTTTCTTGTTATGTAGCGTATCTGCATACACATTGCCTATGATAGACGGTACATTCAATACATCTGAATGGGGCGGTAATGTGTTCTCAGAAGATAATGCCTCAGGAACAGGTAATACCTATCTTGGGCCCGGCTGGGGCGGCCAGTACTATGATGTGGAATATTTAGGGCTTTATATTTCCGGCACCACAGTATATTTCGGCCTCCAGACCGGATTTGATATAATCAACGGTGCAAACCAGTTCTCTAACACAACAATTGATCCGGGTGATTTCGCCATAAGCATCAATGGCAATGACAATTCCTATGAATATGGCGTCAGCCTTGATGGTTTGACCGCCAACAGCACAACCCTTGAAGTGCACAAAGTTTTTACCTGGAATGACGTTCTTTATAACGCCCATAACAGTGCCGCACCTTTTACAATGGATACATCTTCCTTAGAAGGCTATGCCTCGGTCGCCTATGGTGAAAGCTTTGATGGAACAGATACCCACTATGTGCTTGAGGGCTCTTTTGATTTAGGGCTTTTTGGCGGTGACTTTACCGGCAACGAACTGGCAATTAAATGGACCATGGAGTGCGGTAACGATTTTGGCCTTATAACAGCCACCCCTACACCTGTTCCGGAACCGGCTACCCTGTTTTTGATGGGCATCGGCCTCCTTGGGTTCTCTTCAGTAAGACGTAAGAAAAAAGCCTGAACAAATAATCTGTTTAAGGCAATACATATAATATATCGCGTTTAAGCGATTGAATCGCCTTGCTCCATCCCCTCCCCCCCTTGGAGCAAGGCGATTTCACAAATTATGACATATCCTTAGTGCCTGCTTTACCCTCACGAATCCTTTGTTTGATATTTTTCAGCCTTGTTTTTTTAAGCTGCAGCAGGTCTTCAATTAAGGACTTTGTATCGACATCCGCTTTTTTTAATTTTGACTCAAGGATATCAATCCCTTTTTCAAGATCGGCAAACGAATGCCTTAAATCATCTGCCTGTTTTACCTCCTCCGCTTTATCGAAAATCAGTTCTTCCTGTACATGGTCCACTGCGGCTGCTTTTTTAACAGACTGCTTTTTTGAAGGAATTGCGTGTTCGCCATGTTTCAGGACACGTTGATTCATAAAAGTCGGAGACACAATTTCAACATTGGCGTTATGCAAGGTGTTTAAAATCATTTTTCTCAATGTTGACCGGACAGAAAGGATCTGTTTCACTTCGTTCAGAAACCCTGCAACCCGGTATGAAACCGAAAAGTCACCCAACTCAAGTATCTGAACAAAGGGATCATGTAATTTTGCCGCAAGGGCAGCTTTAATGAGAATCTTCTCGATTAACTCATTGGGCACATCATAGCCGAGTGACACATTAGCGGAAACGATTGTCCCGGATTCCCGGGTCACTTTTACCGGATTGGTTATGAGATAAAGATTGGGGATCGTTACAAGGTCTCTGTCTTCTGTCTGGATTTCAGTATGAATAAGTCCTCTTTCCGTTACCCGGCCATACTGATTATCGACCTTTATAAAATCACCCAGTCCAAAACTGCATACGGATCTTACCATAAGCCCTGCCATGGCGTTCGCGACAAATGTTGTTGATGACAGCGCAATAACCGCACTTAACAGAATACCCAGAAGACTGAGAAGATGCCCTTTAGTTACACTGTCTATGGGAAACGACAAAATAACAGCAACGCCTCCGGCACATGTCAGCAGAACCATAAGGATACGTTTTGTAAACCGTCCCTCCTCACCCATACCTGTTTTTCTGTGTAGAAAAAACCAGTTGGCAGCAACCAGTAAAAGCAGTACAAAACCAGCAACCAGAAGAAACGGTAAAAGATTTGAAATAATCTGACTCAGCTCGCTTGATAATATCTGTTTCATGTTGTGGCTCCATGCCGATTTCTCAGTTGATAAAAATTGAATGGATGACTGATAATGAGTGATTGAATCATATAAAATATTACCTGATTTCACCAGATTTTTTTTATAAATAACTACCAGCTTAACGCTAATACTTACAGACTGATTTTCCGCTATATATCAATCGCCATTTATGTTAAAAAAAACATGCCGGATTTTGGTATTTCAATAAAGTAAAAACATTTGCCAGGGGATATAAAATAATGAACCTAAAAACCTGTGTAACATCGGATGGCCGTTTTGTTTACGGCGTACATACGCCCAGCTTTAAAATTTCAAACTTACGTGAAAAAGAGAATCTATTCCGGCTTGGCAGTGATGATGACGGGAATGAGGTAATGAATCACCGGAATTTCCCGGAAGGTTCTGTCGAAGAAGCAGGTGCAGATATTATTTATGAAGTCCCAAACCCCTTCGCCTTCAGGGGAACGACTTATATTGCTTCAGGCTGGGCAGATGCAAAGAGTAAAGATCCGACAGCGATCTCTCTGCCAAAACCTGCCCCCATGTCATTTTCACAAAGCATGAAAAAAAGTCTGGGCCCGGATGCTGACCTCGATGGCATTTTTGCCGGTTTGCCCCAACAAATGCTGCTGACAATTGCCGCTGAATCAACGGATCCGGAAGAATTGACACGTCTGGCTGAAATATGCTGTGATTTTCAGCACTCAAAAGAGACAGACGACCTGACCGGAATCCGGTATTCAAAGGGAAGACCTGTTATCAGAAACCATACACTCTTTGAAACAATCGTAAACAACCCCTTTCTGCCGATCCGGTTGCGGGAGGTAATGGTGCTTCGTCCGGGTATTCAGGGCAACAGTGAGATCATGGCAGACTATTACAGCGACGATAATAACACACACGTTTACGAATACATGAGGCGCAATAGTTATATTCCATGGGGGCATTTTGCGGCTAATATGTCAGAGGATGCTGTTCGATATGATATGGCTGACATGACACTTTCAGATATAAAAGGATTACGCCATCTCTACTATCAACGCACCTACGCAAGATTAGGCGTGATGCTCGGCGCCGGGCAGCCCGATGAAAAAAAACAGGCAACAGAAAAAGAGCTTGAAACAATACGATGCGAAATCATCGATAAGATCTCATCGGACGGCAGTAAAAACCTGTTTTTTAATGCCACCCTTTGGGGCTGGAACTACGGATTCAACTTTACCCCGGCGGGCTATAATCTACACGGGTCACATCAGCAGATTCATCAGCAGTATGCTTTAATTCCGTCGTCAACAGAAGCAAACAACGGATTTGACCTCCCTGCAAAAGAAAACGACAGGATGGAAACATACGGGTGCGGTGATCAGATATATCAATTTATAAAAGTATATCGTCAGGAGACAGGCAACCACTTCTTCGATGATTACATAAAAGCAATTCGTAGCAACAAACGTATGGACAATAAAGATGAAACCCGAAACTCACTTGTTGTCTATGAAGATGAGACTGTGATTCTCTTTGTCCCGAAAGCACAGACATCTCAATGGGAATTGAACCTGATAACCAAAGCACCTTTGTCAAATATTCTTGAAACAGATACCGATGTCCGGGGATCTCTTGATGGCGCCATGTTCAAGGCAATGAAGATTCTATCCGGACTTGGCGCAAGAATGATTACTGTAATAGAATTCTCAGGTCGCTTTGATGTAGCCGATGAAGCCCAGCACCTGATGTATGCATTTTTGCCCAAAATCCCCTATTCCATGGGAGCCTTTACCGAAGCACAGTTACGGTTTATCAACGGGCATTATCCGGAAGACTTTGCATACGCATGCCGCAGCAGGCTTTGAAAAAAATTCGACTACTGCGTTGCACTGCGCCCTTCGTCACTATAGGACATGATACCGATTATCAATTTTTAAACGTTATTTAAAGGTTATGCCCGTTAATAAAAAGGGTGCCCATATCAATGGTTGGTTGTAAAAGAACCCAGGTGTTCCGGAACCCGCTCCATGACACCGTCACCAAAGATTTCGTAAAGCCCGGAATCATGCATGTGGACATAGCCAATATGGCACCGGCAAAAGGGAATGGTACACCTTCTTTTCTTTAAAAAATGAACCGGTTCTTCTTCATAGATATTACCAAGTATATTCTCCTGAAAATGGCAACCGGTCACGGCGCCATCTCCCCGAACAGAAAAAACCGTTTCACCTGCCCTGCACGTTTTCCCAAAACTAGGCCATGGGGCAAGATTATAGTGAAACAGCGGATCAATACTTTTGAGATACTTTACTTCATCGGCTCTGTAGTAATTGGCATCCCGCTTATAAGCATTAACCCATAGATAGAGATCATTGGGGAGTTCTTCCCGAAGCCTGCCGATAGCACCAAAATTTCCTCGAACGCCGACCACACCTGCGCTAATTCTAATTTTTTTCTCATGAAGCCCTCTGCATTTTTCAGCAAATCGGTTCACTTCAGTCTGATCAGGATGGCATGAAGCCCAGATTGCGATAGTTTTTTTGCAGCATTGTTCAAGCCAGTCGAGATCACAGGAAAGGTTGGTTTGCACTGCTGTTTTTATAACATGGGCCATATTCGAAAGCTTTATAATGGCTTCCCGATACCAGGGTCGAACCAGAGCTTCCCCGAAAGGTGTAAAAAAAATCCCGGTTTCCCCTCCCGTTTTAGCCCTCTGTTCAACCCATTCTACAAATCGAAAAAGAGCGGCCTTGTCCTGCTCCAGATCGTCATCACTCTCTCTGCAGGTTGCAAAGGGACAATAAGAGCAATTGTAATTGCAGCTGCGAAGCGGCCCCCTGTATAGAATATCGTATCTCATCTGATAACGCTACCGTCCATCAGTTCCCTTACTTCCGGTGAAATCAGCCAGGGTCCGATGGTATCTGAAAAGGAAATACCCTTTTCGTTCAGTATAATCCGCTCATTCGCCTCACTGCCTAAGCCCAGTTCCACCAGCTCTGCAAGTTGGGGGAAATCGTCCATGGGCTCACTCCCGAAAATGTTTTTGTAATCCAGGCGATTCAGTCCATCCATGGTCAGAACTGATTTGACAATATACCGCCTCTTCTGTTCACCGTCATTCAATCGAATGCCGAATGGAGCCAAAGCAAACTGTTCACGACTTCTTGTGCAATATGCATCGACAATGGAAGCAACCGCATCACGGCCCACGGCATATTCTGACGAATAGTGAAAATTTTGGGTATAGGATCTCGCACCGGGGCCCAGGCCAATCATGCCATCTTCCTGGCAGCAATAAACCGGTTCATCAGCTCCTTCTTTCATCCCCGTTTTTTTAAACATACGCATGGAAACCTGGGTATAGCCGCTATCCAGCAGCTGTTTTCTTCCGGCATGATAAAGTCCGGCTCTAAAGTCACCTGCCTCTTTTTGTTTAAGTTTTGATGACTTTCCGAGTCCTGTAAGCGGCCTGATATAGAGAGGATAAATATAGATTTCCTGAACGTCATGCAACACGGCCTGTTCGATGGAAGAAGCCCATGAATCAGATGTCTGGCCCGGAATGCCATAAATAAGATCAAGATTGAGTACCGGAAAACCCATGGCTTTTATTCTCTCGATCAGATCATCCACCATCTCTCTTTTTTGAGGCCTTGCAAGACTGATAGTCTCCGAATCTATGAAACTCTGAACACCAAGACTGATCCGATCAATACCTCGCGTCTTCAGGAGATTGAGTTTCTCTGGAGTCATGGAGTCAGGGGAGGCCTCAACCGATCCGGGAACGGCCAACAGATCCACCCCCATGACTGTCTCCGTTATGTCCAGAACCGTTTCAAGTGCCTCACTGTCAAGATACGTTGGCGTACCTCCTCCCAGTGCAAACCGTGAAAATCGAAAATCTCCCGTTAAGCCCGCCATGACTTCTGCCTGCCGTTTCAGCGTAGTTATGAAATTCTGCTGCATGCTTTGATCAGGTTTTGCCATACTGAAAAGATTACAAAAACCGCATCGTTTCCCACAAAAGGGGATATGGATATAAAGAAAAAGGGAATCTCTCTTTTCCCTGCTCCAGAGTTCAGTAAGATCGCAAGGGGTTTCAAATGCCCGGTATGCGCTCTTGTGGGGATAGGAATATGAATAAGCACTATAGGGGCTCTGCCGTACAAGTCTTTCAAGTTTTTTCAAAAACGTAATCCTTCTTTTTATATTACTGCCTGCTACAACCCACCCGGAACGATAAAGTCCGCATAGGGTACATTCCAGACCGTTTCATGGGCAAGCCTGTGCCCCGTAAAACCATCTTCTCCGTAAGTGGTTCCATGATCAGAGCAGATGATTCCAAAAAACCGACCATGGTTTTTAAGTGCGCTGATTAACATGGGAAGCCGGGAATCAACATATCTTAATGCAGCAGCATGACTTTCTATTGAATCCTGTTTTGCTCCGTCCAGATAGAAATTATTGGGCTGGTGCAATGCTGAAACATTAATAAAAAGGAATATCCGGCCGTCCGGATTATTCTTAACAGCAGCTTCATATCTTTCAATCGCGCATGTGACCTGGTTTTCTGTTGAGTTTGGATTTGTAACACCGAAACGTTCATGCCAATGGCTCTCATGAAACATGTCCGGAAAAGTTGAGGCAAGACAATTCTTTTTATTAAAAAATCCGACACCGCCGATACAGATCGTATGGTAGCCCTTACCCGCAAGTCCTTCAATCAGGTTTGGGCCATCAAATACAAACGTTTTTTCTTCTGTTGTTTCACTGCCCGGAAAGTTCGCCGCAAAGAGCCTGGGATGAGGTCCGGGAGACACCGGGGTTGGAAAAAATCCTGCAAAGAATGAATGATGGGCGGCGTAAGTAAAACTACCCGGTGAATGCCGTTTTTCCCATTTTCCTTTAGGAAGAACTTCAGCCAGATTCGGCAGATTTCCTTCTTCAAGTTCCCGAACTGCCACATCATAACGCAGCGTATCAAGCGTTATGAAAAGAATATCGTGCGTTCCAACGATGCTATTCATATCATGCATGTCAATATCCTCTCCAGTTCCATAATCGAGCAGATCGTATAATCTGCTTTCGTGCAATTCTCATTAAAATCAAGACTCTGCCTGACCCACACCGTTTTCATACCCAGAGATTTGGCAGGTATTATATCAAGATCCGGGTGGTCTCCCACCATAATAACCTCATGCGGGCTTGCTCCTGCCCATGTTAGTGCTCGTTGAAATATTCCTGTATCCGGTTTTGCGATGCCGGTTTCGCCTGATATAAAGAGACCATCAAAGAGGCCGTCCAGGCCTGCATAAGATAACTTAGCCCTCTGCATAAAACCAGACCCGTTTGATACACAGGCAATTCTGTATTGTTCGCCAAGCCTCAACAGCATCTCTTTTAAACCGGCACATGGTAAAACAAAGTCGGGGAGTTTTTTATGATCCTCCCACAATTGTTCAGGCGTCATACATAATCCTGGGAATCTATTAACCACATCCGTGCAAAACGTTGCCCTGTTTTTTCTGCCACCGCCATCTGCAGCGATGATTGTGTCAATTATGCCGGGAGGACAAAGTTCTTCCGGAAACCTTTTGCTCAGGTCTTCAATATATCTTAAAAAAGCCCCGTCACGATCGACAAGGGTATTATCTATATCCAACAAAATAAGTTTCATCTATATCGCGCAAGACTCCGTTCCGGGATCATATAAGGTCTTTCACCGTTCCCATTCATTGATTCAGCCCTCAGGGCATTCAGTTCAAGAGAATAGGTATCCATTCCTTTCCACTTAAGACCCGGAAGAAGATCTCCAAAGGCATTGGCCTCAAAAAGAACAGGCTTCAGACTCCCTGCAGGAAGTGCCATGTCAATACCTGTATAAAGAGAGCCGCTAAACAAAGACGCAGCCAGTTCTGCCTTCCTTTCAATCTCCAATATAACCTCTTCTGAAAGACCCAGATCATTAAAATCATATCTGGCATTTCCGAGATGAAGATTGGTCATAGGTGTTGAACCCATTCGTACAACCCTGTGTGAAGCCTCTCCATGCACAACCAGCATCCTGATATCATATGATTTTCCCTGAATGCCGGATTTAGGAACCCACTGTTCCACATGCGCCCCCTCCCTGCACAGCCAGTTGATAACCGTCCGGATATCGTCATGATTTCTGTACTTTCTAACCCTGAGTGAATTAAAGAGTATCGGTTCGCCATCTCTTGTTGCCAGCTCAACCGAAGTATGGGCCTGTTCACCATACCTCGACACCTCATAGGCAACCACACCCGATGCTGATGAACCACAGGAAAGCTTGACAAACACGCGTTTCATGCCGTGATCTGCCATCATTTCCCGTAACGCCTCATAACAGGATACCGGCCCCGGGCTAACGGGCACCGGTATGCCATTGTCCTTAAACAAACTGTATGTTTCAGTTTTACTAAACATCGTGGCAATATCAGACGGAGCATTCATCGCTACACAGCGATACTGTGAGAGCGTTTTTTCAATTTTTTTTAAAACCGAGCAGAACCCTTGATACCATTGATTCGGGTATAGAATCCGGCCTTTTTCATATGGTAAGTTCCGGGCAGCTTCGGGAGAAATCCCGGCCTGCAGTGAAAAATTATGCCCTGCAGCAATCAGCTCTCTCTCTACGACAAAATCTTCTCCCGGCGATTCGATCCTGACTATCATGCCGGGTTGAAGCAGACACTCAAGGCTATCATCGTTATGCAAAAGATCAATCCACGGAATAACAGCAGCACGGGTACCATCATGTTCATAAAGGGCTCGTTGAAACAGCTGCACCCTTCGGTTTTCAGAATTCCCGATAATTATATGTATCTGGCCTGAATCTCTTTCAAAGCAAGTCATTCTACTCCGAAACAGCTACATAACGATAAATATCGCCATCACCGTAGTCTTCAGCTTCATTCTGCCGCGAAATATCTATATCTCCTGACATGTTTTTAAGTTTCGTCATCATCTCATCGGAAAGAAAGTGATGATGCAGATCCATTTTTGTCAGTTTTTCGATACTATTATTATCAAGAAGCGCCTGTGCTCCTTTATCAGTAAGAGTCCCTAATGACAGGTCAAGAATATCAATCTGGTCCAGAATTGGGTGGCCGGCAATATTTACCGCCAGATCATCAGCAATTTCACTATCCCGAAGTCCCAGATAGTTTAGGTTTGGGAAACGTGCGATCTCGAGAAGAGGTGCAATAGTATCCCAGCTTCCGCCAAATCCGTAATTATCCGTTCCCAACCATAGTTCCAGATGTTCAAGTTCAGGCAGGGAACCTGCTATCACATCTCCAATCACCTCAGATGGCAGTCCGCCACATTCGATAACCAGTTTTTTAAGCATTTTATGGTTCAGCCCGTTAAGACGAAGGTCGTTACTTCCACGCACCCTCAATTCTTCCAGTTTAGGGAATGCATTAATTATGCCCTTGTAATCACCCTGAGTGATCCATGATATTTCACATTCTTCATAAGTCATATCACCAACAAAAAGGGCTTTTAGTGACCCGAGGCAATCATTTTTATCAACAAGCATCTTGAGTATATTTTCACATGATTCATCAAAAGCTTCTTCCCAGCTTCCGATTATCAGAGCTTTTATTTTTCCGGCTTCAGGGTCATTCAAAAAAGCCTTAAGAATCTCTGTAGCCTTAACACCATCTTCAGCATCGTCATAATCGACTGAAATCCGATAAGCCTTATTATCGGGATCTTTAATGCCATCATCTGTCGAATAATCGACAACGGGAAGTCCTGCAAATATCTCTGTTGTTTCATTTATTGTCATTGTTCAGTTTCCTCCATAATTCCATTCAGTATTGATTCATGATTAAACCTTAATAACACAATCAATAATGTTGTGTCCCGTTTTTTTCTTTGCTTTTAACTACAGTTTCAGGGTGAAATATTATTATAGTATTAATAATTAATTATTGGCTTAAGTGTTTAATTTTTTTATAGTGCAGGGATAACAAAGATGCTGAATGAAAATATGATTAACGGAGGGTTTCCCGATCGAATTACTAATAACACTACTCGTATGTGCAGGCATAGTGGTTTTAATTATTATCATCATTCTGCTTTCAGCTTATCTGCCTTTCTTCAAGGTTACTGACGGTGAAAAAATTCAGGCACAAAAAGAGGTGAAACCTGCTCTTCTGGTTGTTGATATTCAGGAAGGTTTATCCGGCAGTCTTTCAACAAAAGGGTATCAGGGATATGCTGCGCAGTCTGAATTGCTTATCTCCAATGTCAACAGGGTGATTAACAATGCTGTTGCTAAGGGAATTCCGGTTATTTATGTCTACCATGAAGATACACATCCGGTTATAAAATTCGTTACAAACTCTCATATGGCACCCGGTGCCCCGGGAACGATCATTGATAAACGGGTAAAAATCGTTTCAGAGTACCGCTTTACCAAAACTATTATGGACGGATTTTCCAATCCGGATCTTCATCAGTTTCTTATGGGCCACAATATCAATAAATTATATATGACAGGTCTGGATGCTGCATTTTGCGTTTACCGGACATCCCGAGCGGCAAAAAAAAGAGGCTATCTGGTCTCATTGATTAAAGATGCTGTTATCTCGTCGTCAAAGGGAAAAAAGAAGAAAATGATTCAAAAATATAATGCCCGGGAAATTGATGTGATCTCAATTGATGCATTCTTGAAAAATTAAAACCCGACGATAAAAGTACTAAAAAACAGATTATTTTGTTTGAGCAATGCAGGCTTCTATCACCTGATCATAAGTACCATCTGCCTTCATGATCTTCAACGTTGTATTGAATTGTTCCAGAAGCTTCTTCTTTTGAGCCCGTTTTGCAAATACTAAATATGTATCTTTCACCACAAGTGGTTTTGGTAATGCGATAACCTGGTCCTGATAGTCCTTCTGTCTGAGCATTTGATTCCCTGTAAGTTCAGGCGCAAATAAGCAGTCCACATACCCAAACACAAGCCTTTTGAACGTTGTACTATCATTATTAGCGGCCTTTACTGTAACCTTTCCTTCCTGACGGAACTGATCAAAAGCATCACCATAACTCCACCCCCGTAATACACCGATGGTTTTCCCCGCCAAATCCGATAACCTGTTGAACGTAAAAGGCTGCTTTTTAGGTACATAGACCAAGACGACTTCCCGATAGATCGGAGCAGAATAATCAAATATTTTCAGACGTTCATCTGTTTTATATATTCCCCCAATGCCTGCCTCCCCGCCTTTCCCCTTTTTTAATGATCGTTTCCATGGGAAGGTTTTCACAATCATCTCAACCCCCATTCGCTCAAAAACGGCAGATAAAAGTGCAGGATATATCCCGGCTGCGTTACCTGATTGTTCATACATATAAGGAGGGTTACCCCAATCCACAGCAATAACAATCTTTTGAGAGGCCTGAATTGATGATGTAAACAAAACACTAATACTGATAAGCACAATGATTATTTTCACAGTCACCTCTTTGTTCCATCCAACGTTATGGACACAATCAATTACTTAATGAATTCCGGGTAAAAATAGTACAATAACGCCAATGGAAGTTTTAAATAACGGGAAAACAAAAACTTGATGGCGTCGTAAAAAGCCCCATCTACTTCGCTTTAGTGATTTGCCAGACTTTTGACGCCTGGCAAACCACTAAATCTTGCATATGGGCCCTTTTCCTTAGCCATCTAAGACTTTTTACGAGAACATCAAACTTAATATTTTTATATTTTATATCCTATTTAATCTTTTTACAAATAACTTTATTAAAATCCGTTTTCCCCTGACGCTAAAAAAACGGCCGGGTGTTGAGCTACCGGGCCTGACGTGTGTTTTTTATTTTCAACTTAATGCTTTGGTAACAATCTCATATACGCCTTTGGAAAGGTTTTCCTGTTTTGAAATACGTTCGAGCTGCGTTTTAATCAGATTTTGACGTGTTTCATCCAACTTCTTCCATTTATTAAAACCAGTAACCATTCGGGCAGCAATGCTTGGGTTAATCGCGTCGAGCTGTATTGCCATATCTGCAAGAAAAATGTAGCCCTCACCATCAACGTTATTAAACTGCCATGGATTTCCCATGCAGAAAGCACCGATAAGGGATCGTACCTTATTGGGATTCTCAATAGAAAAGTCCGGATGAACAAGCAGTCCCTTTACCTTTTCAAGTGTATCCGGCAGGGCAGTTGATGCCTGAACGGCAAACCACTTATCAAGAACCAGCGTATCATGGCGCCATTTGTCATAAAATTTTGACAGCGATGTATCGTTTAATGGTGAATCCATTTCAGCCATTATTATGAGGGCTGCGATTTCATCAGTCATATTGGTTGCATTGCAGAATTCCTCATAAATAAAATCAGCGGCTTTTGATACTTCCAAGCCCTTTGAAATATAATAAAGTGCAAGATTTTTTAGTTTCCTTCCGGCAATGGATTCAGGATCAATTGAATATGCACCGGCATCACGATTTTGTGCCAGAATATCCAGAAACGCCTGATGGAGTTTTTCTGCAATGGTAGCGATCATAAACGCCCGGGCTGTATGGATTGCATCAACATCGATCGTATCCATGGTATCGCCCAGCTCGGTTTCTGTCGGTATGGAAAGGGCCTGCGCAATCAGGGATTTATCAAGTTCTGTATTTGTCAGTGTTTTTCTGAAAGCATCTATTAGCGAAACATCAAGGACAAGCTCTTTATTTTGCTGAACATCTTTGACCAGTGACTTTATGGCCATGGTAAACAATTTCTGCGCGGCATCCCACCGGTTAAATGAATCCCTGTCATTGGCCATAAGAAAAATAAGTTCTCTGTCTGAATAACCCGCTTTCAGGATTACCGGCGCAGAAAACCCCCTGAACAAAGATGGAATCGGCTCATCGTCAATCCCTGTAAAGATAAAAGTTTCACTCGCTTTGGTTAAACTGATAACCCGTTCTTTATTCCCGGACTCAGCAGCAGTTTCCCCCTTGATGGTAAGGGGGATTTCATCACCATTACGATCCAGCAATGCCATTTTCATTGGAATATGCATCGGTTTTTTATCTGGTTTGTCAGGTGTTGCAGGCACAAGCTGGTCCACTGTCAGGCTGTATGTCCCGGCATCGGCATTAAACGCGCTTTCAATTGTAATAACAGGCGTCCCGGCCTGAGAATACCAGAGCCGAAACTGCGACAGGTCTTTATTACCGGCCGTTTCCATGGCCGAAATAAAATCTTCTGTGGTAACGGCTTCCCCGTCATGCCGTTTAAAATAAAGGTCCATCCCCTTTCGAAAATTATCTGCGCCGACCAGGGTATGAATCATCCGGATTACTTCAGCACCTTTATAATAGACGGTTGTTGTATAAAAATTATTCATCTCAATATACGATTCCGGTCTCACAGGGTGAGCCATGGGTCCGGCATCTTCCGGGAACTGACTCGCTCTGAGCCCCCTGACATCTGAAATTCTTTTTATTGCCCGGGATCCCATATCAGAAGAGAATTCCTGATCTCTGAAAACAGTCAGTCCTTCTTTCAGGCTGAGCTGAAACCAGCTGTTCAATGTGACACGATTCCCCGTCCAGTTATGGAAATATTCATGACCAATAACACCTTCAATCCCCTGAAAGTCCGAATCTGTCGCCGATTCCGGTTTGGCCAGCACATATTTTGAGTTAAAAATATTAAGCCCTTTGTTTTCCATGGCACCGGCATTAAAATCATTGGTGGCAACAATCATGTAAGTATCCAGATCATACTCAAGACCATAAACCTCTTCATCCCATTTCATGGATTTTTTAAGGGATTCAATAGCATGCGCACATTTGTCTTTGTTTTCACCTTCCACAAAAAACTCAAGGCTGACCGTTCTCCCTGAACAGGTTGTAAACCGATCTTTCAGAATTGTAAGTTCACCCGCAACCATGGCAAACAGGTAGCACGGTTTTTGAAAGGGATCTTCCCACGTGGCAAAATGCCTGCCATTATCAAGATCACCCTTTTTGACCAGATCACCATTTGCAAGAATCACCGGATATTTAACTTTGTCTGCCACAATAGTACATGTATACCGGGTCATCACATCAGGCCGGTCCGGAAAATAAGTAATTCGTCTGAATCCCTCAGCCTCACACTGTGTCAAAAGCATCTCTCCTGATTTATATAATCCTTCAAGAGACTTATTATTAAATGGATCGATCTTTGTCTTTATCTTCAGACTGAATTTTCCGGAAATATCCGTCAATGTAAGCGTCTCATCTCCACAGCCATATTGATCTTCAGAAAGAAGCCTATCATCAATAGCAACAGAAACAAGCTCAAGCGCCTTACCATCCAGCACAAGCTCCTGCAGTATTGTATCATCATTACCGGTTATCATCATCTTTGATTCAACAATCACATGGTTATCAAAAATCTCAATATTCAGGTTCAGATCTTCCACTGAATAGTCAGGGGCCATATAATCTTTTAAGTATTTTGTTTCAGGTGTTTTCATATATCACTCCAGTCAGGATAGTTTTTGATCTATAACAATGTCATGGTTTTAATACCATATATTAAGCAGATTTCATGAAATTACAAGTTAATGCTTCCCGTAAGGGAAGATTGCATAATCTCATATTCAACCAAAACCTTAGAATTATCTTTATCCAATCGTAGGGTGCGTATTTCATATCCACCCAATGACATAATTCCTTATAAAAATACTATGCGAC
>JQIA01000670.1_pt1 | contig 17825 bp, 15 predicted proteins | sample 811431 | NCBI WGS metagenome assembly JQIA01 (sample SAMN02998118, study PRJNA258478) | marine sediment metagenome | biome: marine; feature: seafloor; material: sediment; isolation source: oil-polluted sediment collected from 3 locations (0.5 km, 0.7 km and 0.9 km)... | place: USA: Gulf of Mexico ...
ATTGTTCACGAAGATTCGCCATTTCAAGCAAATAGGGGTTCAGATCGGATTCAACCAGCATTTGACGAAACGTCGGTTCATGAAGCCTTGGTGAACAGGAAGCAACAACGACCCTGTTAACATTTAGATCTTTGATGTCTTCCTGTATTTCCTTCTGCCCCGGTTCGGAGCACGCATAGGTAATTGTTTTTGAAACAACAACCTCGTCCATATCGGAAACATTCCCTGCAACCTTTTCACAATCCACAGTTTGAGCAATGTTGAGACCGCACTTGCAAACATATACGCCTATTCGAGCCTCTTCATTTGCACCGGCCATTAAGTTTTCCATCTTCATTTCCTTAATTTTATGGCTGATTTCATATATTTTTATTCCCACTCAATCGTATCGGCTATAACAGATACCAGGTCACTCATATCCATACAGAGTTCATCCATGAGAAAGGTATCTTCCATGGCACATTTCATATGAATCTGACATTTTGAACACGATGTTATAAGGAGGTCACTCCCTGTCTCTTTGGCCTGCCTGATCCGTTTCACCTGAAGCGCTTTACTGAATGCACCACAGCCGGTCCAGGCAGAATTCCCGCAGCATTGTGCCGAATTTCCATGATCTTTCATTTCTTCAAATTGAGCCGGAACCAGTCTTTTAATCAGTTTACGGGGCAAGTCCTTCATACCGGACATCCGATTCAAACGACACGAATCCTGATAGGTTATTTTTTTATCAAAAAATGAGAATTTCACAGCACTTTTATCAATCTCTGTCTCCAGAAAATCATAGATATGTGTCACTTTAAATCCGGGTTTTAAGCCATGCTCTTCATAATCGTTTGTCAACGTACTAAAACACTCAGGGCACGACGTAATGACTTCCTCAACGCCCGCCTGTTCGATCATATCAATAGTTAATCCTGCCAATTTTTTAAACCCGAACTTATCTCCTGACCATAAAAGATCATGCCCACAGCACCGTTCATTATCCATTACAACTGGTTTTATTCCAAAAAAATTCAGGAGTTTAATACTGTCCGAAATAATTCTTGATGTTCCGACATTACTGTGATTTTTAAAAAAGGCATCGAAATAGGGAGAGCAGCCGCCAAAAAACATAACGGGCCCCTCTTTTGCTGTTTCTGCTGTCTCCGGCAGAAACGCCCAACGATTCATGTTAAGTTCGGATGCTGTCATTGATCGCATCATCGACTGGAAGAATCCGCCATGAGCCGGCTTCGCAGCCTTTTCCTCATCTAAAGAGATAATGGCACGCATATCCCGTATAAAAAGAGGGAAATTAACATCAGAAGGACATCTCTCGTGACAGATACCACAGGTCAGACAGGCCCAGACATCCTCCTGAATCTTAGCAGATTCGATATCACCGGCAACAACAGCGTTTACAATTCCCCTTGGAGAATAATCTCTACCGGCCAGCGCAATAGGACAGGATGAAGTACATTTTCCGCAATCCTGACAAGCAAAGACATCATACCTGGAAAGGACAGCAGAGAGGCTCTCTGTATTCTGATCGCCAGGATCTTCTGACTGATTTATTTTGAGTGGGGATTTACCCATATCACGGATATCTGCAACGAATTCTGATAAGAACTGGGCAAGACTGTCACTCTCATCCGGCAGGAATGTGGCAAAACGCATCCTGTCTTCTCCAAGTCCAAGGAGTGAGAGAATGTTTCCTGTATCCTCCGTATTATTTAAAGCACTCTCTGTACCACTTCCGTATCGACAGGACCCAGGTTCACATCCAACAAGAGCAACGCCATCTGCACCCATTTCAAATGCTTTAAACAACAGAGACTTCGTCATACGCCCGGTACATGGGATACGTATCATATTAACTTCAGAAGGAATGCTGTAGTCCTGTTCCTGTAATTCCTGAAAAGCTGTATGAGGCCCCCAGTTACATAAAAATAGTATTATTTTATAATCGTCCATTTTACCTTCACAAGATCGTTATTGATCAGTATCAGTTATTTATAGAAGTATCGCTTCAAGACTCTTTTCAAGAAAAAGTTGATTTCTGTAGGGACTGTCTGCAGCATTGGCTGGACATACAGAAATACAGTTACCGCATCCTTTACAGAAACCGTCATCAATAACCGCATGGAATCCGCCAACACTGTTCGCATTTAGTTTAACAGCGCTGTACATACAGACATTCATGCATCGACCGCATCCCCTGCACAACTCTTTGTTAACCGCAACGATATATCCTTTTGCCTGCCTTGGACCCTGCGGCATTGCTGCCATTGCCTGAATTGCGGCGGCATCACCTTTTTTCCAGCCGGAAACAGATACATAGGGTGGGTCAGAAAGAAAAAGGCCCGAAATAGATGTCATACCAGAAGAATAAAACGGAATACCATTTAAATTCCTGGTCTGCATTTTTGATTCAATCTTTACACCAGGCAACTCCGCCTGACGGACATAACGCATTTCTGATCTGGCATTTTCGCCCAGTATAACGATGCCTGCATGAAATTCCCGCACACGACCATTCACATTAGCAGTTAACTGAAAATCGCCTCGCGTACCTCTTAATTCTAAAGCTGTTGCTCCCTTAAAATATATAATATTAGGATTAGTCACTATCCAATCTTCATGAATATCTTTTGAACCGAATAAGTAAACATCCTTACCAGCTTCAGCAAGTGAAACAGCACAGTTAAGTTCCGCATCTGAGTCACCGAGGACCGCTGTTGTAAAATTATAAACTCTATCCGGTTGAGAAAATGGCTTCAAACGGGATGCCCGTTTGATAGTTCGTTCAATCAGACCTTTAAACTTAGACACCGCCTCGTCCGGTTCACTGCTTATCAATTTCAGTGATTCACCACGGATATTGCAGGTTTCAATCATTGAACGACTAATACCGGTTGCATTTGACAATGTGTTTTTCAAACGTGTCCGTTGATCTGTACAGGCACTGCAGATAAAATTAAGCGGACAACAGACACATGAGGCGAGCGCAATTCTTGTTATGCCTTTTTCACGAACCGTTTTTATTATCAGAGCAGTCTCATCCGGTACACAGGCTGAGTTTACAATCTCTGAGTGGACGACATTGCCGGTTCCTGCCAGACGCATGACTGAATCAGTCATTTCATCAAGCCACCCCAGAGAGTCATTACATCTACAAACAAAAACCCCTGTACGAACCTCATCAGAGAGCGCTGGCTCAGGACGCAAAAAAGAAATCCCCTGCCCTTTTTGGCCGGTTATTGTATTTCCTAAAAAACCCACAGCTCGGGATGCAGCAGCATACCCACGTGTAATCAAGTCGTATATACCATCTTCACCTGATTTTTCCGGATCATATGCCCATATGACATCGTCACCGTCTATAAATGAATCTGCTGCCATAATCGGATCAGCAATAATCAAAACACCTGCATTTTCAATCTGATCTGATGGGTTTTCTCTATGATTTATTGCTCCGATAGCACCACAGAGCGACTCACATTCAAGGCATTCTGAACAGACACCACACTGGAAACACCGCTGGGTTTCGTAGTCTACCTGGTTTTCTGAAAGGCCTTCAGCAACTTCCTGAAAATTCTCTTTTCGGGTATCTGCCTCCTTTTCCGGCATTACGGAACGGACCATTACTGGTACCTCGGCAGGAATCTTATCAAAATCTTCAAATGCGGGTCTTTTTCGCTCGTCATTGTCAGTTATGATAGAACCAAACGTTTCAAGGATCCGTTTGGCTGTTTTTCGGCCTTCAGCCATCGAATAAACAACTGAACTGGGACCAGTCACACCATCACCGGCAGCAAAAACATTTTCAATATTTGTGCCCATAATTTCATCGGCTTCAACAAATCCGTTTTCTGTTACTGCAAGTCCGACGTCATCACCTGAATCCACAAGTGGGCCAATCTGCCCTATAGCGACAAACGCTCTGTCAAATTCGAGATCAAATGTTTCTTTGTCTTCCTGAATCACCGGCAACCTGATCCCATTTTCATCAGGTTCTCCCGGCATCGTTGTCTGGCAGACTAGTTTTGTAAACGTTCCGCCTGTGCCTTTAAAAGCGACAACCTGTGTATTATCTTTAACCTTAACGCCTTCTTCGTCAGCCCCTTTAACCTCTTCTGTATCTGCTGTAATCTCAGATTTATCAAACCATGAGATCAGCGTAACATCTGAACCGGACCGAACCAGCAACCTTGCGAGATCATAGGCTGCATTGCCATCACCAATAACGGCTACTTTATCATTCCGTTTTTCAGGCTCAGAGCGATAGTATTGTGTAAGATAAGACAGGCAGCCTTCAATGCCATCAAGGTCTTCACCGTCAACACCGAGCGGTCTGTCTTTCCAGGTTCCGATAGCAAGGATTACTGCTGTATTTTCCTTTGTCAGATCTTCAAGAGCGTTTTTCACATCAACAGTATGAGAAGTAATAAATCTCACGCCCATCTTTTTAATATACTCAATTTCCTCATCAAGAATATTTCGCGGAAGTCTGTGCGCACCAATACCATAGCGAAGAAGTCCACCTGTTTCTGTTTCTTTTTCATAAACGGTGACGCTGCACCCATGCTTTGCAAATTCAGCTGCAGCTGCAAGTCCGGCAGGACCAGACCCGACAATTGCAATTTTTATATCCTGTCGCTCTTCATTGATAACCGGATCAGTTTTATTTTCAGAAATCAAACCGTAATCAGCAATAAACCGCTTGATATTACGGATTGAAACAGCTTCATCAATATCATTCCGCCTGCACGTTGACTCACAGGGCTGAGTACAGATTCTGCCGCAAATCCCGGGGAGTATATTATTTTGTCTGATCAATGAAAGGGCCTGATCATATTTTTTTGCTTTTGCCAGCGCTATGTACCCCTGAACATTTACGCCTAAAGGACAGGTGCCGACACAGAGCGGCTCTTTTCTTTTATCAATTCTTACCGTTCCGGGAATACTGAAACGCCCTGCTGCTTTAACTGCTTTTGAGCCATCATCTGTTATTACCGGGCAATTATCAACACACCGGCCACAAAGTGTACATTTATCTGGATCAATAAACGTCGTCTCTTTTGTTACTGACAGGCTGAAGCCATGAAGGGTATGTTCAATGGAATTCACTTTTGCAGGGAGAATTGTTTTTATCCCCGGTTCTCTCATAATTCGAAGCAAGCCCGGCCTGTGTGCATAATTAAATGGTACACCAGACTCAAAACGCCATTTCTCGTCAGCAAGCCTTGCGTTAAGATCGTTGTGCATATCTATAAGTGTTACCGGAACACCTAATTCACCGAGTTTGTTTGCTGCAGATATACCTGAAGGCGTAGCACCTAATATTACAACCCTGTGCAATCTTTCTTTTGTATCCGGATGCATCATGTTGCAACTCCTGTCACTTGTTTCTCTTTTTCGCTTCGGCCTTTCAGTTTTGAGAGCCCGTAATCATACCCTTTGTTAAAAGCTTTAAGATTCATATCTTCAGTGCCTTTAGGTACAGAAGATATTACCGCCTCTATTGCGGCATCTTTTGTTGTCAATGCAGCAATGGCTGTTGTAAATCCAAGCATAATAATATTTGCCATCATTTTTCGGCCAAGATCTTCTGCCATTCTTGTTGCAGGAATTGAAAAGTAATCCCTTTTGCCATCTGGTGTAACGAGATCTTTGTCAGTCAACAGCAGGCCTTTGGCTTTAACGTTGTCCTTATATTTTTCGTAGGCAGCCTGAGACATACATACAAGTACATCAGGGGTCGTTATATAAGGATACTGAATCGTTTTTTCTGAAATAATCACCTGTGCACAACAGGCACCACCGCGTGATTCAGGCCCATAAGACTGGACAAGTGTGCTTTCCATATTATCACCCAGAGCTGCCGCCATACCGAGAATTCGTCCGGCGAGAACAATACCCTGCCCACCAAATCCGGTAACAATTATTTCATCTTTTTTAATCTCTTTTGTCATCATTCAACCTGTAATTTTTTACAGTTAGTGGATGTTCAACGCCTGCCTATTCATCTTCCGGCCAGTGCAATTTTCGGTACTGTTCATCAAATGAAGGTTTATCAATATCAAGAAACTTCCCTAAAATAAGCTCTTTTTCATAATCAATATCGACGTCAACAGGACTCGCTCCGTTTTTTATAATTGAGTTCTGATGATATTTTTTAAGGGTATCTAACGCTTTTTCTTTATTTCGCCGTCCAAAATTTATTGGACAAGGTGAAAGGACTTCAATAAAAGAGAACCCCTTTTTCCCGAGAGCTTCTTCGATACATTCAGCAAGGTCACGGGTATGAAGCATAGTCCATCTTGCTATATAAGTAGCACCCGATGCATATGCCAGAAGTGGCAGATTAAAAGGCGTTTCCGGGTTGCCCCTGGTCGATGTTGATGATTTTGCCATATAAGGTGTCGTTGCTGCAGCCTGGCCACCGGTCATACCATAAATAAGGTTGTTTACACAGATAACGGTAATATCCATATTACGACGTGCAGCATGAATAAAATGATTGCCTCCAATGGCAAAAAGATCGCCGTCACCAGAGAAAACAATAACATTTTGATCAGGAGCTGCCAGCTTTATCCCTGTAGCAAAGGGTATAGCTCTGCCGTGGGTCGTATGGAATGAATCGACATTAATATACCCTGCCCCACGTCCGGTACAACCTATACCTGAAACCATGGAAAACTTATCATAGTCGATCCCAGTGGCCTTTACAGCATTCAGACAAGCAGCAAAAACAGAACCTATACCGCACCCTGAGCACCAGATATGGGGTAATCGGTCTGTTCTGATAAGGTCCTCAAGGGGATGAGATACATCAGTATCAGGTATATTTTTTGTTTTCGGAGTCATAAATTAAAATTTCTCCTTCATTATTTGTATTACATCTAATGGCGGTATTGTTTCACCACCCGGATGCCCTGCAAGGTAAACCGGCGCTTTGCCGGAGACAGCACGGGTAACTTCTCTAAATATCTGTCCCATATTCAGTTCAACCACGATAAACCCTTTAACCGTCTCTGCAAGTCTGCTTATTTTTTCTTCCGGAAAAGGCCAGACAGTTATCATTCTCAGCAGTCCGACTTTTATGCCCTGCTCTCTTGCATTATCAACAGCAGTGTAACTTGTTCTTGAAGCAACACCATAGGACACAATTATGATCTCGGCATCATCCGCCATATATTCTTCAGTAATCACGATATCGTCAATATTATTTCTGATTTTTGACATAAGGCGATTCATCATCTCTTTCTGGGTATCTACAGACATAACCGGATACCCTTTTTCATCATGGGTAAGACCTGTTACATGGATTTTATAGCCTTCCCCGATAGACGGCATTGGTGCGACACCATCTTTATCCGGTTTATACAATAGAAAGTCGTCACTCATTGGTGCCGGTTTTTTCCGTTCAACAGTTTGAATCTCATTTGCTTCAGGAATAACGACCTTTTCACTCATATGGCCAACTATTTCATCAGACATGATAAAAACAGGGACCCGGTACTTTTCACTGAGATTAAAAGCAAGAATTGTATGATCAAACATCTCCTGGGGTGATGAAGGAGCAAAGGCAATGATTTCATAATCACCATGCGAACCCCATTTGGCCTGCATCATATCTGCCTGGGCTCCCATGGTCGGGAGGCCTGTTGATGGTCCGGCTCTTTGCACATTAACAATAACACAAGGGGTCTCAGTAACGACTGCGAGTCCGACTGTTTCCATCATAAGACTGAAGCCTGGTCCGGAGGTTGCTGTCATCACTTTTGCACCTGTCCATGCAGCACCAAGAATTGAAGTCACTGCTGCAATTTCATCTTCCATCTGAATATAGGTGCCACCAACATCAGGCAACCGGTCAGACATGTGTTCAGCAACTTCCGTTGCAGGCGTTATTGGATATCCGCCAAAAAAAGTACACCCTGCTGCCATCGCACCTTCAGCGCAGGCAGTATCGCCATTTATAAAATGATTTCCCGTGAGGACTGCCGTTTTCATCAACTTCCTCTTTCTTAAAATAAATTTAAATTAATTTGAGCTTGTACGCCCGGTTATGGACCAACCGTTAATAACGGTCAGGCATTAATTTCAACTGTAAATATAGCAAATTCCGGGCAAAGAAGTTCACAGTAGTGGCAGTTAAGGCAATCCTCAGATGTCACCACAGGAGGGTGGTACCCCTTGGAATTGTAGTCCGGTGAAAATTCAAGAACCGTCTGGGGACAGTATTCAATACAATATCCGCAACCTTTACAACGGTCATCGATAATATTTACACGTCCTCGTTTTACCTCAACATCACCTGCATCAAGCGGGGTACGCCAGTATTCCATAATGATTCCCTGAAATTATGTTAGGTTATTAACAATGTAATATCACCTATTATATTTATAGATAAAATACAATCCCAAAATCATAAGATTGTATTAAATAAATAATTATTCATACTATTTATTTTGAACTACCGTTAAATCTGGCTTTAGCGACTAAATCACTAATATTTCGGTACATTAAAGTATATCGTATTTTAATTCCATACTTGCTTTTATACGATCTTTCAGATATATTTTAATGACAATCAATCAAAAATGGAGGACAGGAAAATGAAGTGGTATAACCTCTTAATAACCATTGCTGTAGTCACGTTACTATCTTCAGCTACACTCATGGCAGAGCCAGAAAAAATGACCGATGAACAAATGACCGATATCAAAGTTCAACAGGGAATAAAAAATATCGATGGTGCTGATAATACAAAGGCTGAAAATGAACTTCTCCAGAGCCTTTCGAGCCCGTTGCCCGGAACTGAGCTTGAGAGTCATAACAATGATCCAAATGTAAATATGACACAAATTGAACTGGATAATCTCAATAATCAACCGAATCAACAAAATATTCAGGAACAGTTTTCGCAGCAGCTTTTTGATCAGGTAATTGAAAATCAGTAATATGCCGATTTATTCCTTAAGGCTTTTTTTCTCTTTTTTTTCAGGGGTTTTCTCGTCTAGAGCCTCAACGGGAAGACATTTTTCACAAAAAGCCTCCAGCTTTCTGCCTCGTCCTTTTTGAATCACGTAGACGACTCTTTTTGAGCCACATTTGCATGAACATGTTTTATGCATAACTATCCCTTACATAAATTGTACCTGCAAGTCAATTATTTTACACATACGTACGATTTTTTATTTCCCTTTTTTCCCCTTGACACACTACCCGGGTTTTTTTATTTATTCGCCGTAATTGTTATTTTAATGTTTCTAAATATTTATATAAGGTGCCCGGATCTTGGAAATTAAAAAAAATTTAAAAATCGTTATTTTTGCATTGTCTGTATTCATTGCAGTACTTATTCTGATAATCGCAGAGTCACGCAGAACAGTTCCCTCCCCAGAGACTGCAGCTATTCATTTTTCATATACTGACAGTGACAGCCAGGTTCCTGATTTTGAGGCACTTCATAACATCCCGGATAAAAAGAAAGTTTTTTTTGAATTCATGCGGCCTATCATTGAATCTGAAAATTTAAAAGTGCTTAAAAAACGGCAGAAAGTTTCACGGATTTTTAATAAAAACAGACTGAGCAGAATCGACACGTCAACCGCATTAAATATTGCAGGTGAATATGGATTTACCGGTTTTAATATTGATAGCCCGGAAGAGAGAGAGGCACTGCTTTCACGCATTGACATCATTCCGGTCCAGCTGGCTCTGGTACAGTCGGCAAATGAAACAGCCTGGGGAACCTCCAGGTTTGCCAGAGTTGGCAATAATATGTTCGGGCAATGGTGTTTTACAAAAGGAGATGGCATTGTGCCTGAAAATCGTGACAAAGGGGCGACACACGAAGTTGCAAAATTCACGAATATCAATAACTCTGTTGCAAGTTATCTGCACAACCTTAATACTGGCAGCAGTTATCAACGCCTGAGAGAGTTACGGCAGGAAATGAGGCTGCAAAACAGAAATATTGATCCGGTAATGCTTGCCCAAGGGTTGATAAAATACTCTTCTCTGGGGGAAAAGTATGTTAAAATTATTGTTTCAATGATAAAGTCGAACGAAAAATATATGTAAAGGATAAAATAAATTGAAATTATATAAACAACCCATAATGCCATCAGGGTTCAGCTGTGCCAGTAAAAACTGTGGAATTAAAGAAACAGGCAATGACTTGTCTGTCTTCATTTCAGATATACCGGCTAATGCTGCTGGTGTATTTACAAAAAATCATTTTCCCGGCGCACCTGTTATTTTAGGGCGTAAAATAATAAAACATGGCAGACTTCAGGGCATTGTCGTAAACAGCAAAGTCAGCAATGTCGGAACAGGAAAACAAGGGATAATAAATGCTCAGCGAATGGCTGATGCCGTCAGAAATGAGTTTCAATTTGCAGAAAATGAAGTCATGATGAGTTCCACAGGGGTAATCGCAAAACAGCTACCGGTTAAACTTATTGAAAACGGTATTAAAGGCTTTGGTTCACTTTTAACGGATAATCCGTTAATCGGTGCTGAAGGCATTATGACGACGGACACTTACCCGAAGGCCATTTCTCTTTCAGTTGGTGATAGTATTATAACAATTGTTGGCAAAGGTTCAGGTATGATCGAACCGAATATGGCCACAATGCTTGTATATATATTTACAGATGCAGATATTGAAACAAAAGACCTTGATTCATTTCTACGAATTGCCGTTAAAGATTCATTTAACATGCTTTCTGTTGACACCGATACAAGCACGTCCGACACCTGCATCATTATGGCAAATGGCAAAAAGGGAAAAGTTGACAACAATCTGTTTCTTGAATCCTTAAAATTTGCCTGTATTGAAATGACCAAACTCCTGGCACGGGACGGTGAAGGCGCAACAAAACTACTGACTGGTGAAGTCAATACTGCTGCAACTGACAGTGAAGCGCGTGTTATCGCAAAATCACTGGTTAACTCACCCTTAATCAAAACAATGGCTTACGGAGCGGACCCAAATATCGGCAGAGTTCTTATGGCCGTCGGAAAATGTTTTGATGCAACCGTTGATCCTGAAAAAATTGAAGTCATTATTAACGGGACAACGGTATATAAAGACCTTGACCGTGTCGATTTTGATGAGGACAAAGTAAGAGAGCTTCTCAGTGGTGAGATAGTCAATATCACTGTAAACCTGAATAGTGGGAATTTTAATGCACGTGCATACGGTTGCGATCTCACTCAAGGGTATATTGAAGAGAATGCCTCCTATTATTCGTCATAATACGTAAGATAACTTTACAGAAACCCGGGATAAAAAATCGTGTTCCTTCCAACAACCAGAAACGAATTAAAACACCTTGGATGGAATCAACCGGATGTTATCCTGGTTACCGGTGATGCATACATCGACAGTCCTTTCTCCGGTGTTGCTGTAATCGGTAAAATTCTTATGAATGCAGGCTTCAGAACTGCCATAATCGCCCAGCCGGATGTTCATTCAGAAACAGATATTAAGCGATTGGGGGAACCTAATCTTTTCTGGGGAATATCCGGGGGATGTGTCGACTCCATGGTTGCAAATTATACTGCAACAAAAAAAAGAAGAAAAAGCGATGATTACACACCGGGTGGGAAGAATATTAAAAGACCGGATCGGGCAGTCATCCGATATGCAAACCTGATAAGACAACATTTTAAACCGACTGTCCCCATCGTTCTTGGTGGGATAGAAGCAAGCCTTAGACGGGTTAGCCACTATGATTTCTGGTCAAACAAGATCAGACAATCCATCATTTTTGATTCAAAAGCCGATTACCTTATTTATGGTATGGGCGAAAAAGCTATCGTACAACTTGGAAAAGAGCTGACAAATAATAAAACAGGCAGGCATATTAAAGGACTCTGTTACATCTCAAATGATCCGGTGAACGAATACATAAGCCTTCCCTCTTTTGAAGAAGTAAAAAAAAGCAAAAAAGCTTTCACCGAAATGTTTCACATTTTTTACAAAAATAATGATCCAAAAACAGCTACAGGCCTCTGTCAAAAGCATGGTAGCCGATACCTTATTCAAAACCCGCCGGGAAACTATTTGAGCCAGGCCGAGCTTGATTCAATTCATGGATTTGATTTTGAAAGAGACACTCATCCTTTTTACAAAAAGGATGGTAAAGTTAAGGCTCTTGATACCATTCAGTTTTCCATGACAACACATCAGGGCTGTTATGGTGAATGTAACTTTTGCGCAATATCTGTACATCAGGGACGTACGGTAAGGTGGCGAAGTCAGAAATCGATCATAAATGAAGCAGAGAGGCTCACTCAGCACCCGAACTTCAAAGGTACAATTACAGATGCGGGCGGCCCGACTGCAAATATGTACGGATTTGAATGCAGCAAAAAACTTAAAAAAGGAAGCTGCAAAGATAAAAGATGTATGTTTCCTGATATGTGCAAACATCTGACCCCGGATCACTCTAAGCTGATATCGCTTATTTCAGCTTTAAAACAGATCAAAGGGGTTAAGAATATTTTCACAGCGTCAGGTATCCGATATGACTTGATTTTTGAAGATTCAAAACATGGGAAAAGATATCTGAAAGAGGTTGTCTACAACCATGTATCCGGTCAATTAAAAATTGCGCCTGAACACACAGAACAAAACGTGCTCCAACTCATGGGAAAACCTGGGACAGAAAAACTGATACAATTTAAGAAAGAATTTGACACCCTCTCCAGACAATCCGGCAAAAACCAGTTTCTGACGTACTATATGATTGCAGCTCACCCGGGATGCAGTGAAAACGACATGAAAAACCTGAAGCAGTTCTGCAACAGTATTTTAAAAACATCGCCTGAACAGGTACAGATTTTCACACCAACCCCTTCGACATACTCAACATTAATGTATTATACAGGGGAAAACCCCTTTAATGGGAAGAAAATTTTTACTGAAAAAAATCCGGTAAAAAGTGACCGACAAAAGCAGATTGTCACAAAGAAAAGATAGTTTATCTGTTATTTTTTCCAGCTTTGGTTTCGATAAGTTAACTATGATAACATGTCAAACCAGAGGTGCTAATTCAAAATATCGGGATTTTTACTTAAGAATTATTTCTTTTTTTGAGCGGCAGCTTCTTTTCTTTTTTTCAATGCAATAAAATACTCTTTTGAGCCAGGCCGAATACCGTCTTGCTTCTTGGCCCTGTACTCTGAATTTGCTTCAATGAAACATTTTTTACATGCGGCACGTAAGCCGTTTTTCCCTCCAATCTGAGGGTAAAACTCGCTTATTCCCTTTTCACTCTTACACCGTGAACAAACCTTAGTGTTTTGCTTTAACATCTTATAATTACACCTCTTTTAACTTCTAAAAACGGGTAATATACTAAATAAACGTCAGTATGTACAGTAAAAAAACCCTCATTTTTTTTAACAACATTTTTAAACTATGATTTCAAGTATATATGCCTTTAAGCTCGCTCAAATTTGGGGAAAATTACTGGCCAGACTATACCAGATATTATATTTAACAGCTCTGCACGCAACTATCGCTTAAGACTATTGGTTGACTTTTGTAATATGAAATATTATTCATTAAAGTTAATTATGTATAGACCAACCGTGTTATATACAGGTTGTAATGTTTATGTTGAATTCTGGTGGGTACGGAAAGCTGTAACAGCTTAAAATTGTTTCTGTAAAAAAATGGTCAACTTCGACCGAATTAAAGTTAACAAAAAGGTTTAACAACAATAATACTTACGGTATTATTAAGATTAAATCTTTTTGAACGATAACATCGGTTAAAAGTGATAAAATTTTTCAGGGACTAAATTGTCTGTCGACAATTATCTATAGTCAGGGGTATCTTTCGCAATATGAAGTTATCAATACGTTGGGTTATCATAACTGGTTTTTTAGGTCTGATCTGGGGTACGCAACTTATTATTACCTCCTCATCATACATCACGTCTGAAAGAGTATTGCTTAAACACGCCAAAAGCATAATGACAAATATAATTGAGTTGACGATGGAGCAATCACAGAACCACCTGGGACTTGCGCAGGGGGCAGCTCACCTGACCAAAAGACTGATATCAAGCAATGTTGTAAGCAGTGATCTGAATCAGCAGAAGACATTAGAAAAATATTTCATCGATCAGCTTGTAATCTACCCTCATTTTGCCGGTATTTATTATGGTACACCATCCGGTAATTTCTTTTATGTCAGCAGATCAGACAAAAAGGTAAAAAACGGATTAAGAACTAAAATCATCCTGAATGAAAATGGCATTAAAACGACACAATTAATATGGCGCAATGAAAACCTTCAGGAAATATCAAGGGAAGTCGTTGCAAATGATTCTTATGACCCCAGAACCAGACCCTGGTATACAAAAGCCGCTAATGAAAATAATATTGTATGGACTGACCCCTACATTTTTTTTACCTCAAAAAAACCAGGCATCACAATTGCCGGCCCTGCGAAATCTGACGACGGCCCGCTTAAGGGCGTTGTAGGTGTTGATATTGATATTGAACAACTCTCAATTTTCATCAGCAAACTCGAAATAGGTATATCCGGAAAAGCGTTTATGTTTAACAATAACGGTGATGTGGTAGCATTTCATGATATCAGTCAGATTGTTGACAATACAAATAAATCATCCTCCAGACTTGTTAATATTAAAGAAATTAATGACCCGGTTATCCGAAAAGCTTTCAGTTCAATCAAATGGGAATATTCTGATAATAAACGAATCAATCTTACCGACTCATGTTTTGGCACATTTTTCCATGAAAATAAAAAATTCAATGTTATGTTCAGCCCATTTTCGAACAAACAATGGCCCTGGATCATTGGTGTATATCTACCTGAAGATGATTACCTTGGGCGCCTTAAAGGCAACCGGCAGACAAACGTCTTCATAACTATCATAATTTCAATTATCGCAACTATCATTGCGCTGCTGCTTTCAAGGAGTCTTTTAAAACCAATCGCCAATCTTGAAAAAGAGGCGCAGGCCATTGGCAATTTTGATATGCTGACTCATTTTGATACCAAATCAGGATATTCTGAAATTCAATGCATGTCTGATGCTTTCAACCAAATGAAAAACAGACTTAACAAACATGAACATGAAAAATCCAGGTTAGAGAATCAATTAATAAGATCAGAAAGACTCGCAGCAACAGGCCAGCTGGCTGCTTCAATTGCAAACGAGATAAACTCCCCGCTTCAGGCAATTTTATTACTGTTGAATACCATGGAGTTAAAACATCAAAGAGACACAAGCCTTCTTGAAGATCTTGAAACGATAAAACAGGTTTTCGAAACGATTGAAGCGAGAATTGATTCTTTCCAGGACCTGAATAAGCCCCGGATGGCTGAACGGGTACCTTCAAACCTCAATGATATTATTGAGGCGACAATTAATCTGATGCGGATGAATTTTTCGAAAAGCCTGATTAAGGTCAATCTCGATTTTGATCCTAAACTTCCGGAAATAAATATTGCGTTCCTACATTTCGCACAAATTTTTTTAAATGTCGTTAACAATTCCATTGAGTCAATATCAAAGCATTCCAACATTGATATTAGTGCAATAGATGAAAATGCAAGATTACCGCTGGCTGGTACAATAAATATACGTACAGGATTTGATAACTCAGAAATATCAGCCACGATAACAGATACAGGCCCGGGTTTTTCTGAAGACATTCTGCCTGTATTATTCGATCTATTCTCAACTAAGCGTAAAACAATCGACATCGGTATTGGCCTGTCAATCTGCAAAGGACTGCTTACTGAATATAATGGCAGTATAAAAGCAGGAAACCTCTCTGAAGGGGGAGCTGAAATAGTCATAAAAATTCCGGTTTCTTTAAACACTGAGAATGGTTAATCCTGATGGCGTCAGCCATCTATAGACTTTTTACGAGAGCATCAACCTTGAGAAAAAAAAATCTTAAAAGTATTCCGGCTCTTGAGAGTGAAATAAAATGCCTCCAGGATGAAATTGAAGCTCTGACAAACGAAAATAAAGAGAATCGGCTGGCAAAAGAAGAGCTTGCTGCTTCAGAAAAAAAATACAGAACAATTTTTGAAAATACCGGCACGGCAACTATTCTGATTAACAATGATAAAACAATTTCAATGATCAACTCCGAGTTTGAAAGACTCTCCGGTTATTCAAGAAAAGATATTGAAGGTAAAAGGCTATGGACAGACTTTATCTATACTGAAGATCTTGATAAAATGGAAAAATTTCATAGCCGACGCCGCAAATCCCCGGAAATGACACCCCGAAATTATAAATGTCGTGTATTAAAAAATACCGGTGAAGTCAAAACTGCAGTAATGACTGTCGATTTAATACGTGGAACAAAACAGAGTGTTGCATCAGTCCGGGATATTTCTGAGCAGGTGCGCCTTCAAAACAAGATTCTTGAAATAAGTGAGCGTGAACGCCGTCAGATTGGTCACAACCTGCATGATGACCTTGGCCAGCACCTTATCGGAATAGAGGCACTCTCAGCACTATTAATACAACGACTGAAACAAAAAAGCAGCGAGGAATATTCGCTTGCAAAAGATATATCTGGTCTTATTGGAGACGCTATCCAAAAAACAAGAGTACTTGTTAAAGGCCTTTGCCCTGTCGACATGGATTCCAGAGGGCTTGAAACAGCCCTTCATGAACTCGGCAAGTATATAGAAAAAATTTTTAGTATTATATGCACAATAGAATATGACACGGCAATACGAATAATAAATAATACAATTGCTACAAATCTATATCATATTATCCAGGAAGCAGCCAATAATGCCCAAAGACATGGCAAAGCCACAAAGATCCTTATCAGTCTTGAAATAATAAATAAATACGTTATTGTGTCAGTCAAAGATAATGGTACCGGCTTCTCCGGGAAACGATCGGATGATGGCCTTGGATTAATGATAATGTCATTCAGAGCATCCAGTATAGGTGCTCTGTTCAATATAAATACCTCACCTGATAACGGTACTGAAATAACATGCACAATAAAGCAAGAATATTTATAGTAGACGACCACCCCATTTTCAGAAAAGGTCTGAAACAGTTAATAGATGAAGAGCCTGATCTTGAGGTATGCGGTGAGGCTGAAGATGTCAATGAGGCAAGAAAAAAGATCGCCCGGTTAAAACCTGATATGGCTATTGTTGACCTTACCCTAAAGGATAAAAGTGGTCTCGAACTTCTGAACGATATCCACTCAAACCATTCGATGAAGACGCTCGTTATTTCAATGCATGACGAGTCTTTGTACGCTGAAAGAGTCCTTAAAGCAGGGGCAAGCGGCTATATAATGAAACAGGAAATGACCACCAGTGTCATCAGTGCTATCAGACATGTTTTAAATGGGGGGATATACGCCAGTAACGCCATGGTAAACAAATTTCTGGGTCGCCTGACTGACAAAACAACCGACAAATCAAATCCGATCTCACTACTATCAGACCGGGAACTGGAAGTGTTCCAGCTGATCGGCAAGGGTTACAGCCGGAAAGATATAGCTGACATTCTGGGAGTCAGCACTAAAACAATCGGAACCTATCGTGAACATATCAAACGAAAACTAAAACTGAAAAATGCCCCTGAGCTTATGAAACATGCAATTGAGTGGGCAGGTAAAAACAACATATAAAATCCACCCTGCGTCACCCCGTATAGGCGTTTCAATGTCATAAACTTAAGATGACAGGTGTTAGGTATTAGCAAAGGAGCCCTACGGGCGGTCAATTTATATAAATAACAGAGCAAAGCGATTCATTGGCTAACACCTAATACCCAATACCTAATGGC
>JQIA01000671.1_pt1 | contig 17819 bp, 24 predicted proteins | sample 811431 | NCBI WGS metagenome assembly JQIA01 (sample SAMN02998118, study PRJNA258478) | marine sediment metagenome | biome: marine; feature: seafloor; material: sediment; isolation source: oil-polluted sediment collected from 3 locations (0.5 km, 0.7 km and 0.9 km)... | place: USA: Gulf of Mexico ...
TAATGAAGTTTGCCCAAGAACAGATGTTCTTAAAGAATATAGCAAATACCTTGATAGCACCTGTGCCGGTGTTTCATCTTTGTTTCCAGCTTGAAAAAAACCTTTGCCAACTAATATATCAACTAAATCACACAACACTTTTTTAGCACCCGGATAAACTGAGATAGCTTTCAGTTCCATCCGAACATCTTCAAAAACATTTCTAAGATGCTTGTGCAAAGGGCTTATCAATTGACCTGTATCAAAGTCAGTGAATCTAACATGCCCCGATTCATGAACAACAAAACCAAGGCCCAATGCCCTCGTTACCTCATCGTTTAACGGTAAATCCGGTAAAAAAATAGTTTCACCATCCGTTGCCGGCTGTTCATGCCCAAACTTAACTTCTACGCTCATCTTTCTACCTATTGCTTTTGCAACAATCGGTATCGCTAAGTGATTAATGCTCATGCGGTACACCTTGATAAGTTTAAGTTCAGCGTTATTACAGGACTTTTTGGTATAGCTTTTACAATTGGAATTGAAGCTTGTTCTGGTGGAGCGGTTTTTTGCTGCACTTGAAGTTGCTCTCCTCCATGTCCTGGTGCAAGTGTTGGATTTACTTGCATCATTTTCTCTTCATCCGATAACAGTTCTACTACTGATTTAACCGCTATTAGATGAATGCCCTCAAAAGGCCCTGTCGCAGGTAATCCCTTAAGTAGTGTGTTGACCGTATTAATCAGAGGTCTACATTTTGAGTTCATGTATTCCAATGTGTCCAACTTAGACAGCAAGTTATTAATGCTGCCGGTTACTACTTTGCGAGATACTTTATCCTGCCCTATTAGCGACCGCTCATTCAGTTCTGTTGCTTCTTTTGCAATTTCTCTGAATAATTGTGCGCCGAGACCGGATGCAACTTTGTTGAGCCCAGATACGTTTTCTTGAGACGGTTTGACTTGGTATAACTGAAAATCAAAAGCAAACCGTTCTTTAACGATACCTTTAGGAACGATGGCTATCTCAAGTTTTTCTTTCCATTCCGGAAATTGATCAATCCATTTACTGACGTTTAGATCATATTGAGATAAGAAATCAACCTTTGCCTGTTCAAACTCACGCTGAATGGACAGAAGTTGTTTTTCCAATTCAGTCGCCACATCAAGTGATGTTGCATAGCCCTTTAAAAATCTTACAGATTGTTTGGAGCACGCACGTTCGGCCTTTCTTTTTAATTTCTGAAACACCTTGAGATCGTTAGGATCAGCTACCTTTTTAGAACCCAGTGAAGCGAGTTCTTCAGGTGGTAAGCCAATGTTCTCAAGATCAGCCGCTTTTAAACTACGGCGGCCTTGCCAAATATGAACGTCTAAATTTACACATATCGTTTGGTCTAATATTTCCATGGTTTTCTCCTTTGAAAAACCGGACACACGGAAATATCCCCTGATAGGAAATAAATCCCATCCGGGTTGTTAAGCTGCTCATGTAAATGGACAGCAAAGATAAAACACTCCCACTAGAAGTGTTATCGATTTTGGAAAACAAAAAGGCACAGCAATACGGGCTTAATGCCTATATATGAAGTACGTTTTTTGTTTTTCAGTGAAGTGCTACGTGAAGTAACAAAGAATCAAAAACCCCAAGGTTTTTGTTATATGAAGGCCATTTTACGTTTGGCTGAACGTTCTAACTCAATGTTATTGAGTATGAAATCTGAATATACCACTTTTTTAAGTTGTCTTGTTGTAAAACAATTTAAAGAAGTGCCTCCCTCTTTGTGAGAGGGAGACCTTACGTTTAGTGTTTTAGTGACTATTGGTTGAATTATGTTTCTTACTGTTCTTTTTGTCGCAATGATCCGCGTAGATGTACATGCCGTACATACCAGCGCCAAAAATAGCGAATCCCAACACAAGTGCTGGTTTAATCATCAATAAGTATTCCATATTAGCTCCCACTATCTTTGTCTAAAACATCCCCCGCCAATAAAACAAATAGGCTGAGACTTAGTGCTAACGTTGCATTGATAGCACTGATTTGATCGTTGGTAAATAACAAGCCAGCTAAACTTAACGTCGCCATATTTTGCCCAATTACAACCAGACTTTTAGCAATTTTCTTCTTCATGATACATCTCCTGATGAAAATTAGATGAGATGTATCCCCAATGGGAATAAAATCCCATCGGGTTATTGCGTGGTGTAACTCCCGAGAGCAACACCGTTTGAATTCCAGTTTACGTCTGGATAACGTTCAAGCTAAATCAATGATTTAGCGAAGAATATAAAATGTACCATGTCTTTTTTATAGACTCAAACGAAAGCGCGAAGTTCATAAAAAAGACAGCCCCTAAATGGGGCTGTTGATCATAAATTCAGTTGAATTAAAGGTCTAATGTCTTTAATGGCTGAACAGAATAAGTTAACAGGAGATTTTTTAAGTTCCAAAGCAATAGCGATGTCATCTAAAAAATCTAATGAATATTCAGGTCGTGCAAATTGACACTCATTGCCTAGGTATTCCACTGTTATAGGTTGGTTCTCATCATCACAAAATGAAAGAGTTCCAAGCCTTTTTGCTACGGCCAATATAATTAACGTAGGTAATGTTGAATTTTCACTCTTTATTACCCCGCCAACTGACCATCTTTGATTTGAACCTGAAATTAAGCTGTTCGAATCAAAAATTTTAATGCCAGAGATACTTAACTCACCTTTTTCAAACGAACATAGTTCAGGTAGATTAAGCATAGTTAAGCTGTTGATTAGATGCTTCACTCTATCGAGCCAATCATCTTTGTCTAACAGGCCGGTAATGCTCCAAATAATATTAGGCCGCTTAACTTGATCGAGACTTATAGTGTTCTCAGAGGCACTAAAAGTTGACGTTCCAACGATATAATACCCCTTAGCTACTTTTTTCTTTATTCTCTCGTTCATCTCTTGTTGAGGGTTGTTTGTTTTAAGTATGTTTGTCCTGAGTTTGCTTCCAGTCTTCCCATACTTAACAACGACGATCCCTTGATTGAGCGATATTCCTATCGCCCAATCTTTTGTAGTGCCAGACTCAGCACCCTCGTTACGATAAACATCAAAGCAGATGCTACTCACCCAACCTCTCCAATTTCAAGTTTCACAATATCTGTGATGGCTTGTTTAACGGGAGCGGATGTGCCAAATAGCACGGCTCTATCCAGTGCGTACAAGTGTGGGGTTTTACCCAATTGTGCAACAAACTTATATTGCACACACAATTTAGCCCAGCGTAATAAACTACGAGTACTCATGGTTATATCAATCGCAGATTCTTCGTCACTTAAAAATAATAGACGAATAGACGCGGCAACATTTCTCATGCGTGTACGCAATTCTTCAGACAATTCGGGAGCTATTTTTGATAGCAGCCCCTCTTCAACCTCGGCTGTTGGATATCCAAGATTCACCTTCATAAAACGATCCAAGAAAGCAAGGTTTTGCTTTATCGCACCATTATAATGAAAGCTTTGATCACCCAACATATTTGTATTACCAGTTGCTGCAATACGAAAGCCCGGAACAGGTTTAATAACATCAATACCATCGGCTTCAAGTGTTAAAGGTCGTCCCTCTAGTACTTCATACATGCCTGTAACAACCCCTTCATTTGCATGATCAATTTCATTAATCAAGAAAATGCCGGGTTGGTCAGTAACGCCCATTGCCATTGGCAGTGGGCCATAGTTAAAAAGCGTATCCCCTTCGATAATTGATGTTCTACCCAACAAACCTTCAAATTCAAGTCCGTCATACATCGTTTTCTCATAAATCGGAATATTTAACCGTGCACAAAATACGTTTAAAGCTGAACTTTTACCACAACCTGTAGGCCCAAATAAGTAGAGGCCGTCATTTGATAACCCTTGGTACCAGACCATCAGATCACATAATAATTCCAAACTGAATTGATAGTCAGGCTCATCGTTCGGTACAAAGGGTGTTGCGTTTTTGTAACCTTCTATAAGTGACCCATTTAATTCCGGTACATTGAATGTTGTACCTAAATCATATTCTAGATGTTCCATTAGTTTCTCCTTTTAATGAACAAACCACCCCCAAGAACGGGGGCGGTTAAATGCCCCCAAAAATGGGGAGTTAGTTTTTCATTGCGTTGTCTTGAGCTTGTTGCAGCTGCGGGAATAATTCGCCCCGCATTTCACTCGCATCAACTTCACAAGCGATACAGCATGCTTGGAATGAAAAGGGTTGGATTTGATCACTGTCATCTTTAAATAACGGTGCTATAACCCAGGTTATGATGTCGTGCAGATAAGCCATTGATACGTTGCCCCTTAGACAGGGAGCTAGGCTTTCAGTTAATAATTTCTCATGCATTAATAAATAATCTTCTCCCCAATCATAGGTATTGAGAGGAAGCGTTTCTAAACCCAAGGCATCTTGGCGTAAAACAGGTTCAACTTTAGGTTTCCAGCCTTTAGTTTTACGTTTGCCATTGTCTTTTATCTTACCTACTGGTTTGACTAGGACGGGTGCATCTACAATATCTGCAAATAACGATGTTTGAATACATGGCTTCATGTACCCCCCTATGCAACTTGCAGCAAAGGTTTTTTATCTTCAGGAATAATGAGCCCCTCCGTATCTCCAAACGTACATAATTGCTTGAAGTCACATAGTTCACAGGGGCTATTAAAAGCATGTCTTGAAGCCTTATGAAAACGGCCTTGCTGAAAATCGCGCTCAATATCAAAACACTTATTGCGAAATTCTACTTTTTCCTGAGAGGATCTTGCTCGAACCAGTTTGGGTTGCTCAATGATCGGTGTAACATTTTTGAGCATACACATAAAGCCGAGCTTATCGACAGCATCTATACCTAGAGTTTGACGGTTAGCTTCTACAAGAACATTGTAAGAAGTTAATTGGTCAGACTGCCATGCAAACATATCTCCATAGGAGGCTGCAGCTGTTTTCAGATCAATGATAATAATCTCGCCATCATCATTCATCGCAATCAAGTCTAAGTAACCTACCAAGCCTAACGTATCGCTCATTTGAGCGGTCAGTTTGACTTGTAACGCAGGGCCACCATCAGGCATGACAAGTATCATCAAACCAGATTCCTCCCAAGCTTTAGGGAACAAATTCACCATCTTTTTGCCCATTTCGACAAGTTTTTCAGGTGTTTTAGTGACGGTATATTCTATTTCACAGTCGGTTTCCTCTTTCCATTTTTCCAGAAATATGTCTTCAAGATTCGGTACAGACAGCCCCATTGATGATGCATATAAATATGTCGTACATGCCGTATCAATCGCGCTACCAAAAGCTAAGTTCGCGCTTTTAACCGAGGTTTTTATTCCAAGAATATAACGGTAGTACATCATGCGTTTGCATGTGTCGGCCGTTATGATTTTATTTGCTGACAGCGTTAACACGTTACAGCCTTCCTGAGAGGCCCTAAAACAAACTGTTTTGCAAATGATCTGGCTTTGGCTAATGCTTGCTCACCGTTAAAATGCTTAAAGTCGGTGAACTTACGTTCTTCTTTCATAACAACCCAAATGTCATCATCAGAAGTTTGCCAAATATGGGCTTTATTAGGTCTTTTCGCCACCTCAATTACGACGGAATTAAAGACCGGTTTGCCTTTCATCTCACGTGACAGTTTTATCAGTACGTGGACATCCTTTTCACTTTTCTTCATGTCATTTCTCCTTTAGATTAAATCCGTCAGGTGACACAAGACCCGTAAAGGCGAATGTATCGCCTTTAGGCTTTGAAAACTGTTATTACACGAACAGTAACGTGTTTTGTGGGCGCAAAAAAATGGCCACACGAAAAGTCTTTTCAATAGACAGCACGCCGCCTAAATTGAAAATAATTCTATAAGGAAAATAGTTGGTAACTATTGTGATTAACGAGAGGGTTGTTAATCAATTTGAGCCTGAATAAACAGGAACGCGAAAGCGTTGTGAGTACATTAAACACCATCTTATGTGTTATTGCAAAAAAAAAGACGGCCTAGATAAACTAGGTCGTCTTAATTTTTACTTCTGTATGCTTCTTACTTTTTTTAAAGCTGCTTTAGCTTCTGCTGTCGTTGTTACCGTAGGGCATTCAACGCCGGCCAATTCAGCTTGCATCTTCAATTGTCTCAAAATAGCGGGTGCGACTGCACTCGTATCAGAGCTGGTTTTTTCCTCAGCGCAAGATTTCTCAATCGTTTGCTTAGGTGCCGTTTCTACTACCTTTTCTATTGAACTAACGCTAGCTACTTTTAGCGCATGTTCTGGTTTAGATTCAGATTTCTGTATGTTTAAGTTCTGATCTTTAATATCAGCACTTTCATCAGCATCAAAGACTTCTCCACCGAATCCGAGTTTAGCCATTAACCGTTGTAAAGCGGCCGTTTCCCCAGTTTCATAGTCCTTGTATTGCATTACGTTTTTTAACGCAGATGCACTAGCAACAAGTTCATTTGATTCGTCACGTAACTCACAAGTGAATAATTGCTTATTCAACGATATGGCGGTACGCACCTCATCAAAAGAAGTCCCTTTTTCAATAAACATTTCTGCAATTTTAACGAGCATGGGTGATTGCGATAGATACTCCCGGCTAGAGGACACCAAGCGATACCCTGCACCTATTGGATAGGCTTCGAGGAAATCAGGCAATCGTTCGGACATTTTCCGGTAAACCGAAACAGATCCATCTTCGTTAAATATATTGACTGACGCATTCATTGATTATCACCATTAAAAAAATCATCAACCTCTGCAGATGATAAAGGTGGCATCCCACTATCTTCCGTTCTTAGTTGACTGGTGTTAGGTATGATTCGATAAGTTTCTACGCGTATAAATTTGGTAATGCGTTTTTGCTTATGTTTATCTATCCATGTTTCATCAAGTGTCGGCCCTTCAATTAACAAGGCAGTACCTTTGTCTATTTTTAAAGCAGCACTTTCAGCCTGTTTTCCTGAAAACATCGTCTTGTGCCAGGTTGTCTTGCTCTTCCATTGTCCCGATTCGTTGTCCATCCAAGAACTCGTTGTGGCTAAGCTCACTTCCATAAAGGGTCTCTGGTCGGGCGTGTAACGCAATTCTGGTTTCTGGCCGACATTCCCCACTAATATTTGCTTGTTGTACATAGTTATTCTCCAATTTAGTTATCTCAAAATGAGAGATGGTCTGTTCGGCGATTAATTCACCTTTCGTTCCATCGTGTGTGTTGTATTGGGTTTCAGAAAACATGACGGTATCTTGTCGTGTTATCTGAATTTTTATAAGCTCATTGCGAGCTGCGCCTGATGTTAAAAGTGCGGTTTCAAGCATCATGCCTGATATACGCATCAACTCTCCTGTACTTTGATCGATAAGATCTATTGCAAATTCTTCATTAATTCCATATTGCCCAAAGCTAACTAGAGTGCCAATTCTGGGGGTAATGTCTTCATAAGATTTATGCTTGAGTAGAGTTGCAGGTAAAGCTTTCTGTTTCATTTCAGCCGGTAAGGATCTATAGATAGTTTTAAATTTCTCTAAGGTATGTTTCTTTACCAAAGCGATATCAAAAGGTTCATAGTCTTCACAAGGCCAGTCCGAGCGAGGTGGCTTTTTGAGATGATCTTGCATGGCTTTATCATTAATGATTAAGCGTCTGCGGATATCTCCTTCTTTCATCAAGTACAGCACGGCAACAAAACACTCATATCGGATTGTATAAATCCTGTGTGATATTTGCATTTAGGCCCTGTACCTCCATTTTCTAATGTTATAGACACTGTTATTTCCCTAGAAATAGCAGCAGTGAACGTTCTTTTTTTAAGATGGTGAACGACATCTTTTCGACGTTGATAGAAATCAACGATCTGAAATTGTTGTTGAAAAAACACGAGATGCATTTTCAACAAAACACTCAGACGCAAAGACGCTTTAAGGTGGGTGGCTTTTTAATTATGAATAATTCGCAACAAGGAGGTGTTGCTATTAGATGGTGTGAATCCATCGGGTAAAATTGAGCGCTGGATATTTAATGTGTTAGCGACACATATATTATTCTGAGTAAATCAGTATTGTTTGTCAACAGTTGAATGAATGATTTCAATGACTGCGGACTGAATATAGTCGGTTTTAAGATGCAAAAGCAAACCATCAGTAGCGTTATTCCAAAGTATTGTTAGCCTTTTATTGCGGCATGCCTAGAAGCTGCTATCATTTTTTATATCATTAAATAATATAAAAAGAAGTGCCCAATGGATGATTTTAGCGTAACCGAGCAAACGACTATATTCCCTGGTCCAAAAAAGGGCTATGCCTTCGAAATTGGAGATGATTTGTTGTACTCTTGCATCGGTTACGGAGATGGATTCCGTGCAAAAGAAGGGGGTGTGCTTGGCTATAATAATGGGAAAGGAGATGGCTACGCGCTGTTAACCTACCTCGCCTCTAGAGCTCTTAATTTTAGGCGGCTCCCGTTTTGTGAAGATCGTATTTATTGTTCACCTCGCTTTGTGCCCTCTCAGGAGGTTTTAAAGCAATTAAACGAAGTGAAAATAGGCTTGTTGTGTCGTGAGTTGGGCGAGCTGTATCAGCATACTCAAACGAAGTTGAAACAGGCAGGGCTTTCTTCTGTTTTACTTCGACGGGAACTAAAGCTAGGTAATATGGGGTATGCAGAGAATTTAATTCGACTTAAGCAATCGGCTGATATATTAGGAATAGAAGAAGTCAGTATCAATATGGATACCTTGAATTCTTTTGGTGATGAAGGGGCTTATAGGGCGGCTGTTTGTTTGAATATGGAAATTCCCATTGAGAATGTGCTTTATTGTAGCCATCTGGTTGCTGATAGAGATCGGGGCTGTGTTGAAACAGGTGAATGGGTCATTATTAATAGATCACCTACTGGTGTTATTACATTACCGGCAACGTCTATTGTATTGAGAGAAAGTATGTTTAGAGAATCAAATGCATTGACAGTAAAACAGGCTCGCGGCTTCATGGAGGATTATGAGCCTATTCATATTACTAGTTTTTATCATCCCTTGCCTCGATTGGCTTGCCGTGGGATAAGCCGGCCTACAAAGCTTCAGGATCTTAAGCGTTACTGTGAAAACTCACCGTTATGATGAATGCTACGCATGTTTTTTCACTTAAAAGACTAGGCCCTCCTCTATAGATAGAGAAGGGGATTTGCTCTAGCCCAATGATATCAAGGGGGTGACCAAGTACCGAAAAAAGAAGCAAACCGTGAAAGATCAGCTTGAAGAAAACGGGCAACTGAGAAGCGAGTAGACCAACCTTTTGCAGATCTACAAAAGGTTGGTTTATAAATTCAGTGCTATACTGAAAGCAAGTGAATGCAGGAGATTCAAATGAGTACAAAAACGATGACGCTTCGTCTTGACGATGAGACTAACGACCGCCTTTCAAATTTAGCTGGTGCAACAGATCGATCGAAGGCCTATCTAACCATGCAAGCCCTCAAATTATTTTTAGCAAACAATGAATGGCAGGTACGGGATATTCAAGAGGCGGTAGCTGAAGCCGATATAGCGAGCCCTGATGAATTTGTTGATAACGATACAGTAATGGCCTGGATGGAAACCTGGGGGACTAAGAATGAGGGCAATCCGCCATTATGATGGAGGTTGTCTGGTTTAAAAAAGCGATTTGGGATTTGAAATCGGTAAGAGACTACATTTCTCAAGACAACCCGAAGGCTGCTCAAAAAGTAGTGCAATCTATCAAGGATAAGGTCTCTGTGTTAAGTGAACAGCCGAGTATTGGAAGGCCAGGACGGGTACCAAATACAAAAGAACTGATAGTAGGCCAGGCACCTTTTATTTTGCCGTATCGAGTTCGAGATAACAAAATTGAAATCTTGCGGGTATTACACACTTCAAGACAGTGGCCTAAAAACAAAATTTAAGCTAATGAATTCAAATAAAGCAAACTTTTGCAGATCTGCAAAAATGAATAAAACACTATGCGTAAACTTAATTTACGCATTTACGTAAATACTGACGAGCAAAAAATACTCACAAACGTATTTAGATCTAGATCAATCCCAACCCTTGAAATCAGTATTTTTAAATCCATTTTGGCCGCTCTTCTTTTTTTGAGTGCGCCGTGGGTGGCTTTTATAGCGTTTCACACCACCGCAGCTTGCAAGCTGGTGACACTTGGTACATTTGGCGGGGATATCGGCTTTCTGAGGCTCAATTTCTCCCCGATATAAAGCCTGTCTACGCTCAAACAACTCAATAACATCTTCCTCTGTCATTAAATCTATCTTTTTGTAATGTGTTTTACCTTTACACACAATACGAAGATAGCCATGCGGCATAATTCGTTTACCCCTAAACGCTGAGCTTTGTTCCAGAATTAATTTGTAAGCGGATAACTGAATGATATCGGACTGATACACATAGGGTTTATTACGTGTTTTTGTATCCGTGATGATGTAATTGTCATCCGGTGTTAGGTACAGTTGATCGTAGGTGCCTTTTAAAGCAATCGGTGTTGTGCAGCTGATATGTTGCTCTGATCCGTATAAGCGCGCTCTCTGTAGCTCGACAGGCGTATTGTCTTTTCTAAAGAATTCAGTGGCTTTGTTTTTCCGGCGGCGTTTAGACCAAATGAGGAAAACGAGATAGAAAATACCCGTGAGAATAGCTGCCGCCACTTCGTCAGGCCCCCAAAAAGCGGTCATAGTCGTTTCACCCACATGTTAAGTAAAAATCTCACACTGTCATTAAGCCGTGGGCATCGGCTTAAGATCCGGGCAACAGCCGGTGATAGATAATAATAGGTGCTAACAAATCCACGTCCTAGAAGAGTCGGGATCAGTGTTTGATCTCGCCATTGTCTTAACTGTTCTGTTTGGGTGGCATTTTCGCCATACACGGCCGTTGCAATAAAGCAGCGTTTATCTGTGGCTGCAGCGTAGGGTTTATGAGACCTTTTGACACGCGCATCAAAGGCATCATGCTCTTTGTTTCCACGTTTGATCGCCGCCTCATCGCGATACCCTTCAGAAGCATTTTTGTTCTTTTTATTTAGAACCAAGAGGGTTTCACAATAGCCCATTTTGGCCAGTTCAGTTACCGGTAATTTTTTAGTCATAATTAAGCGTGTGTATCTAAGATGGTACGGTTGTAGGCTCCCTCTAAACGCCGTTGCTGCGTTGGGCGGTCATTGGCGGCAATGAGGTCATGTTCTTGGTAGTGAGCTTCAAACACCTGTTTGCGTGACCATAACGCCCATAGTTTCATGACATGCTCAAAGCAGTTTTGGTTGGTGCTTGATTGTGGCCACATTAGTTGAGAGGCACCAAATAAAGTTTGATCAAGCGAGTCTAAAGAGATGTGGCCACTGAGATTAATTAAAGCATTCGTTTGGGCGTGAATTAAGTAATAGAGTTTGTTCCCGGGGTTTGAAGTCCAACGGTACGAAAAGTAACTCTAAGGGAATTGAAACTCAGAGCAGTATGGGTTTAAGTTCTCAACTAGTAAAAAAGGCTATAATTATTTCTACCAATTTTTTCCAGATTCATTGTGAGAAATATTGATTTCAACAAAACAATCCTTAAGATCTGCTGAGGATTGAGCTTCTGACATGATTTCATCGACAGTTTCCTCAAGTTCTTCCATGGACTCATAAGGTACTTTTAAAACATAGTCCCAACCATCTTTTTCTAATTTCTTCATCTCATAGTTAGAGTGCCAATCGTCTTCAATGTATTCTCTGGCCTTCTTTTTTCCACGAACAAATTTGCTGTTATTTTCAACCATGAGAGAAACTTCAAGTGTGGCTATTTTAAGTTTAGAGCGGGAACCTGGTAAGGGAGTCGTTGGGTTTTTCTCTTGATACGTTTTCAAAATTCGATAAACACTGGCAATACCAATATCCAGTTTTTCCGCTACTGCTTGTCGCGTGAAGCCTTCTTTAATCAGATTGATCACTTGGTAAGATTTTGCTTTGGCTGTTGGTTGACGTCCAGCGTATTTTCCGTCTTTTTTAGCCTTTGCAATGCCTTCTAATTGCCTTTCGCGTCGAAGATTGGTTTCAAACTCCGCAAACACGCCAAGCATATCGAGAAAAGCTTTTCCCGCAGCGGTCGATGTATCAATGGGCTGTTCAGTCGCTTTTAATTAGATATTCTGATCCTTTAATTCATAAACCAAGTTTTGTAGATCACGAAGACTTCTAGATAAGCGATCGACCCGAGTGACAATTAAGGTATCGCCTTCCCGTAAATAATCTAAGCAGGCCTCCAACTTGGTTCGCCCTTTTTTTTGAGTGCCGCTCATTTTTTCAGAGAAGATTTTTTTACAACCTGCTGATTGCAGAGTTTCAAGCTGAATGCTCAAATCTTGATCGGTCGTTGAAACTCTCGCGTAGCCAACTAATGCCATAAAGACCTCTTAATATCATATATGTGTAGAATATGTGATAGTTACCTATCATAACTCCATTTTTAACTTATATGATAGTAATTTGAGTTGCCGTCACTACATATCACACGGCTGTACTCTATTGAGAGTCCACTAGTGTCAGAATATGCTGAGGTTAATTAAACCCCTACCTGGTCCTTAGTGTTCAATTCGTCGTGTTTAGTTTTGTTGATCGGTAATTAGGTATCGGTGTTGAATACTTAGCATAATAAATGTGACACTAAGCTAGATACTATATTCATAGAGCGGAGATTCAAGATTATTATTTGACCTAAGACTTCGTCTAGCTTGACTCTATACATACTAGAGGGTTTATAGTGAGAACAATTCTCATTCGTATTATAAATATTGCCAAATTATGAATTCTTACAACCCAATGACTTATTGTTTCCAGCTGAGATATTATGGATTAGTGATCAAAAAGACACTCGCCAGCATAAGCATCTTATTAACACTTGTGATTTCAGGGAACGTTTCGGCTAATACTCAGCCTGAAGAGCTGCGTCAGCTTTTACAGCTTGCCGAGTATGTAGGAGTTGATTATGTCTCAGCCGTGGCCGACGGCAAAGTCATCGATCAGGGCGAATATCAAGAAATGGTGGAGTTCTCTGGGATCATTCTGGAAAAGAGTACTGCACTGCTAACTGATAAGAATCAAATTAAAATATTGGCACAATCGCTTCAGGCTGCAATCGCCAATAAACAAAAGGTCGATATGATTCAGGATTTGTCTTCTGATTTAAGAGGTTTGTTACTGGCACTGTCCCCCCAATTGTCGCTTCCTCGTTCACTGATTGCCAACTCTGAAGCTAATACGATGTTTCAAAATAATTGCTCAAGTTGCCATGGTTCATCCGGCAGCGGTGATGGTCAATTAGCTCAAAAACTTAACCCCATGCCGACAGATTTCACCGATAAGACGCGCGCACGCAATCGGTCGGTTCTAGGGCTTTATGATGCCATATCTGGCGGGATAGAAGGTACTGCAATGCCTTCTTTTAAACATTTGACGGAGAAGGAACGATGGTCACTGGCTTTCTTCGTCGGAGGTATGGCGTTTACCGCTGATGACAAACAAGAAATATCCCCGAAGTCAGCCTTGACGATACAAGATGTCGTCATATTCAGTCCAAGTGAACTCAATAGCAAACGCACCGAAAGTGAATGGAAACTAGTTGAAACTGCTCGAGCCAATCCAGCCCTTTTGTTTTCAAATACAGAATCACCTTTGTCCATCACTCGTCTTCGGCTTAAAGAAGCAAATATTGCCTATCAACAAGGTGATTATGATAAGGCAAAGAGCCTGGCAGTTAGCGCCTACCTAGACGGTTTCGAATTGATTGAAAATAGTCTTGATGCTAGGGACAAGGTACTTCGCCAATCCATTGAGTCGAGTCTGCTGAATTTACGGCAGCAGTTGAGTGATAGACAAAATGTCAACCAGCTCGAACAATCCTTAGCGAAGATATTGACTCAATTAGAACAAGCTGAGCAATTGTTAACGGGATCTTCCCTGTCTAATACGGCTTTGTTTAGTGCCAGTTTTATTATTTTATTGCGTGAGGGATTGGAAGCGTTGTTGGTTGTGATCGCTCTCTTCACCGTTTTGCTTCGCTCCAACAAGAAAGAAGCGATTAAGTATGTTCATTTCGGTTGGGGATTCGCATTAGTTTCTGGTGTTTTGACATGGTTAGCTGCACAGCATTTGGTAACCATTAGCGGTGCCAGTCGAGAGATTATGGAAGGTGTTGCTGCCATGTTGGCAGCGGCTGTCTTGTTCTATGTCGGCTTTTGGATGCACAGTAAAACCCAGGCAGATCAATGGCAGATCTATATTCAACAGAATATCGCTAAAAACTTGAAAGCAGGTACTTTGTGGGGAATTTCTGGACTGGCATTTATTGCCGTTTATCGTGAAGTGTTTGAGACGGTTCTTTTCTATCAATCTTTACTGACACAGACGGCACCATCACAAGAATTTGCTCTGGTCGGGGGCTTTGTTTTTGCGGTCGCTGTCTTGATGTTGATCACATGGTTAATGGTTAAATATTCCGTTAAATTGCCGATCAGCCGATTCTTCTCGACGACGACTTATTTATTATTAGCGCTGTCATTTGTTTTGGCAGGAAAGGCGATATCAGCATTGCAAGAAGCTGCCGTGATCGGCATTTCTCCTTTGCCGATTCATTTTCAAATAGAATGGCTTGGCATTAATTCAACTTGGCAAGGAATAGTGATGCAATTTCTGATTTTATTATTATCGAGTCTATTAATTGGTAAACAGTGGTTAAAACTAAAATTTGGACATCGGCAGTCAATAGAGAGCAATGGCTAAGAGTAAAATGGTGAGTTTGTAATAGGTGGATCCGTACTCTTACGACATCGAATGCTGGCGGCTATTGATGGGATGGGCTGTCAGACAAGCCTTGCAAAATACCGCAGTTTTTTACGGTTTGATCTGTACTACATTTTGAACGTAGTTTGATGAGGGACGCTTTCACTTTTTTGAGCTCGTTCATGCGAAGATCGATTTGTGTTATATGCTCGTCAATTAAATAATTAACTTCTTCACATTGAGTTTCCGGTGACTGCTTTAAATCAAGTAACAGCTTGATTTCAGCAAGTGTAATATCCAGGTTCCGGCAGTGTTTAATGAAGGTTAATTGCTCCAGATTGTTTTTATCATAAAGCCGGTAATTGCCATCACTACGTCTTGGAGCACTTAACAATTGCTCCTTTTCGTAGAAACGAATGGACTGCACTGAGCAGCCAGTTAATTTTGATAATTCGCCGATTTTCAAGTAAACCTCTTTTGTATTGACTCTATAGTGACTATAGAGTTTAAACTCAGTCATATGGATAAAACAAGGTTTTTTTAAATGACAGAAACGTGTAGTGGACAATGCCAAAGCTCGCCTGTGGAGTTAGAGACAAAGACTCTCGAAGACAACGGGTCTTTTGACAAACTATTTACTAGTGAATTTAACGTCCCAAAGATGGACTGCCCTTCAGAAGAACGATTGATCCGATTAACACTCGATAGCATTGAGCCATCAGTTGGCCTGCTGTTTGATATTCCGGAGCGCAAAGTTAGGGTTTTTCATGATGGTAATTTGGATGAGATAACGTTGAAAATTGAGTCATTAAAATTTGGCGCAAAGTTAAGTTCAACACAGAAGAGTTGTGATAAAGAAATTTCTAAAGCAAAGGCATTCGCAAAAGACAATGAAGCTCAGGAAACGAGAATCCTTAAGTGGTTGCTTGTCATTAACGCCGTTATGTTTGTTATTGAAATAATCGCAGGTTGGAAGGCTCAATCAACGGGATTGATCGCAGACTCCATCGATATGTTTGCGGATGCCGCAGTTTATGGCTTGGCCATCTATGCCGTGGGTCACTGTATTAAAAAGAAGCTTCGAGCAGCACATTTGTCAGGCTGGTTGCAATTGATTTTGGCTGTGGGTGCATTAAGCGAAGTGCTAAGACGTTTTGTGTTAGGGAGCGAACCGGCTTCAACTCTCATGATGGGGTTTGGCTTGGTCGCTTTGATAGCTAACGTCACCTGTTTGATGCTGATTTTTAAAAATAGAGAGAGCGGCGCTCACATGAAAGCCAGCTGGATATTCTCAGCAAATGATGTCATTGCTAATTTGGGCGTTATTTTAGCTGGATTATTAGTGGCTTGGACAGGCTCGAGATACCCTGATCTGATCATCGGTTTGATCATCGGTGTGATTGTTCTCAATGGTGCTCGCCGTATATTACAACTGAAATCCTAGTCAAAGGAAATCACTGATGAATAACAGTCCGTCGCCCCGTTATATTCCGGCATTAAAGTACCATGCACTGACACGCTTTTACGATAGTGTGGTTCGTCTGACAACAAGAGAGCAAACCTTCAAAGCCGCGTTAGTCAGACAATGTCATCCGCAAGCAGGAGAGCATCTACTCGATGTCGGCTGTGGCACCGGTACCTTGACTCACATGCTGGCGTCAAAACAGCCGAACCTAAGAATTACAGGACTGGATGCCGATCCAAATACGCTCAAGCAAGCACGAGCTAAACTGGCAGCAATGAAAAATTCTGTCACCTTACAGCAGGGTTTCGCGCAGCAACTACCATTTGATAGCGCCACGTTCGACCTTGCTGTGTCCAGCTTATTTTTTCATCACCTCACCAAGACTCAAAAGTTGGAGACACTAAAAGAAATTCGCCGAGTCCTTAAACCTGGTGGGCGACTTCATATTGCCGACTGGGGAAAACCTTCATCATTTTTTCAGCGCATACTGTTTTTTATTGTTCAGATCTTGGATGGTTTCGAGACAACAAGAGACAATGTTGAAGGTGCGTTGCCAGCACTGATTCAACAAGCTGGTTTTATCAAGATTGAAAATACTTCTTTTGTGCCGACGTCGTTGGGTACTATGCGATTAATCGCAGCAATTAAATCAGAATAGAAACATGATTATTCGAATATTAATATCTTATTCATTAATCATATTAACCCTATTACAATCTTTAATAGTTGTTGCGGAGGTCGATGTATTTGCTCAGCCAGAACAACCGACTTTGTCTTTTGAGTATCAAAATGACTTTTCACTAGATACTAGTAAAAATTCAAACGAAATAACCTCTCAAAAGTTCACGTGGAAAACAGATAATTTGCAAGAATGTGATTATGGATGTCATTGTCATATTTACTTGGTTGGAAGCATTTCCATGACTGTTAATATAAATTATTATTGGCAGCGCCGTTTCTCACTCAACCGCTCAGTAGCTGACGGTATTGTCACTTCGTTTTTCCGCCCTCCCAAAGCTTGACCCAAAATAAATTAAATCACAAACAGGCTTTGCGACTCGTTTCATAAGGCTTAGATCATCTTGTCAAAAATCATATATAGGATCATTGTATGTCACCAATATTTATCGCGTTCTCAACACGCGACAAGAGGAGGAAAAATATCACTGCTTGGCAGGTTTTTTTCTTCAGTTTATTTTTTATTTCACAAGTAACTGTTGTTCGGGCTGAACCGAAAGAAGCGACTCTAACGCTTTCCATCGCAATTCAACGCGCTTTAGCACAGAATCCATCATTGCGAGCTTTTCAGTTCCGAGACGCGGCCTTAAGGGGTAAAAATCAAACCGCTAACTTAACTCCAGGTTATGAGTTAGAGATCGAGACTGAAAATTTTGGCGGTTCAGGAGAACTTAGCAGTTTCGATGCCGCAGAATTAACGGTTGCGCTTTCGTCGGTCATTGAAATGGGCAATAAACGTGCAGCACGTGTGAATGTCGTTTCTGGTGGCCGCTTTTTTCTTGAGGCACAAAAACAAGTGGAATCTCTGGACTTGATGGGAGAAGTTACCCGCCG